>Ga0307507_10004381_pt1 | contig 25183 bp, 23 predicted proteins | sample 7_EM_MG_FD_207223 | JGI IMG/M metagenome (GOLD analysis project Ga0307507, IMG submission 207223) | Populus trichocarpa ectomycorrhiza microbial communities from riparian zone in the Pacific Northwest, United States - 7_EM | ecosystem: Host-associated > Plants > Roots > Unclassified | place...
CGTCAGTCCGTAAACCGGGATATAGGCGGCCAGGAGTCACGGGGGAGAGTCCTGCAGATACATCTGCTGGCGTTGGGGGTGTGGAAATTGGAGGTGTTCCTCCACCTGCGTACGACGGTTGATATTCGATTAATGGTGTTGATAGTAATCGTACTCCTGTGAACCCTGCCCTTTTTTAATGAAGGCACCTCAGAATCAACTGCCATCAGGATTCAGGTCTATTTACTTGTGTTATGCATCGCCGTCTTGTAAAAGGTCATAACCTTGCTTTTCAAGTACCTTCACCGATCTTTTCTTTTTTGTTATCTTTTCTTACCTTCCGAGCCCGAAGCAATGGGAGAAGTCGTGAACGTCCTAGTCGCCTTTGCCGTCATCGTCTTTCTCTTCCGCTGGGTCACCTCCAGTTTGTGTTTTCCGAGTTTCTGACCGTGCATATGTACTTACCAACGGCGATCCCAATTTTTATTTAGGCAGCGAATCTGGCGAGAGGTCGCCTGCGGATACGCTTGGGTTTAGGCCGAAGAACATTACGCAGGACATGGTATGCATCCCCCACCCCGTCCTAATCCTCGCCGTTCTGGGAATGCGCAACCCGTCTGTTTCTTTCCTCCCTTCATTGCATCCGTCTCCATACGCGTGCGTATATCCGTTGCTGATTGCTTGTCTCGCAGATCAACACGATATCAAACATGTTCCCAGACATACCGACGTCAGTCTCTCTAACCGGACATTCTGGGTCCCAATAACTAACACGAAAATTCGGCATGTAGGGATAACGTCCGATACGACCTCTTACGCACAGGAAGCGTCGAGCTTACGAGTAACAAAATCCTCGAACGCGGGTTCCTAGACGCAGTGCGTCCTTACCTCTAACTTCCTTCCCCTTCCCTCAAAATTTCATTCCGTTCTGATGCTCCATACTACCAGCCCCCGCCAGCATACTACACACTCTACCCGCGCGAACCCACCCCATCCTCAACCACCAACCGCTCTTCCAACAACGCCAACAACAACGGGGGTACAACACCGAAGACACCGCAAGAAACGTTGATAACCCGGTATCACCTTGAAGATCGCGTGTTAAATGCAGAGCCGGTTGTTGAGGAAAGGGTGGGGGGCAAGGCGATGTGGGAGGATAGTCCAGAGAAGAGGGAAGCGAGTTTGAGGGAACGAAAGGCTCAGATGATATTGGCTGCGCGACAGTATGTGGTTTTCTTTTTTTAGTCGCTTTGGGGGTTGGTGATGAAGAGTTAATTTATGACAGGCGGATGTTGGCGCAGCAAGAGGCAAAGTCGTAATTTGATGTTGCTCTAGAAAGGGTGTGGGTTGTTAATGAATGATTTATTGGATGTGTCTCCTCCCTGATCCATTGTTCACCTCTCAACTCTCTTGTGCTCGCCTTTGTGAGTGCTCAGTTAAACGATTCCATTTGGTCCGTGATCTTCGAAGGACAAGCCTACTGACCAAGTTTCATACTCCGTATTAACTCCAACGTCTCCTCAAAGCCCCCCTCACTCCGCTTAATATCCATCGCCCATGTCGTGAAATTCCTTATTCCCAACCCTAGATTCTCAATCGGCAGCTCCATATCAAGGATAACAGGCATCGGGAACCCTTCGGCCTCGCCACCCCCTTCAACGCTCTTCACCACCGCACCCCAATTAGCCTCGCCATTAACCGACTCTTGGTCTAAGAGCGAAAATGCGTGTAGACCCGGCTTGGTGAACCCTTTGAGGTCCCCGTCTATGGCGAAGCGGCGAATGACGGGCACGGGGATGTGCGGAATCCACTCTGGGGGCTCAGTGCCATTGAGTTGGACAAAGTCGAGGTGTGCAGAGGATATGGTGGAGAGAATGTAGGGGAGGGATTGGTTCTTGAATATACCGACCAACGCGGGTCGGCGATAGGGTGTTGTGATGAGATGTTCCATTTGGAGTGTGAAGTACGGGCCGAAGATGGGGGTTCCTGACGAAGAGGAAGGGTCGGGGGCAGTGGCCAGTTTTTTGGAGGGTTTTGAAGTTGTTGCGAGTTGTGCTTCGCGGATGACGGCTGAGATTTCTCTTGCTGCTCCCGGGGAGACGTGGTGCGCGTCTGTGATGTCGAATGTGACGCTGATCATATCAGCCCCAGCAGCGATGCATTTTTTAGCCTCTTCTTTCATTCGAACGCCGGTGACTTTGACCCAAGGCAGCGGGCTCGTCTGGGTTTTCCCAGCGAAGAGGGTCTGTTGAGGCCAGCTCAGCAACTCACGGATGAACTGCCGAGTGTCCTGCGCACGCATGAGCGATTCGCCCACAAGGACGGCGCGGACGCCTTGTTCCTTGTACGTGTTCACGTCCGCTGCGCTGGAAATCCCGCTCAACGCACACAGCACCACGTCCGTCTCCCGCACAAGCTCGACGAGTTGACTGGTGGTGCCCATGTCGACTTGGAAGTCGTGCAGGTTCCGATTATTCACGCCTATGACTTTAGATCCTAGGTCCAATGCCACCTTCATCTCTTTCGCGTTGTTCACTTCCACTAAGGGCTCCATACCTAGAGAGAGTGAGTACGCGTAGAGGGCTTTTAGTCTGTCCAATGAGAGCATGGCGACGATGAGGAGGACGGTGTCCGCCCCATGAAAGCGCGCCTCGTCGATCTGGTACTCATCAAAGATAAAGTCTTTGCGCAGTATGGCGGGGCGATCGGGTAAACTGTCCACCGCTTGGCGGGCTAAGCGCATGTCTAAAAGGCTCCCTTTGAACCACGTTGGCTCAGTGAGCACGGAGATGACGGACGCGCCGGATAAAGCGTAGGTCTGCGCTTGCTTTGCTGGGTTCACAGATAAGGCGATGGGGCCTTTGGATGGGCTGGCGCGTTTTATTTCGGCCATTAGTGAAGGGGATGGAGAGGAGGTGGATGAGGAAGGGTTTCGTTTGAGGCGGGGGACAAGCGGAATGAGGGAGGGTGCGAGCTGCATCGCGAGGAGATTTTTGAGATCTGCAGGCGTAGTGCCTGGCGTAGATTTTGCAAGTTGGACATCTTTAGCTCGTTGCGCGTAGATATTTTCGAGGATGGTGGGCATAGCGGTAACGGTGAAACCTAGATTAGATAAAAGCGGCCTTATATGTCATATATCAATCCATTAATTGCGATCGTTACAAAAGGCGTCGTGCACCGACTTGAAACTATTTGAGATGCTATGGACAATTGCAAATGGTAGGTATGGCGAGATAAGTAATCGTGGTCGGGGTTGGGTTGGGTATGCTAACAACTAATGGGGGTGAAAATAAAAAGGCACACAAAAGACAGAAGGGAGATAACGAAGGTGTAAATTGAAAAGGTAAAAAAAAAGTCAAGAAACAGTCCATGGCCAGAAGAGGGGTGTCGTTCTTGCAAAGAAGAAATACTTAGCAATATGTATAATGTCATCAAGAGGGTCGCCAAAATTCGAGGATCATTGTCATTGTTCGGTCGGAGTGTGATCTTCTTCTGACTCCGTGGGTTTTATCTCTGTTGCAGACGCTCGAGGGGCCAAGCTCGTTGGAGTGCACTCCTCATGTGTGGCAGCAGCGGCAACAACATTTTCCTCAGCAGGGACATTTTCCACGTTCACGTTCTCCACGCTACCCCTCTTTGCCCGACTCACATTGCCCAATTCCGACAGGGAAGGGAACGTAAACTCGGTGTGTTGTTCTTCATTCTCAACTGGTGACGCCCTCTCCTTGCCTTCCCTAGCCTTCTTCCGTACCCGGATGCTTCCAGGCCTTTTGAGTATCGCGTCCGCCAAGAGCTCATTAAAGTCATCGTCCTCATCACCGTCATCATCATGTTCTCCTCTTCCTCCTTCTTCATCTATCGTCGCTCCTCCCTCCGGAGCTTGCTTATCCTTATCTTTATCTTCCTCCCCCATTCCAATCCACCCATCATTATCCGCGCCCTCCCACGCATTCGCCATTCCCCCAATACGCCCGTTAGCAGTTTGTGTCCGCGTACGCGCGCGTATCATCCCACGGTTGAGCATAGCTGGACTCGGGCTCGGAGACCCGTTCAAGTCAGGCGACGCAGATCCCACAGATGACGATCCCGCAGCACTCGAAGGGCCACTCCCACCTGCAACGGCAGACGAGGGAGGGAAAAACGTAGAAAACAAGTTGGCCTGGTGCGGAGATGGCTGGCTTTGGGACTGAGGAGGCTGGGATGTATGTGAATGCATAGTATGAGGGAAGAAAGGCGAGGGTTGACCAGAGTGTGGTGTCCCTGGGGAGACCAACGTCGCTGGAGATTGGTTACCGTTCGCAGGAAACATGTGCATTAAAGATAACATCTGTAGATGAAGAGGTGGAGGATGCAGGGGTGGATTTTGTGCTGGGAATCCGTTCGGTGTAGATCCATTGCCTCCATTGGAGGCGGATCCACTTCCTGTAGTACTTTGCATCTGTGGTGGCTGGGGAGGCAATGATGCGAAGAGTGCAGCATACGCTTGTAGTTGATTCATTAGATAATGCACCTGTGTTTGAAGCTACAAGACGAAAAAGATTGATCAAAACAATTCCCATTTAACAAAGAGAAAAATCGTACTTCGGTTTCCCGACGTCTGCATGTCACGTTCTCCCAGCGAAGAACCTCCATTTCCTTCAAGTACCGTTCTATATCCGACTTGGACTTCTCTTCCCTCAACCGCGCAGCTTCTAGTGCACCTCTCAATGATGCCAGCTGCGTCTGGGCGGACAACGAAGGTGGAGGTGTGTTTGTTCCTGAAGACGGTGTTGGCGGTCGCCTGGGAGTAGGTGCACGTCGTGTAGGTGTGGCTGTATTGCCGTAACCAGTCCCATTACTCGTGCTCGCCCCAGCACTGTTGATATCTGCAGTAGAATTACGTTTGCGGTTGGAATTAGGGGACATGGGCTGCGATGGATTAGATGTGGATGGATTCAGCGTAGGGAAAGTGAGTGGGGTGGGTTCCTCCGCAGAGGGCTCTTCCAGGACAACTGGAGGTGTAGATCGAGAGGAGGCAACGACAGCCGAGTATGGTGAAATTAGCGTGGGGTGCGATGCTGAGCCTGAAACCCCTGAGGAAGGAGATGCTGGGGGAGAGGAAATAGAAAGAGGCGTAGGCGTCCCAGCACCTCGAGATTTTCCCTGAAACCGCGGTGGCTTGCGATAGGTTGTTTCAGGGGGGGTGGGAGCGGCCCAATCCCAAGGATCAGATGCTTTTGAGAGCTGGCGAGAAGATATATGAGATTTAGCTTTTGGAATCGGGGAAAGGTCGGCTGGGAGGGAGACAGAGGGGTGCACAAGAGTCGGGGTTGAAATGTCCTCATTCAATGAGATGGTCGGTGAGGTGTCTGGTGTTATTACAGAAGATGATGTTGCAGATGAGCTGGAGTGAGAAGTGGGTGAGGAGGACGATGCTTGAGGCAGGGAGTCCGACGCCTGCGTCGCCAAGATTTCTCTTGGCTTCGCAGGTAAGTCCGAATTTTGTGATTCGGGTGTGTCCAGCCCATCGAGGGACAAGGACAGCTCCTCCAACTCTGAGACAACAGAAGGGGTGGTGAAGCCACAGGAAAAGTCGTCTGTGCCGGACCCCTGACCACTCTGTGAAACTTCGAGGAAGTGGTCCGATGTTGCGCTCCCATGTATCCTATGGCTAGAAGCAGCGGACACGGACAGGGATCCCGTAGAGGAGTCTGTTGGAATGAATTTTCGAGAACGCGGGGATGGGGTGGATTCTGGTATACGTGCCATCGCGGGCATCACGTCTGTCTTTTCAGCAACATCGCCAGAGGGACTCGCCTTGCCCAAAAAAGCCTTTGCTTTCTTCCCGCTTTTCAGGATTTCCTTTAGCGGGTCCTTGCCCCTCCTCCGTCTGTCCTTCGTACGCGTACTCTTCGATTCCTTGGATTCCACTTCCTGGGAAAGTGGGGTGACTTCGTCAAGTACCTTGTTTCGCGTGTCTTCTGGAGACCCGTCTGCTGCACTCTTCTCCTCTGAGGACGAGGGAGGCTCAGAGCCCACTATAGCGTCAGGGTCCGTTAAGCCACTCTCGTTCCGATTGTTCTCGGTGATTGCAAGCCTGGGAGACATTATGGAGGAACGCCAAAGAGCCGAGCCAGCCAGAAAGAGGGTTGCGACGGTGGCAGCGGCAGCGAGAAAGCGGGGGTCGCCGTTGAGGGAGATTCGCAAACCCTCTTGCTCGCCGTCTTCCATGGCGAAGGGATGGAATTTAGGACCTTGTTGAAATCTGAAGAGGCCAGGCACGGCGATTTCAAACTCCGAAAGCTAAATCAAGACGTCGGCTTGAGTCTTTTCCCCTAAAATTTGGATTATATACTGCGCACAAGTAGCGCATACGATCTGGGATTACTGAGAATGAGTAGAGGGAGAAGAGGGGAAGAATTTATGATGATAAAGTTCCGAGATTGTGTTGCCACGGGCCATTTATATCGACATCTGGACACGCGGCGTGTCCTGGCGTGTCTTCTGTTCAGCTTCTGTCCTTGTGCTGCATTGTGCTGCATCTTGTCCATTTCGTAGCCAAGTAGCTCCAAGTAGATACCGTAAAATAGACCACCTGATCATTATTAGTGCAAGTATAAGCCGCATTCCACAGTGACGTCTTACCGCCAATGTCGGGCTCAAGCATATCGCTCGCCCTATTCATTTGCGGTAGCCTCACAGGCAAGCTCTACGCTGAGCACGGCGACTACTCTGCCGTCTTCACCAGATTCTTTCAAAGCTCTCTTCCCAACAAATCTGATGCCCACTTCATCCTTGACCCATATGACGTTCAGAAACTGCAGTACCCAAGTGACGACCAGGTAGGCACATACGATGCTATCGTCCTGACAGGGTCAGGTACGCGTCCTCCGCGAGTCTAAAGGCTCACGCGAGCTAACGTTAAAGGTGCCTCGCACCAGCTGCTTCCGCGTATGAGAACGTGGAATGGGTCAACAAGCTCATTGCCTACATCAGGCATATCGCAGAATCAAAACCACATGTCAAGCTGATTGGTGAGTGACTTTTTGGCAATCTGACCCTACCGAAATCTATAACAGAAGCCAGGGATATGCTTTGGTCATCAGATCATCGGTCGCGCATTGGGAGGCAAGTGTCTGCCCAATGGTGGCAGGTGGGAGGTGGGTCCCATGCCTCTGGATCTGACTGACCTAGGAAAGCAAGTATTTGGCGTAGAATCTCTGGTACGCATGAGGATACCCACAGCCCACCTTCCCTTATGCAGACTTGCTTTCATAGAACATTCAAGAGATGCATAGAGATCACGTCCCCGCTGTTCCACCGACATTCCACCTCCTTGGTTCAACGCCTCTGTCGATGAATCAAGGCATGGTCCGGTTCTCACCCTCGTTTAACAAGCAACCTCTGGAGGCGACATTGAAAGACATCCACATCTTCACCGTCCAAGGTCATCCTGAGTTTACACAACCAATCGTGGATGGACTTGTTGAACAGAGGGCGAGTTCGGGAGTTATCGACGCTGAAGCCGCAGCCGATGCGAAGAGGAGGCAATTTTGGCAGAATGATGGCGTCCCAGTTGTTGGAAAGGCTATCTGGGGGATATTAGGCGTTCCTGTGTAAGATTTTAGTTGGTGAGAGAATGCAGAGAATGGACAGGCGGAAAGTGTTGAAAGGACATTGCAATTGTTTTCAATAGCTGGCAATATTAACAGAGTATGACAGATTCTAGATGCGAGTGAAGAGCAAGACGATGTATAATTACATAAATATATTCCAGAGTGTCGTATCCTGAGGGATATCCAAAAGGGGGCGTAACGGAGGCCGGAATATCATGTCTTGAACACGATGATGAGTATGAGAAGGAGGAGGATGAGAACCGCAATGGTAACAGCTGAGCCTGAAACGACGCGAATTAGCGAGAACCGAGAAAAGCCCGGGAACGAAGCACGAACCATTCTCTTTGGCGCCTTTCGCGACCCGCTCTAACCGCTGTCGCGCACCACCTAACCGGCTCGCCGTCCGGTCCAAGTCTGTGTCCAATTCCTCCAAAAGCCCATGATGAACATCTAGCTCATCGTTAATCTGCAACGATATATGGTGTTGCCTGTTAATAGAGTGGGATAATTGGTCCAGATGTTGGTCTTGTTCTAATTAAAGCGCCAATTAGCCTTGCGTTCGTGTAATCGGCATGCCTAGGACAAACCGTTCATGAGATGTCGTTGCGTCTGTAGCATGATGCCTGGTTCAGGCCCAAGCTCGGGGTCATCTGTATATGGTGCATATATGGGTTCTTTAACTTCTTTCGTGGCGGGAGGTGGCGGGAAGAGGTTGGGAGGAGACACGGGTGAAGGTGACGCCAAAGTTGAAGATAAAGAGGGTTCTTCTTTGTCCAAGCTGTTATCATTCAGTTAATCTTTACGTTCTGAAGGGAGGTTAAGGAATAATCAACAGACCTAGAAACATGGACATCTCCCAGCATGTCCCGCATCCGATCATACTGGTTTCGTAGCAGACCAACCGCTTCTGAAGGCCCCTCTTTCGCCTCGAGGTCGAGTATTCCCGTTCGCAGTTGGCTGAGGTTCCTCTTTATCTGAGCAAGATGTAGCGTGTTGGTTTTTGGCAGCTGTTCTTGAGGTGACAAGAACGAGGGTAATGTCTGGAGCCGTTGTCGCTCGAGCAAGAGAGACAGGGTTTTCGTTGATACTGAAGTGAGTTTCGCGAGGGACATCGTGGGGGTGATTATAAAATACTGCTGTAGTGGGCGCAATTAGAGAGCGCGCGCGCAGCAGCCAAGATCGCAGTCGAAGAAGAAAAGTGAGGACAATCGAGAGTATGTGGTGCGCTCACGTGACTTGGATGCGTGAAGCAACATTTAGAAAACAACAACAAATCGAAAATTACTATTACTGTAGTCCAGAATAAGAGACGAAGACAAAGAATGTGGGAGCTACTGATAACTATCTGCTACGAACTGCGACAATGGAATCAGATACATAAGATGAACAAAATCTAAATCTTCTTCTAAGAGACAAATGAGCGAATTAAAGGCCAATATTGATGGGGGTGCAACCAATAGCAACGGCTCCAGCTATATGGAAGAGTTGAGTTAGCAAAAATTTCTATGAACTTGAAATTAATGGGAGAGATGTTGCGTACTGAAGTTGTTATCGTTGCAGCAAACGGTCTGCTGATTGCTGTTGAAGACGCGTTAGAGTTCCAGAGAAGAGTCGTAGAGCGCACGACTTACCAAGTGGATCCACCAACAAGGGAAAAGCAATTGATCCAGCCGGTCAAAATTCCGAGGTTGGGGCCGGTGCTCTGGCAGCACTGGATACTTCCGCCTGAGGAGGTGCACGAGGAGCCTCCATTGCCTGAGGTAGGAGCGGCGACGGCAGCGAGAGCGAAGGCAGAAGTGACGATGAGAGCGAGTTTTGAGAACATAGCGAGGGTGAAGAGCGAGTGAGGGTAAATTGTGTGAGACTTGAACGACTGTGAAAGTGCAGTTGGAACTGGGATAAGTTGAAGCAAGACCACCGAGGTTTTTATACCTTTTTTCGACGACCCCAAGAAGTTCCCGTTGCAGGGCCATATTACTCAAGTTGGAGTCCAGCTCCCAGTCGAAGTCTGTGGCGGTAATCGAGACAACGATATGCTCAAATCTCGTAATCGGCGACCTTTCTCAAAATTTAAGCACACGGATAATTCGACGGACGTCAAGGCCTCTCCAACATACTTGGCGCGATCGCGTATACACCCAAGGCAACGAACGCAGTGACATAATGCGATAAGTTTCTTTTTGTTAAGATTCATGCCCAGTGGATTCTCCTCTGCAGAAAAGATAAACTTTTCGTATTCTTTCGCTCCACTTTAACAAGAGAAACTCACGAATTTAAAAGTGCGAGCACGTGTTGGAAGAGAGGTCGGTTGGTCGTGAATATTCCCCTTAGGCTCATATTTGGAGGCTGTAAGGCAGACCAAGCCCGTCCCCGTCAACTTAAGTTGACCTGTGCCGTTCACGCCGGGGAACGCAAAGAACATCTTGAGTCTGGACGCTGTCGCGATCGCGAGTCGTAAATGCGCCGCTGCCGTAGCACTGTTATGGTCCTGAGAGACATCTCCGTGCTTTCCGTTGATAGAATACCAATTCCAGAACTTCATAATACGGCATGTGGATTAAATCGAGCTCTTTACTCCCCTCCCAACGACTCGGGTCCAGGCTGGTCATTCAACATCGTGGACTTCGTAAGCGAATAAACGAACACGAGTGAAAAAAGCTAAACTTCCGTCTGATACGCTCCAAGGGTGCGAGATTTTTTATTTCGACTTCCTTGGCAGCATTTATCGGTACCCTACTGAGATAGTAAGTAGATTCAGCCGTTAGCGGCTGGAGAGGAGAGGCCAGTGCTTCCGGATAATTTTAGCGCGACCTATTCCGCAAATTACAACCTGTCGCGGACAGCGAAAGCGGGCGTACGGGATGCTGCCTTCAACCCTAGATCAAGTGCTTCCTTGACTTGACTTGACGACTTGAAATTACGACCTAGGCAGCCCCAGATATCGCCTAGAGTTACCTTCTTCCAGGCCATTTACGCGTTCACGGAGAATCTCTGAGACGCATGAGTCAATCAATTTCCCGTCTTCAATTCCATCGAGAATTTGAATTCGATTTCGTACTTTCGATCGACATAAAGATCGGTCTTGGAGAATTTCCGTCTAGACCGCGCTAGATTCGGATTCGAAGTGAGTGGTGGAGGAGCCAACTTGTCATATTTACCAGTGGGCTTCCCTCGCCCGCTATTCGCTGCTCCCCTGATATCAGTAATGATGCTTGAACCCCCAGTGGGGCGCACTAGCACGACGCGTCGCCTCTTCAATCATGTTCGCAATTTCAATAGCGGAGTCAATAGCATATGTGCAGCAGAGAAATCGCCCACGTTAGGTGTAATAGAGTGAGAGCTTCCGCAATGGCAGCAGGTTGGACGTTGGCTCGGGAGTCGGCACCAAGTCCCTTGTGGCATTGTGCTAACGCGGGCCCGTACGTTCTTCAGTGTCGTTGAGTTGATTGCAACCTGTACAGCAACGATAACTTGAAGGTTGGTTGTCATCCTGCCAGAGACTGTTGCACGCCGTTCACCGATTGTAGAAAATTTTCCGGAGGCTCCTTCAAGTCGTTGCAAAGTGTCAAAAACACCATCGAGATTTCGAGTCGACCTTGCGAAACCCGAGCGCATTAATATGCTTAGTAACATAAGGTCGTATAACTTCACTGATTGTCAATTTGTCATTGGCTTCTCAGTTTGAACCCACAAAGTTCAAACCTTGCACAAACCCTGCCCTATGTATAAGTGAACAAGTAGAGACTTGAGGAAAAAATGACGGCTAGAGTCGAAGAGCGCGGCGACTTGTTGACCGATTGCTGTGTAGCAGTGGAAAATTAAATCCCCCAAGTACCTGAGTCGAAAAATGAGTGGCTTGTAGGATCAATGCATTAAGAGGGAATCGAACCCCCGGCGGGTCGAGCATGACACTCAATGGCAACGACCCAGGTTACCACTACCCCATTAATGCTTGTATGATTCTGCACAAACCCCTTTTCAAGCTCCAACTCAAATTCAAATTTCTCGGAGAGGTTGACCAGACTCGCGACTAAGCTCGAAGAGCTATTTAACGTCAACGCCATTAATGTTTCGACACGTAGGAATAAGTTGTGATCGACCAATCAGAATGCACCGATCACAATTTATCCAGTGAATAAATAGGCCACTTGCCCGCAGACGGGTACTTTTCCTGGTTTCACTTACAAGGAGCCCTTCGAATTCTCAAACCTGGCAGCCGGATATCCAATCGGCTGTAAGCCCAGTAATTTAAGTTGGGCCCTATGGGCTTAGATGAGCAAATTCCTCACTGCCTCTTGTCCTCGCCATCCTTTTTATTCGTACTACTGGCGAGACTGCTACTCCTCGTCAAGATGTGGATTCTTGGGGCCTTCGTTGCCTTGATTCATCTGCTCCGTCTAACGCATGCGCCAGCTGGATTTCCCCGCTCCGGAAATGGTTTATGGTATAGCAAGCCTGGTACCCTCTGGTTGGGGGAGCTCCTTCCTGTTGGGAACGGATACCAAGCGGGTAAGAGCTTTTCTGCTACCCTCTGCATGCGTTGAACACTCTTCATGACAGCTATGATACCTGGTGGCACGATGCAGGAAGTCACCCAGTTGAACATAGAATCGCTCTGGTCCGGTGGTCCATTCGCAGATCAAGTATGACTGGTTTACTGCAGCGCCATAGTCGAAGTAATTGACAGTCCTTCAGACATACAACGGTGGCAATAAGCTACCACGCGAACAAGTTGCAATGGCTAAAGCCATGCAAGGTATTCGTCAAACAATATTTCAAAATCCAACTGGTGATATAGACAGTAATTATACGTTTTTATTTCCTTTATCTTTCTTGATATTTCTGATTTATAGCCATCGAGGTCCTAGCCACGGATCCTGGGCAATACGGTAACGTTCTTTTCCAGTTTTGTTCCGATGTTCCTGTCACTGAGGATGTGGCTACAGGGTCGTATGCTGGTGCTGGGTATCTTCTCTCCAATATAAATAGTACAGGGCCTGTGACGGGTTATTCCCGTTGGCTTGACCTCGACGAAGGCGTTGCACGCACGACTTGGACACAAGCAGGGACCACATATCTCCGGTAAGGTACCCTACACTCACTTCGGCTTCTCTAATCTCATTCGCTCTTAAGCACGACGTTTTGTTCACATCCTACCCAAGCATGTACTCAACACATTACGACAACGACGCCGTCAGCCTCGCTCCCTCCTCTTTCATACACATTTTCCTCAGGCTTGGAGCATAACTTGCCGGCTCCAAACGTAACATGTCTTACCTCTTCCTCCCTTCTTGTGCGCGGGTTCGTCTCCGTTGTGCCAAGTCCCCCAAGTATGCTTTATTCTTTCATCTTCCGAGTCTCTGCCTCCGCGGCGTCGTCTTCCGTACGATGCATTCAATTCCCCGTCCCATCTGGATTTCCTCCGAATGCCACTATCGAAGTTACTGGCACCAACAATTCGACTGGTTTGCAAGAGGCACACGTCACCTGGGTAGGCAGCACGGATTATTCCATGGACGCCGGAGACGCAGCGCACAATTTTACATTCCGCGGTGCCGATCCGCATTCATCTTTGCTGGCGCTTCTCTTGTTATCTCCAGCGACTTCCTCTGTTCAGTCGCTTTTGGACCAGCATATTCAAGACTACAAAGCCACACTAACGACGCCATTTTGCCTGTCATTTTCTAGTTCGACTTCGTCTATCCGTAATCCCGTCAACATCCCCACTGATATTTTACTTTCTCAATATGCGATTGATGCTGGAGGGAAAGCAAACGTCTACCTCGAGTGGGTGATGTTCAATTATGGTCGATATCTGTTGGCGAGTAGTGCGCGGGGGTTATTGCCCTCCAATCTGCAGGGCAAATGGGCGAAAGGAGTTAGCAGTGCATGGTCTGCCGGTGCGCACCTATGCTTTTGACAGTTTGTTTGACGTTTATTATTTCTCACCATGAAATCATAAGATTATCGTAACTATTTCCTTTGAAAAACCATCAGACTTCTGATAGAAATACAGATTCAAATATCAATATCCAAATGAATTACTGGATTGCAGAGACTACAAATTTGGATGTTACGCAGTCCTTGTTTGACTTTCTCCAGGTGTTTTCGGACTCTATATTTATCTTGTTCTCCTGCTGACGACAAGCCTACCAGAAAACGTTGGCTCCTCGAGGAGCAGAAACAGCCAAAGTGTTATATAACATCACTCGGGGATGGGTAACGCATAATGAGGTTTTTCCTTTCTAATTTAAATCTGTTGTGTTGTCCTAACATATTTTCATCTCTAGATGAACGTGCGTCCAACCATTACAAGATGCTGATGTTTTGGCATAACCGCGATGTTTCCAGATTTTTGGACATACCGGAATGAAACTTGGGTCTGCTCAATGGGCTAATTACCCTGGTGGGTCATTTATTACCTCAATTTTCATAAATTATGTGAGGCTAACTCGGTCATCCGTATCAGAGTCTGCTGTGTGGATGGTAATATAACACTAAATCCACTTATTGGATCATCTTCTAAAGTTGGCCCTTAGATGATTCATGTTTGGGACCACTTCGACCACACTAATGACGTCACCTGGTGGAAATCCCAAGGCTGGCCTCTCATCAAGGTATTGGCCTTCACGAATATCCAGGCTTGAAAAAACGTTCACAGATGCTTTTATAGGGTGTCGCAAGCTTTCACCTTGATAAACTTATCCCTGATCTCTACTTTAATGACTCAACGCTTGTCGTCAGCCCATGCAATTCACCTGAACAAACGCCCATCACACTCGGTACATTAATTCATTTCGTCACATATCTTACAGCCTGAACGCTCAGCTCTTTTTTTTTTTTAAAAAAAAAAAAAGGCTGTGCACATGCCCAACAAGTGATATGGCAGCTTTTAAACGCTGTAGAAAAGGGATTCACTGCATCTGGGGACACAGATGTAGTTTTCCTCAATGGTGTGCTTTATGCTGAATAAAAAAGTAATAAGACACACTAACAGCACCTGAAATTTGCCAGAGGTTCGAGCCAAACGCGAAAAAATGGACAAGGGGCTGCACATTGGCTCTTGGGGGCAACTTCAAGGTTTGCCCGTATGTCTCGTTGACGACGAAAGCATACCCTGAAAATAAAATTCAGAATGGAAAGTCGAAAAAGATTCACCAACAGACACTCACCGTCATCTTTCGCACTTGATTGGTTTATATCCTGGCTATGCTATCACTTCATACGATGGATCCCTAAAAAGTGGCGGACAAACTACGTACACCAAGGACGAAGTGGTATCTGCTGCTCTAATCAGCCTCCTTCATCGAGGGAACGGAACCGGTCCAGATGCTGATTCCGGCTGGGAAAAAGTTTGGCGTGCGGCTGCGTGGGCACAACTAGGAGACCATGATAGATTTTATCACGAACTTTCGGTATGGCGTATTTCATGAATCTGCATTTTTTTCTTGAAAGAGCGACACAGTTCGCCGTCTCTGCAAACTTCGGGAAAAATTTATTTAGTCTGTACGACCCATCCAACTCGGAAGCTATTTTCCAGATCGACGCGAACCTCGGATATTCCGCTGCTGTGATGGTGAGTGTACGGCTTATCTGTAAGTGACTATCTCACACCACGACCCGGCAAAAATAAAGAACGCAATAATTCAAGCACCTGACGTGCCAACTCTTGCGACGCCTCTGATCATCACCCTCCTCCCCGCTCTTCCAAAACAATGGGACACTGGGTCTATCATGGGTGCGCGTGTGCGGGGGGGTATCAGCATCAATCTTCATTGGAGTGAAGGGAAACTAAAACGAGCCTCCTTCTCGATCGACGCCCTTATAGTTTCGAGACCGGTGAAAGTGGTTTACGCGGGCAAGGTCCTCCGTTCATTCGAAACGTCACCAGGCTTGAGGGGGGCTATTACAGGTTTATGAAGAACCGAACGTTTCTTATCTTGTCGTAGTAAGATTCGCAGTGTTCATTTGAGTACAGACGCGGAGAGACTTCGGCGATACTAGGTTCAGGTGAAGGTAAACAAATGTAATTAACTCCAACCAACCTTCCAACTTGTTCGCATCGGGTTACAATCGATAATGTTGCACCGTCCAAACATCATATTTTCCAATCTATCACCATCAGATGTTGAAGCTGCTCTTACCATTGAGCAGGAAGGTTGGCATTTCGCTGCCGCACGTCTTCGACGGCTCTTGACCCTAGGACAGGTTATCCAGCGGATGAAGCGGCCAGTCTAGAGGCATTTCGGTATACTCAAGCCCTGCTATTTACTACATGAATCCAACATTTACTTAGTTTTCGGCAATCGCAAGCTGGGGACCTTTTCTTAGGCGCTTATGTCGACAGCAATGACACTCGTCAGCTCGTGGGTTATGTGTGCTCCACCCTTTCTCCTGCGGAGACCTTGACACACGAGTCGATGTCAACTCATGTTCCAAACTCTTCATCTGTCTGCATTCACTCGGTCTGCGTCTCAGCTGCGTATCGGAAACAGGGGACTGGCTTGCGTCTTCTGAAAGAATACATAAGCCGTTTGCAAAATGCACGGGAAGCTGGCCAACCTCACCAGCGAGTACTTCTCATCACGCACGAAGAGCTCCGTTCTTTCTATGAGAAGGCTGGATTTGAGTGGTTGGGGGTTAGCAGTGTTGTACATGGCACGAAGCCCTGGTATGATATGCGATTGAACCTCACGGATGAACCCACGCTCTCCACTTCTATACCACCTACACAGGTCGACGGCCAACATATACCACCTGGAATATGGGAAGCACTACAGCGACGAACAGGAGATCGCCCAATAACGAGGCTTATCTCCGATTTCCATCACGGCATTCAGGACCTTATCACTTCTAGTCCGAGGGAGCAAGGCTTGTCGTTGAATAAATTCGACCTTCTCTGCCCTCGTAACGGTTGTGGTAGCGTAATCCTGAAGAGTGGGGCTGGGTCATTGGTCGAACGTGCCAGTGTACAGGTGAGCTCAGAATGACTGTAGGATGATGCTACTCTGATGCACGATAAACAGCTGGATAATCAAGATAACCCTTTTCTCCAGGTGCTCCCAACGCCACCTGCAACCGCACAATGGTGGCTGGTTACTCCATCACCCATGACTTTCGAGAACATCGGATTCTCGCGCCCAGTCGTCCCTCAAATCCCATCAGGTAAGTTCATTGATAAGTGTTTTTTTTTGGCCAAAACAAACAGCTTTTTAGGCCCTCGACTAAAACTTTTGATTTGCGCCGAATGCGATCTTGGGCCCCTCGGATGGTGCGAAGAAGATGGCTCTGAGTTTTGGTTGGCCTGCTCAAGAGTTGGTTATCGAGGATAATACGCTCTGGAAATGGCGTATATATCATGACGAATTCTGTCAACCTGTAAATACACCAAATCACTCCCGTATGGCAAAAAAGGCCTTCATCGCAAAACTGTTTTCAACGTTCTGCCCAAGTTTTCTTCAGATATGTCCCAACTTGGAGCAACTAGATCGACCTACACCGCCAAATGTGTGACGCCTACCAGTCACGTTTTCAAATTTCATGGGGAAGATATGTCGGCGCACATAAGTTAGATATGGGACCAGCTCTACAACAGCTGAAAATTTTGATGCTATGATAGCTGGTTGGCATATGTACAGACGTGACAATTATGTATTAGGAAGGCCACCCAGGAGATCTCGACCCACCTCCGTGTGGGATCGAGAATCAGCTCCATTGGAGCTAAATATATTTCCTGTAATCTCAGCTAGTCGGCACATGTGTGCATATAATATCAACAAAGTGGCGAGGGTATCTTAGAGGTTTTGCTCCACCCATGTGCCAGATGCAGAACAACCTCTATTGTGGCTAATATATTTCATTTAATCTCAGCTGGTCACTACATGTGCACATATAATATCAAGGAGGTGGCAAGGGTATCTGGGAGGTTTTGCTCCACCTATCTGCTAGATGCAGAACAAGCTCTATTGTGGATAACATATTTCATGTAGTCTCAGCTGGTAGGTATATATGTTCACACATATAATATCCATGAAACAGCGGGGTATCTTGGAGGTCTTGTTCCACCCATCTGCCAAATGCAGAAGAAGCTCCATTGTGGTTAATATAGTTATCTCAGCTGATAAGTACATGACATATCATATCTATAAAGCAGCAGGGCCATCCTGAGCAGACAGACAACATAAAGAAAACCAGTATATTAGAACAGTCAGTCAAGAACGAGGAGAATATTAGTGTGTCGGGTGTCGAAGAACGGGTATGCAGCGCGTGCTGAGCGTCTATTCAGCAACTCCATAAGCGACGGCGCACGTAAGGGCATGCCTTGTTGAAGTGTGCGTCAAGAAAAATTGAGGCCACGGCGCGTTAGCGTGTCAAAAAAACGAATAGGGATGTCGGCATTCAAGAAAGTAGGGGCCCACGGTGGCGTGTTGAAGGATGGGGAGTGGTTAGGGAGAAGATTGCGGGTGTGTCGAAAAAAGAACAACAACGACGGCATTCAAAAAAATAGATGGTGGGGCACGTCGGCATGTTGAAGGGTGGGTAATGTGGGCTAGAGAGACTCCGAGCTGCATTTATGGGCGGTTAGGGTGTTAAAGAAAAAGAGAAAAAGAAGCATGCTCACCAAACTCCGACGGCATCGACTTGGGAGAACAGACTGATGGCCCCCATAACGTTCGAAACCTGCAGGGGAATTTTGCTCGACCTCCATTCATGCGGAATCAATACCTGGAACTTGAAGAGGCCGTGGAGGTCGAAAGCGAGGATGATGAGGTGAGGATGAGGCATCTGGGGCGATGCTGGGCGTTCACCGCTGTACAAAAAAAATGATGCAAATAATCAGAGAAAAGGATAAAAGACTTACCGGAGAACGAAGTCGTAATGCAGTATATCACTTTCAGCATCATTGACAGCGAAAAGGCCCTTGAGGGCCGGAAGGATTATTAGGTTGAAGAGCTTATATACGCCATAGGCAGATTCGAACTGCCCGCGCGCATACCAGCTGTTAAGGCTGGTGTCATCAAAAAAAGCCGGGTACGACGACCTCGGGAAGGGGTCGGGCGGCGGTTGGAGCCGTGGTAGGCGGCTGTAGCAGCCGTTGTCGGCAGGCGCAAAGATGAGGACCGGGCGAGAACGTTGGGAGCAGGCAGGTGCAGCAAATAGGCTTTGCTGTGCCTGTTGGCAGCCTGAGGGCGATAAAGGGCGGCATGGCCATGATTGAGGGCGCCAGGAGCAGTGGTGAAGGGTGCTAGGAGCAGTGGTGGTCGGGGTCAGGAAGGAAGATGCTAGAAAAAAAGATGCTGGGGGCTGTCCTAAACGATGTGGCCCCAATGCGGGACACAGTGCCCACGCCCCCAAAATGTGTGACACTAATGTGCCAGGCAATGGCCCCTGAGCCAAACGATGCCGCACACTACACCCGACCTCCATTCCACCTCGGCAGCTAGCTAAAGCCAACACAAACGCGCGATGTAGAGCGCAGAGCCTCAACAACCCGACTTCGACGAGAAAGAGGGAAATGTGGAGCGCGACGGCGCATATCACGCACAACCTCGACTTCGACGAGAAAAGGGGGGATGTCGAGCGGAACGACGCATGCAATATTCAATACGCCAACGTCTGCGAGTAAGTCTGTCAGCCTGTAGTACATGCCTACTGCATTGAATACGGTTTGGAACTTGAAGCAGAGTGCAGGCCAGTTCCAAAAATTTTGTCAATATCGCTGTCACTTCCATCAACAATCATGGAACCACTTTGATTTTCCGCAGCACTGCCGGTGAGCAGATCTTCATCCGGACATCCACCTTGTGCACCAGTCCTGTCCACATCCTCAGTTTCGTCTATCGAATTAAGGTTGCCAAGGATCTTAACCAAATCCTGAGTCGTCAATGCGCTGACGGAGCCACGAGGTATTCCACCTTGAGAATTCGCTCCATTTCCATCGACCCCCTCATCTTCGTCCATTGGAGCAGGATTAACGTGTTGCTCGACGCCAGAGCTAAGGTTGCCGGGCTTCTGAACCGCGTCGGAGCCACAAGCTATTCTACCTTGAGAAATTGCGCCAGTTCCATCGACCCCCTCGTCTTCGTCCATTGGAGCAGGATCGACGAGTTGCTCGGCGCCGAAAGTAAGGTTGCTGGGTTTCTCAACCGAGTCGGAGCCACGAGCCATTCCACCTTGACAAGGTGCGCCAGTTCCGTTGACACTTTCGTCTTCGTCCATTGGAGCATTCGACTTAAGGTTGCCAAGATTCTCAGTCAAATCTTGAGATGTCAATGTGCCTACGGAGCCGTGAGGCATTTATGGTTTACTGGCTTTAGATCCTGCTAAGGTGTTAAGCTGCTGTCATTAATGGGTACTTCATACTTACGAATGTTAAAGAAATCTAGTGCATCTACCCACCCCCCAGAGCACTGAGCTTGAAGGCTTGCCCAGTGGATGTTGTCCGTGAGAAATGATACAGCCCCTGTCGGGGACATCTTGCCGATGGACATGAAGAATATGGCATACCATATGACATTCTCAACTTCGACAAGGGTAGTAGGTTTGCCGTTTCCAAGATGGGCCCCGACCTGGTATATAGTTTGACGGTTCCATTGTCGTTTTGCAATAGTATATGGGGTAATAAGGTAAAGAGGAGAGATGTTCACGGCCAACTGAAGGGCGGCACGAAAGGAAGCCAGACTCAGTCCAGACGAACACTCCTCAGGATGCAAATCAAAGCCTTGAATTAATTTACGTAGTCTGACCAAGAAATCCTGTTCGTTGGGGGTGCGTGAGGCCCTAACCGTTTGTTAATAGAGAGAACAGCAAGAAATGCAAATACATACTTAATGTGTTCGTCGTTAATGAAATCGGGTAAATGGGGCAAAGTGTCGGGGTGAAATCAACTTTCAACAATGAAAGCCAGGTGGCTGGCGGCGACGAGCAGGTTACAAAGGATTTTGGAACGATGGCTATTGGCAACGTGTTCCTCTATATACTCGAGAAGTTGACGTCCACCAAAGACAGTGTTCTGAGATTGGGTGTTCGAACTTATTGCATTGAATATGTTTTGGAACTTGAAGCAGAGTGCAGGCCAGTTCCGAAGGTGCTTAATGTATTCCTACATCGTCAGGAAGTCAATGGAAATTTTGAAAATGATGATCTCGGGCACTCACCTCAGGTTCCTTGTTTTCAACCTCGTATAGACCTCTACTGACTTCCAATCCATTTGAAGGAAGGCCGCTAACACGGGCCATTATATCTATCAGCCGGTAGGAGGTGACAACTGAACAAACTTGGATGTGTTGTTGAGCGTTTAATTTCTTTGGACCTGATCGATGCGGAATAACTTGTGAATTAAATTCATCCTCTGCTATATTTTGAAGCTGAATGTGAAGTAGCCTCCGTATGTCGACTACGGCAGTAGCATCAATGTTACCAGCCAGCCTTAGGAGGCAAATTTCAAAGGCTTGGAATTGACTGACAAATTGCTGGAGAGAGGGCGTGAGTATACATGAAGGGAGACCATTATGGTGCAGACACACAGAAAACCCCTGCCATTCTTGTTCCAGAACTGCGAAGCCATTTGTCGAGTCGTCGAAAACTGTCGTTGAGAAAGGGACTCTAGCAATCACTGTGGATACTCTTCGTCTTTGGGAAACGACGGCGGACAATCTATTAGTGGAAGGTATATCTGCAGAGTGTCAAGCTGATGTCACTGCTAAATGAAATCAAGCCACGCACCATTACATAGCCATGTTTCCCTTGACCTGAGCCAAACCCACGAATCCGATTTGGGATGGAGTGGTCACGCGACACAACCAAGTATTCTCGACGTGTCATCATCTTCTCGTAATAACAAGTTATCTTCGCTGTGCTTCAAGTTGACACTTAAGATTGTACATGTGTAATTCATTCCCCCCTCCACATGCTGTCTGTTGCCACTAACGCTCTTGAAGGCCATGACGCTCTCTGCCCTTTGGACCCAGTTTTGAAGGAAATCTGCTCATGGAATGAGCCTTTAGTCTTTACAAAACTCAAGGAAGCGCAACAAGATGAGCAAAGTCTCGAAAACATTCCTGGCCGCACTGCCAGATGATGCTCTCGAACTATACATGAGACTCTCGACTTCGTGTTGGTCAACAACAACGCTATATCTCTGATTTTCTCTCTTGGTTGGGCTTTGACTCGGCGTCGGTACGTTGCACAAATTGATTACAATGGTGATAAGTATTACGGTAAGAGTTTTTACTTCCTTCTCCGCGATGGTGATCCCTCATTAAGAGTTTTTCTCAGCTGCTGTGACTCTTCGGAAGACAGATCCGACGCCCGTGGCTTGTGGCGACGCGTGTTACGAGTTAAGATGGGAAGCCGACGACCGGTTTCAAGTAACAGACTGGATGGGGTCATCTTCAAATGTCTCGTAAATGCATACACTTCTTGCTCAGAAGATGTTACTCATCAACATAGCGCTGCATCAGGAATTGATTCGCTTTGATACCCTGTAATTTTGGGTGATATTTCGGGCAAAGTAGAGCGCAATCTGGCCGCAGATGTGGTGACGCGGTGACGCTGGATGCGGGGCACCGCTCTCCCACACGAAGTAAGAATCTGAAGGCGTGTCCAAGGGTTCGTCGAGGGCGTCATCAAGGTCAATCACAGGTGAATGGGGAAACATGGATGCGTAGCTTGATTTCATAATACATAACATGCGAATCAGAGACGACATACAAGCTATTACAGACGTTCATTCCTCTTCATCCTGATTCAAAGTGGCGACATCAGAAAAGCAATTCAAGCAACAAAAAGCAACATACAGATTCGACGGCAAATTGTACTGGCTGATGATACGGCAAATTCATTCCTGCACTTCCTTCAGAAGAGACATCTGAACCCGTGGAGTAGCTACGAGGGCGAGATTCCATATTGTTGAGAAAATTAAGAAGCTCCTTTCTCAGCTGCGCTCCAAATTTCCGATTCATGTCTTCAACAACGGATTGCTCGAGGTTAAGGGGTAGGCTGCATGGGAAGACAATCTTGTGAGCGCCCCTTGAGAGAAATGGGAGACCATCTTTATCTAAGAGACCCAGGAGTGTGTAACATGAAGGACATTTTTTTATAGATACAGCGATAATTCGCCCATAGTCCTAATATCAATGCAAGAGTTATATGACAGAGACGAACACATGAATCAGATAGCCCACCTTTGAGTCCTGGCGACTGAGAAAGTTCGCTATGTTAGCCTCGCAATGAACAGTGCCCGTAAAGCGATGAGGTGTCTCAATTTGAGAAAACACGTAGCATAGTTCCATCATGGAGTCGATGTTGTTCAGGATAAGCGATGAAGTTGTACTCCGTGCATCTTTCCAGGCCGTGAGTTGGTTCCTGATACCCTGTGCATATGTGAGACAGCTGCGGATGCCAATGGTCGCCTCGATTTCCTGAAACCTTTTGTCAAAAGCTTTTGCAATTTTATACCTTTCATCAATACCAGTTGGTTCGGCTTTCATGATTTCCTCCCAATCTTCTCGGATAGCTTGAAGTTGAGATCCATGGTCGTAAGGCTTGAAGGATATCGCCCGCTCTATGATAGAAATGATTTCCTCATTGGGACGGTCACGGTTGTCGCGAGTCTGCAGGGGGAAATACCTGGGGTCCTTGAGGAGGGTCTCCCACGGTAGTAAGTTGACGTTGCCAGGTGAATTTCGAAGAAGTTGAACATTGATTTTAGGGAAATGTTTTACAGGTAGATGGCGGATGAGCATAGATGCGGCGCCGAAATATGAAATAAGTAGCTTGATCCACCTCAGGCAGAGCTGCCACGCATGCGGGTCTTTCTCCGTAAATTCTTCGTCAGGCTCCGCTGGAAACTCGAAATCCTTGTTGTCAGTCTCTAGCACGTCCTCTAGCTCAGCCCCTAGCTCTTCCATCTCAACCTCTAACTCTTCCTCCCCAACCCCCTCATCAAATGCGTCGGTAGACTTCTCTTTGAACAAATAGACCCTCTTGGGAGCAGGTCGATGGAAGTCGGATAGCAATGGATTGACGTTTTGCAGGTACATTCGGAGAGCTGCACCCCTACTCAGCATATAGAGCATATAACCATATTGATTGATCTCGTGGTACACCTGCAATCTCAATTTTGCCGAACCCTTCTTCAACGCCGTTCTATGTGAATCAAGTTCCGAAAGCCTTTCCCGAAATCCCGAGATGACCAAGTTCACCGCTAAACAAAACTCCTGACATGTCTCTTCATCATATAAGAGGCAGAGTCCTTCCTGTTGGATCATTTTGGTATATCGTTTGTGGAGTACTGGAAATTTGTCTTTGGGGAAATCAATATGGCCCACGAAAACCTTTAGAAATTTTAGATCATCCAGATTCTTCCATTTTCTTGTCGCAGGTTCACTGGATGGTGCAAAAACAACAGGCTCGGATGGGGACGTCCCCAGTGGTGCTAGAGGCACTTTCGATGTCATGAAACCCGATCCTCTTGGTTGAATGCTTCCCAAGACCTCAATATAGAGTGCCGACCTGGGATGGTTGATGCACGCCCACATCCTGGGAAAGCAGGTCACGATTAAATAATGCATAAGAGGGCTTCGGATGTCATCCTTTGATTTAAAAGTATTAAAAATCGTCTGTAACATCCAAATATGCTCTTCGAGGGTAGGATCATTTCTGGTTCGAGCATTAAGACTATGGTAAGCTTGGGTACAAGCCTTACTTTACCTTGTCACTTTGAGCTTCTTAAGATAGTGCAGGAAGTTTTCTTTGAAATCCGTTCTATCGTTATCGGCCGCTTTCAAGGCATCCGGCGGATTTGGCTTGCAGACGACGTCTTCATTGAGGCTGTCCAATGCCGCCAAATGCCTCTTACGAGGATTTTCGTTGAAAGTTTGCCCGGTGAGAAGGATTTCAACCGGCATGTCCTGATCCCCGTCCAGGTGAAAGCCGACTCCAACAGCAACAACTCCATGTTGAATGACTGAAAGAAGAGCGAATGCATTGCACAATTTGAGGACTAGCCTATCACTAGGCCATATGCTTGCGTCTCTTTCCTGTATGTTTGAACGGCGAAGGTCCGGCCATTTCTGGATAATGTGAAGGAAAGTGGTAATGGTCCGAAAGGCCGCATAATCACGTTCACGTTGAGCATCAGAGTCACTCGAACCTTCATCAGAATGGTTTCTCTCGTCCGACAACAACAACGCCATGCTTTCTGTGTGCAAATCGGCATCCGACAAGGGTCGGGATTCGCCATGATTACCAGTCGGTTTGAATGCATGCAACATTATGACGAAATGACAACAAATTCGGTAACGGCTGATGAACAATGGGCCTATACAAAGCAGGGAGGTTGGCATCCATAACGCAAGGGTGTGAAGAAGATTCACTTATGATGAAATGGACGACAATACGTAACCAATTGGCCCCAAAGCAGAAGGATTAGCACCCATAAATTCAGAATATATTGAGCGGCTCACCAACGCAATAAGATATAGGGACAAGACCTGGGCCAGGTTCACAACCAGTGTTACACTCTCCCTGGCGAAGATTGTCACGATACCGTACACGTGACCTAGTAGATATATGTCGCACCCGTAGAGGAGGGGGGACTACTATCA
>Ga0307507_10004382_pt1 | contig 25178 bp, 21 predicted proteins | sample 7_EM_MG_FD_207223 | JGI IMG/M metagenome (GOLD analysis project Ga0307507, IMG submission 207223) | Populus trichocarpa ectomycorrhiza microbial communities from riparian zone in the Pacific Northwest, United States - 7_EM | ecosystem: Host-associated > Plants > Roots > Unclassified | place...
GTAATTTTTCGAAATGTGACGTTGAGCTGTATCTGACGTTCAGCTGTCGGGCACGTCGTAGACGTGCTGCAAGATTTTGGAAATGCGCGCAGTTACATAATCGGCAGGAACCTTGGCACGGTTATTGATTAAACTCACCTTCTGATCGCATTGACAATTAGAACACAAATCTTATGTATGCTGTAGTTCCAAACTTCAAAAGAGTCTAGCCGGCTACTCTCCTTAAAAAAAGGCAAGGTGGGGGGGTGCACACTTCCCCTCCCCAGCTTCAAGCAGTGCTCGGATACCGTAAAAGCTCTCGAAATTCGCTATCTCTTTCAGGTCGCTAATCTCGGGTGCAGACAAAATTTCATGAGAACGACTACCATAGCGTCCTCCTGAGAGGGAATAGCATGAGCTAATCGGCTATGCTGGATCTCTCGTAATTCGGTTAACTTGCCAAACTGCTTATAAACCTATCCTCGGCTAATGCCACGATTTTACATTGATATTCGTGACTGGCAGAGACTGATTACGAAATCCCCCAAGTACACAAGATGTTTTCACGGGACAATATCCTTTACTTGAGTACCGGTATACAGCACGGGAGAGTGCAGCATCGTGCCCAATGAGTTTATCTTTAAAAAGCCTTTCGATTCGCCATAATTTGTGATTACTATCGCTTCAAGGGCCTTGTTGACCATGATATTAATAACCATGTTAGACGAAGTGGGATTTCACAGATATTACCAAAAGTTGGGATAAAGGTGTCAGGTAGTGTACAAGTACGGTAGTTTGTCAGTGTCTTAGCAGAATATCTACCATTGCAAGGGCTCTAGGCACTTGTCCACCTCCGAAGAAAAAGCTGGTATCATTACGCTGGGGTAATCGGATTTCTGGCTCCTACAAGCGCTAGCTCTCATCTAGATGAGGTTCCGGTATGACCCATACCCTTGGACTTGTTGCCGTGGCAATAAGCTGCAACATCCTGAATTCTTGAGTGCGAAATCCCCTCCACTCCAGTAACATAAGAACTTATTTTCCTCCGTGAGATCCGAAGTTGATCCGTGTTTTCGCAGATGACACGGGATATTCTGTAGGCTAGGCTAAATTGGTTTCACTGTGCGAGAGCTTTGACAACGATCCTTGACCCTTGCCGATGGGGGAGAGATCGGCAAATATATTACCTCATTGGGCGTTGCGGGACCCCAGGCTCTCTGGCGAGATAAGTTCCTTGCGGCAGTCTAATCTGAATAAAGTTTCGCAGCCGGTAAAGGGCAGCCGCGAACCAGATTTAAACTCTGTATGAAAGTTCTAATCCGAGTATCGCAAATGCGGGGGCCATTACGTACGGTATTAGTGAGTTGCCCCTTGCCCTCTCAGTGGAAGAAGTACTCTAGTATCTACCGACTTAAATATTCAGCGTGTTCCTGCGATAGAGAGACTTTTAGCATGCCCACTCTGGCTCGCCACCATTGAGAAATCCCTGTCTACCCTCCGGCTTGCTGACAGGATCCAGCGGGAACTGTAGACGGCCACGGCGACAATGGCGAAACTAAACGCAATGCCAAGAGTTAAGGCAACACAAATATTATGCGGCTCCAATCGCCAGCGCACAACTTTGGGGGGGTTCTCTCGTCCACACACTCTTTTTCTCACTAAACTAACTAACTTAACGGCAAAGACGGGAGCATAAATAGGCCATAACTATTGGAAATGGGCTAGACTGCTCACCATTATCGTTGCAGCTACTGCAGCGTCCCTGGCTACTGACCGAATACATATATTCCCATTCCCGCTGCACACGAAACACAACCTCTACCACCTCCGACACACTATCACTCTCACACCGTTTCACTACTACTAGTTCATACCCAGACCGAACATCTACCACTACGTCTCTAGTGTGACAACGTCAAACATGATCAAACGTACTACAAAACACGAACATCCATGATTACCGAATACCGACTTCATCCGAGGCCATGAGCTTTACCGTTGGGAGAGAACTCAACCGAAGACCTCGGAGATTCGGTTCCTACCACCACTGTGATTGCGAGCGCAGGGATGAAAAGCAGCAATGGGAAAGAATCTCACGTGGGATTGAGCATGTGCAGGACGCATGCTTGGGTGGACAGGATTCCGCATGGAAGGATATAAGGCAGTTGGATCTTTTCTTCGTTCATTTTGTTATCTGCCTACTTGTCCTTCGTCTCTTGGAGTGTTATCTTCAAGTTGTTGATTGTTGTCCGCTCTTTGTCTATTTGGTTTTCTTTACTTTTGATAAGTCTTCTATTACGCTCTTTATATTTCTACAACTATACAAAATCGATCAAATCCACGCTGGACCAGAACTCTCGCTCTATTCCGCTGTGCAGTAACCTTTTTGTTGTAAAAATAACGAAGTCCTCCTCCCAACGATCGCGACACATATCCTTTTCCCCCACACGCATGTCCCCTTTCCCTTTCGCGGACTCCCATGCTAACAAAAGAAAGGCAGGCATCACAAACAACTCTCACTGCTCCCAGCCTCCACACCGCGCATCCGACTCTTTCATAGCCGTATTACTTCCAGTTCTACATCACCCCCAATCGCATATCCGAAGCCCTTGTCCCAATGATAAAGCATTTGCTGAGCATGCTAAGCTTGCCGAGCGGTACGCAAGATTTCCAACCAAGAATACCTCTCCCATAACCTCAATCTGTTGCTTATGCCCTGTGCTATCCGTGCCAAGGTCTGTTTGGCTTACTTCAATTTTCTGTAGGAAGGGGCTTTTCGCCAGCTCTTTGTTCTATCTTACTAACCGCCCCCTTGCCGAATATGGTTATTGTTACACAATAGGATTTACAGGGCTTCGTTGTGTCTCATACTACAGATGCGTGGAGATAACGGTTGTTTTATCGGACACAAATAAATAGGACAGGCAAGCAACTGGTTTCTCTAGTAATATAGTTAGTCGCCTAGGCTGTAAGATGGCATAGGAGGATGTGGTAAGGGTATAGCTAGCACGCCCGACACTAATCCTAGGACTGCTGAAGAGCTGAGCCGGATATCCCCTTGTGGACTGCCGAGAATGAACATAATGGTTTCATAAGAATGGTACCGGAACGGAACAACCTCAATCCCAGCTTAGCGGATTAACGGAGCCAGCGGATTTGGGTCCCTAATACAGTATGAAGCATGCCGGTAATCAACAACATCCTTCTCCCCGGGTCGTCCCAGCTATCAGAGTCTCTGTTGAAAATGCCTAATATGTTTTGATAACCAAGGACAAAACCCAAAGTTCCATCTCCATTTACTAGACATGCTCTCTCACAGGGGAGCAAACCTACCTAAACTAAATCTTATGCTCGCCACAGATACTTATTGCATGTTCAATTACAAGTTACTATACATGTCACACCTTTGGATTTTTTACCTGTGGTGTCTCGTTTTTTCTTTTGTTACGCAAATCGGCCTTCCTCCTTTCCTATTTCTTATTCCCCTATCGTTGGCTTTTGCTTAACCAATTATGTCTATATCTGTGCCCTGTTGGCATTTTTATATACTCCATTGTGTCTATACACACACCGTTTCGATTTGCCTTTCCTTCCTTGTCCCTATTGGGTTATGTCATCTAATGAGTCTCAATGATTGGCCTTGTATTTACTCGCATTATTGTGTAACTTAGATAGTATAATCTCAGTATTAGAAAAGTCTTAGTACCGGTGTAGTCATGAGATAAAATTATTTCATCATTACCTTCCTCTTCCGGTCCTTGGCTGTCAATTTCATAGAGTCTCCGCCCCAGCTCTGCAATCTACTAATCCCTGCTTGGGAAAATCTATGCAGGGTTCCGAATGGTCCGACTAGTTAGTCAAGTCTTGGAGGGAGGACCGTTTGGTCGGTCCGGATCAATGTCGTTGATTGGACTTGGCCAGATCCAGTAGTCTGGTCCGGTCACAACCGGTGCCTGACTAGTCTGCATAAAGTGACTCCATAACGATTGGTGGTAGGTTTGGCCCGACTGTAGATGTTAGTATAAGATTTGTTTCTCCTCTAAAATGATTCTTTGAGCATTCTGTATTGTTGTATTCAAGGCGGGTACCAGTTAGGCTTCTTTATATGTGCCTTTATTTCTTTTGTTTCTATGTACCTTGTTTGAATGTCTTTGTTCCCTGTTGTGGAGTCCCGGTGGTACAGGCAAGACCGAATCACGTCTCTATATAGCGGGGCTGTATCTTTCTTATTATTCTAGTTGTAGTTCGCTTGATCAATGATCTTTACTGCTAGTTATTATTGCTTCTCTCTTGAACAGATCGCACATTGCTACAGTAGATATTAGTTGTCTTTCGAGTGATTAGGCGTGATTACCACCATTAAATGAAATGAAAGGCCAAGCACTACAGACTTCGATCACCAACCACAAAGGTGAAGAAGCACCTCTCATCCAACTTACCCTCTTGTTTGTACCTTCTCATTGAACCAACAAACTAATTAGTGGTAAAGAAAGAAGTATATATCGAAGTCCACCACTGGACATTGACTTATCCTTCTAGAGGTCACAAAACTCGTCTTTTTTATTTTGTAATACGCCTCTTTCCATTTCACAGACTCCGGAGCTAACCTAAGAAAGATAAAGACGATAGGCAACTCTCACGCTCATCCTCTGTGCATCAATCTGAGTCTCTTTCAAGTTCTCGATCATGTTCCTTCTAACACCTGGGACTTCCTCCCAGCAGCACTATACCCGGTAGTGCGTGTGTTACCCCCTTGCATTGCGTCCGTTCATGAGTTCTTCCGGGGCCTGCAATTTTCTTCTGGATGCTTCCGCTGTCTTCCCACTAAAGAGATTATTTCAACAATGGCTATGACTGGACACCCGGTTGCTGTAAATAGTGGGAGTTCTCATAGTCTTTGTCTTTTGTTTTGTTAGCACCAGGGTACACTAAGGGGGGGTACGAGTTGCAGGGAAAGGCTTTGTATGGCGATTAACGGAATAGTTCAAGGATACTTGTAGTTTATATATACTGCTATCGCTGCCCTTATTTACTTGTAGTTAGTTGAGCGTGATCGTGGGTGATCAACTTGAAGGCCTTTGGTGCTTCTTTAACTTCTGGGGCATCTTTTAGCCGTCACTTTGTATAAACAGCTACCTACTTAGATTTCTTTTTTTCCCTTCTATTATTATACTATGTGTGCTTTTCCTTCTCTTTTATTACGTGTTATAAAAACTCAAAACATCTACAGTAGTCACGGCTAAGAGCTATAGGGTTAACGGAATTTTTTATTGCCAAAGTCTGTGCACATTCTATCACTCAGTCTCTCCAGTCTGACCAAGCCCTTCCGGTCGGTTCCAATAAGCACCAGTTTTCGGTGGGTCTAATTTCTACGGTTAGGCTAGACTTGACTTTGGCTGTACTGACCAGTGCTGCCTAGTATTTGGCCGACCATTCAGAACCCTGAATCCATGGCTAGCCCTAGAACAGATATTTTGTGGGCTTCATCCCAATCAACTTGGGGTGAGAGGCTGATGAGAGGAGGAGAGCTTAGTCTGACATTGATCCTCTCTAACGAAAGCTTCTTCAATGCTTCCCCTGGACACAATTTTTGGAGCCCTCTAGCCCAACCACACTTCCGTATAGTGACCCCCATATAGTGAGTACTTTCTGCCCAGCTTCTATTTTGGCTGGGAATTTCGAGGGTCTGCAATTTATGGTATTTTTAGGATTGTCGATATGTTCTGAAAGTCATACATTCAAGAATGAGGATGTATGTCGTAAGTATAATTTCAAAAGCACAAGACGCGAGGCTGCTGTTGAAAGAAGTTTTTACGTTCTATTGCAGATAAGCTTCTGATATCTCACACCGCCACCACCACCATCTGTCTCCAGGCTACAAAATATCAATCTCCCCCATGCACCGCACCTAGATTGATAATGAACGTATCATACCAGAAAAGAAAATCTGTAAATAAACCTTTATGTTCTACTCGATTGAGATAAGGGGAAAGGAAAAGGCAAAGGAGTTATCGCACTGTACAAGACCAGGACACCCTGCACCTGGAATAAATGTCAAGTATTATACCCTACCCAAGGAAAAATCTATTGGATTATTGAGCGAAAAAGCGGGAGACAACCTTAACGTATCCAAGAAACTTCTAACCCAATCCCCAAAACGCCGGAAGAAAAACTAAAGGTAAGAAACAAATGAACATCTCCTACTGCTCGGCACAAAACTCATATTCTTCAGATACTATGCGTACTGACACATGGCGATTTCATGAGACAAGATGATAACTGCATGGAATCAAGCTGGGATCTTATTATTGGGCGCATCGGGGGTGTCGGGCATGTAGCAGCTTCACGACCGGATCGTGTCTGTTTTTGGCGGCTAGTGTGAGAGGCGTTTGACCGAATTTATCGGAGCTATTGGGGTTAAAATCTTCCCGCTCCAACAGTAACTTCACTATTCCCTCGTGGCCATTATAGGCAGCCCACGAGAGTGCTGTTTGGCCATACTTCGTGTTTGGGGTGTCGGGGTTGACATCTTTCTGCCCCAACAGTAGCTTCACTATTCCCTCATGACCATATAGGAAGCACGCGAGAGCGGGGTTGGGCCATCCTTGTCTTGGGTATCGGCGTTGACATCTTTCTGCCCTAACAGTAGCTTCACTACTCCCTCGTGGCCATTCCCGGCAGCCAAGGAGAGCGGGGTTCGGCCATGCTCTGTGTTTGGGGTTTCGGGGTTGACATCTTTGTGCCCCAACAGTAGCTTCACTATTCCCTCATGGCCATTCTGGGCAGCCCACGAAAGCGGTGTTATGCCATACTTCGTGTCTGGGGTGTCGGGGTTGACATCTTTCTGTGCCAACAGTAGCTTTACTATTCCCTCATGGCCCTTCTCGGCAGCCCACAAGAGTGGTGTTGCGCCATACTTCGTGTCTGGAGTGTCGGGGTTGATATCTTTCCGCCCCAACAGTAGCTGCACTATTCCCTCATGACCCTTCTCGGCAGCCCACGAGAGCGGTGTTTTGCCATACTCCGTATCTGGGGTTTCGGGGTCGACATATTTGTGCCCCAACAGTAGCTTCACTACTCCCTCATACCCATACTCGGCAGCCCACAAGAGCGGTGTTTTGCCATATTTCGTGTCTGGGGTGTTGGGATTGACATCTTTCTGCTCTAACAGTAGCTTCACTACTCCCTCATGCCCATACTCGGCGGCCCACGAAAGCGGTGTTTGGCCATACTTCGTGTCTGGGGTTTCGGGGTTGACATCTTTCTGCCCCAACAGTAGCTTCACTATTCCCTCATGGCCATTCTGGGCAGCCCACGAAAGCGGTGTTAAGCCATACTTCGTGTCTGGGGTTTCGGGGTTGACATCTTTCTGCCTCAACAGTAGCTGCACTATTCCCTCATGGCCCTTCTCGGCGGCCCACAAGAGCGGTGTTGCGCCATACTTCGTGTCTGGGGTGTCAGGGTTGACATCTTTCCGCCCCAACAGTAGCTTTACTATTTTCTCATGGCCATTCTCGGCAGCCCACGAGAGCGGGGTTTGGCCATACTTCATGTCCTGGGTGTCGGGGTGGACATCCTTTCGCTCTAACAGTAGCTTCACTATTCCTTCGTGGCCGTTTTCGGCAGCCCACGAGAGCGGTGTGCGGCCGTATTTACTTGAACTATCGGGGTTGACATCTTCCCGCCCCAATAGTAGCTTCACGGTCCCCTGATGACCCTTCTGGGCAGCCCACGAGAGGGGTGTTCGGCCAAACACTGGGTCCGAGGTGTCGGGTTTGACATCTTCCCTCCCCAACAGGAGCTTCACGATTCCCTCATGGCCTTTCTGGGCTGCCCACGAGAGCGGTGTTCGCCCGAATTTACTGAAACTATCGGCGTCAACATCTCCCCGCCCTAACAGTAGCCTTAGAGTTCCCTCATGGCCCTTCTCAGCTGCCCACGAGAGCGGTGTTCGACCAAATACCGGGTCTGAGGTGTCGGGATTGACATCTTTTCTCCCCAGCAGTAGCTTCACTATTCTCTCATGGCCAGTCCCGGCAGCCCAAGAGAGAGGGGTTCGGCCGTGCTTCGTGTCCGGGGTGCCGGGGGTGACATCTTTCTGCTCCAACAGTAGCTTCACAATTCCCTCATGGCCATTTTCCGCAGCCCAAGATAGTGGTGTTCGGCCCGATTTACTTGATCTATCGGGGTTGACATATCGTCTTCTAAACAGGGAACCAACTGCTTGCGCCGCCTTCTCCCACTGGCGACCTGCGCTCCTAGGATTGACAAATTTTGGTCTAAGAAATAACCTCACAACTCCCTCATGTCCATTTCCAGCAGCCCACGAGAGTGCTGTTCGTTCATAATCCGCGTCAGGCTGGTCAGGCTGAATATGTTTTTCTCGCAAGAGCAACCTCACCACCTCTTCACGCCCATATCTGGCAGCCCATATGAGTGGTGTCATGCCAAGACCATCTCGTTGGTTTACATCCCATCTGTCCATCTTTATCAAAGCATTTGTGACTTCGGGGATGCCGAAGTACGAGATACAGTGCAGTGCGGAAAACGGCTCATCGTTGTGGTCATACTCGAAACGCGACTCAGCATGGATCGATTTCCAAAGGGATTTGGCAGCTATGTGACTGTTAAACTGACCGAGAAGCTGGAGTGCAAATCCGTTGGCGCGATCTGAGAGCTCTATTCGCATGTGGGTTCCCCAGTATAAAGAACAATATTCAAGAAAAGGTGTGTCTCGGGGGTCAGGTGACGGGGCAGCTGAAAGATCCTTGACGTGCTGGAAGTTCAGGTATGTCAAGCAGGTTTCTGCCATCATCGAGTGGGCTCTGTTAAAGATGTCGGGAAGTGTGCAGAGATACTCTTGGAGCGTATAATGGATCAACCTAACAGTTGAAGCACTTCTATCCACAGTAACAAGCCCTTGACAGCAGTCCAGTAAGGTCGATATGGTAGGAATATCATTACTATCAAAGTCGTTTGACCATATCTGAATCGCTATGGCCTGACATATCTCATCCGCCTGCAAAGGCCGCCTTGAATGTGAGATCCACATCAGAACGGCTGCCCCGAGTCTTGCTTTCTCCCCACCTTGAGCTTTTATCCTTCCTAATGTTGCCCCGTATGCGCCTCCCAAGTCTAAACCATCCCTCATTGCGCTTAGCCTTTGTCTCCTTCGATATATGGTCGCCTCTTGTAAGATGGTCTCGATACTCAAGGACACAAGCAGGAATCTACACACAATATCTTTCAGCATACCACTTTACGTATTGCTAAATATGTAGCTTCCTACTTACATTTCGGAAACAGTTTCCGAAATATTCTTTATAATTTCCTCCTCTAAGTTCTCATCCATCGCGTCCGGGATGGTATCCTCTGTTAGCTTCGCTCGAAGAAATATGATGATATCATCTTTGCTGGGTATTATAGCTATGGTCGCTGCCCTCCCAGGAAGATGTTTGTCAATCTCGCCCCGGATATGCGGTCTCCCGGTGAGCAATATTCGCGCGGTTGGGGAGTTCTGGAGGATTTGGTTGAGTGAACCAAGAAGCTTCACCCGATGTCTTAGCGGACACTCGTCCAAGGCATCAATGCATATAAAGACACCGAGTGAGGATGAGATATCTTGCAAGAACTCCACAATTTCTTCGAGTGAAAGCCACTGGCCACCAATGACCTTCCCTCTGTTCCGAAATGCTTTAACTATTCTTTCCGGAACCTCGTCCAGTCCACCAACAACCTGTTTCAGCACTGAGCTTAAGATCACAGCAGGGGATTGCTCCTCCTGATCGGCGAAGTCGAAGTAGAAGCACGCGACGGCAGCATTTCCCTCCACAGCCTGCTTGCATAATTCATCTATCACCAGCGAGCTAACATCGCAACCTATTAGCAATGCCTTTTTATCCTCGTGTATTTTTTTTTCTTACCTAATGTAGGTCTTGCCAACCCCGGGGCCTCCATAGCAAAATAAGGCTGAGCCATCGGATTTACCCTCGCCAATGCCGCCAAACCAATTCCGATATTCCTCAGTTTGAAAAACCCAGTTTCCCACCTCGTCGACCCTACGGGTTCGAACATCGTGGTGTCGTCTTTGGGGTTCAAGTGGAGATAGCCAGGTTAAAATTTGGGACTTCTCGTCGGCCATCGTATAGTTGTTCGACACATTGTTAACCGAAATTTTAGTATTAAAAGAGTTGATGTTATCTTTGATGTGATATTGAGACATTTTGTATTCTTGGCTGTTTGAATGTTGCAAAAGATGGGTTCGGGAGTAATTTTTTGCAATAGAGTTGCTCGATGTAATTCTTGAGGATGAACTTGAAAAACGGGGGTGGTGGTCATTTGAAGTCTTGTGGGCTGAGTCTCGATTCAATCAATCGACCTGGTACTTGTGAAACCCAAGGGGCTGTCTGCTTCCATACGGGTGCTTGGACCGTATGCGCCAACCCCGAGCGGATGATCGCTAAATAAGGGTGTGATGAAATTAATTAATATTTTGTCATCCCTTCGTGCGTCCCGGTTTTCACATACAAGTGCTTTTAGTGATTTTAGTAAGGGCGCCTAGGGGCGTCCTATGGCATGAAAGGTAACGATAGACAACACACCGAGATAGACCCACCGTGTCCGTGGCGAGATTGACCCCTTGGCGAGATAGCTTCGTAACCACCAATTAGCATATCGCAATTGGTTTGGCATGGGCTTATTAAGGCAAATCTCGCTGAGTGGGCCAATCTCGCCACAGGCACGGTCGGTCTAAATCAAGACCTGGTGAAGTACTAGCACTCCTACTCGTACCATAGTCGGGAGCAAATCTACTCAGAAAACCTAGTCCCCATCATGGCAATACTGAGCAGTACTCACTTAGCACTATTCTGAGCACTCCTCCGAGGCACAAAGTTTTTCATATCACGATTACCCACATAGGCTAGGTTTTAAGATTTTGCAATGGGGGTGCAATCTAAGCAGTGAACAGGATACCGGTACCACCCTTCATGTTCATCATATGATACTTACATCATGATTGTCACAATTATTCCTAACTTTGCTCTCTTTAGTTACTTCACCGCCGATCGCTTCCACTACCAGCTCTACGGGCACATAACGCGGCATAGCGCGGTGCTTAAAAACACACGAAGGGATGGAGTGGAATCCGTTAGTGGTAGCCGAGAGCCTCACAGTCCATCCAAGCAGGACCCCCACGAGAATAGCTAAACCCGAATAAGAAACTTTCAAGTGGTTTTCTTGGATGAACTGTGGCCACCACCGCTCATTCCCGTATCTAAAACCCACTACCGTACCCAGCACTGGTTCAGATGAGGGACCTGTTTGGGTGCACTAGGATGCCCGTTATTGATTAAACTCTCTTTGTGATAGCATCAGGAATCGGGAGACGGATCTTATGCGCAGTTGTTCAAAATTTTAATAGCGTTTAGCCGCCCTTTTATGGGGATATTCGCGACAGCTAGAAATTGATTACGAAATCCCCCTATTAAAATTACACATGTTTTCATGAAAAGATATCGTTTACTTGCATTTCAGGGGTACCCGTAACACCTTTATACAGCACTAAAGAGTGCAGCATCTATGCGCAATGGGATTACCCGGAAAAGACCCTTTCGGGCCATAATTCGTGATCAATATAGCTGTGAGGGCTTTGTTTATCGTGGTAGTAATCGGGTTAGAAGAAGTGGGATTTGGCGAATAGTACCGGAAGTCTGGATAAAGGATTTTCAGGTAGTGAAGTTTGTTAGTGTATTAGGGTACGGGTTGCTATCGCAAGTGCTCCAGGCACTTGCATCTTGTCGATCTCCACAGAGAGAGTGGGTATTTTTCCACTCAGCTAATCAAATTTTTAGCGTCCGTAGTCGCTAGTGCCTATTTACCTCGCTAAAGAAAGTCTATGCCTTTCCGCTTAGATATCAGAATTTTTATCTCTAGAATCGCTTAAGTTAAATGGCTTCTCAAAGCATTGATACACTCCCGAGCGGCTCATTGGAAAAGAAGGCTTGATGAAATGACGAAAGGGAGGGCCTGGGAGATGCCTACTCAGCTGTCTTACAGTATCATGAAACAAGGTGTAGCCGAGAACCAGATCGAAACTGGGTATGAAAATTCTAATCTGGGTATTTGATGTGCAGAGGCCATTGCATACCGGTATTGGTGAGTTGCGTCATGCCCTCTGAGTGGAAGGAGGATCTACTGACTTGAATATTCGGCGTGTTCCTGCGATAGAAAGACTACTACCGGTAGCATGCCCACTCTGGCTCGCTGCCGTCGAGAGGTCCTTGTCTACCCCCAGCCTGCTCACTGCGCTCTACCGGGGCTTTAAGCGCCAACAGCTGCAACAAAGCGAAAACAGCGAAACTAAACGAAATGCCAAGAGTCAAGGCAACACAAATACGACTCCGATCGCCAGCGCACAACTGTTGGGAAGTTCTCTCTCACTCACTAAACTAACTAAATAACGGCAAAGATAGGAGTCTATAAAAGTCATAGCGAAGTCATCCTCCTATCCTTCTAGCGATGGCGAGGTATGTCCTTTCTGTTCTACGTATGCCCCCTTTCCCTTTTCGGGGACTTAACGTCATTTACGGTGATGCGGCTTAGCACCCGGATGTGGCTCACCATGACAACCACAGGAAAATCGAATGTATGTTTGATTATTGAAATTAATCCCTTCGCTTGTTCCCGAATTTCACGGTTGCGATCAGTAATCACTCGTTAGTAATAGGCAAAGTATGCCTTTAAACCGCCATGATGTTTAGACCCATCGCAGCGTTGAACACTTAGCCTGTTTCTGTAATCGTGATGCAGACAACCTCTTGCTTGAGAAGGAGTGAAGTGCCCAGAATGGAGCAAAATCAGTAGCATTCACCATGGCCATGATGATAAAAGCATTTTATGCGTATATTTACTCACAATCACTTGAATAAGCTAGTGTCCTTTATTTTAACTCAGAAGGGTGCGAGAGGATGACCGGATAGTGGACAATTGCATAGTTAACGATACTCTATGTGGGATCGGGCTCACCCAAGTGTCGTTGCCACACTGCCAGGGTGAACCACGAAATCAAACGAAGGGATAGTGATGACACCACTTTGGAAATGTGTTAAAAGGTGCTTTTAAATATGGAGAATAAGAATATAAAGTTTTTATTTCATAATAAAAAACGAATTTCTATATATAGTGGCTTTTAAGAGTTGCTGCTTTAAATAACAGTTACAAGACTACTCATTTTACTGGCTGGTGGGCATCGCGAAGCACTCTCACTACTCCCAGCTTCCGCCTCGCGCATCTGACTCTTTCATAGTAGTATTATTTCCAGCGCTGTATCGGTCCTGGGCGAATATTCGAAGCCTTTGCCCAAACGGTAAAGCATATGCAGAGCATGTCGAGCGGTACCAAAGGTTTCCAATAAAGAGTATCTTCCCCACAGCGTTAACTTGTGCCTTAAGCCCTGCGTTATCGGTGATGAGGTCTGTTTGACTCACATCAATTTTCGGCAGGTAAGGGACTTTTCACCTGCCCTCGTTCTAGCCTACTAACGACTTCGTTTGCCGGATATGGCTATTATTACACCGGGGAATTTACAGGACTTCGCGGTGTCTCATATGAAGGATGGGTGGAGATAACTATTGATTTATCGGAAGCGGATGGATAGAATGGGCAAGCAACGGGAAACACAGCAGTCGCCTGAGCTGTAGGAGGGGATAGGTAGATGTGGTAGGGGGATAGCTAGCACGCCCGACACTAATCCTAGGACTGCTGAGGCGCAGAGCCTGACATCCCCTCGTGTACCGCCGATAATTGGCATAATGCGTTCGTAAGGATGCTACTTGAACGGAGCAACCTCAATCCCGGCATAGCGGATAAACAGGGCCGACTAATTTAATTCCTTAATATGAATCATGCCTGCAGTCATGCCTGTAATCAACGAAACTCTTGTCCCCTGGGTCGTCCCAGCTATCAGGGCCTCTATTGAAAAGGCTTAACAGGTTTTGATAAACCCAAAGTTCCATCTCGATTTACTACACATTCTCGGTCACAGGGAAACAAACCTAGCCAAACCAAATCTTATTCCCGCCACAGATAGTTCTGTGCATGTTCAATCATAAGCCACCGTACATACCAAACCCTTGAATGCCCTACCTGGGGTGTCTCGTTCCCCTTTTCGCGACCTAAATTGTCCTTCCCCATTTCCTATATCTTATTGCCATATTGTTGGCTTTTTGGACGCAAATTTTGTCTATATCTGTGCCTAGTTGGCGTCTTTATATACTTTATTGCCTCTATATATAGACCCTTCTGATTTGGCTTTCCTTCCTTGACCCTATTGCATTAAGTTATTCAGCGTCTCTCAACGATAGACCTTATATTTACTCCTATTATTGTGTAACTAAGAGCATAGTGTCAGTATTAGAAGGTCTTAGTATCGGCATGGTCATTGGATAAAATTATTTCATTCTTATCTTCCTCCACCCATTCTTGATTGTCAACATCTCAGGACTTGAGCTCCATCTCTCCTGTCTACTACTCCCAGCTTTGGAAAATGTATGGCTAGCCCTGGAACGGATATTTTGCGGGCTTCACTCCAATCAACTGGCAGTGAGAGGCTAATGATAGGAGGAGAGCTTAGTATGACACGGATCCTCTCCAACGAAACTTCTTCAACGCCTCTCCTGTCTTCTAAATTGGGATATATATACCGATCGTATGCGGGGAGAAAGAATGAAGTGTATAAAAGACCGACAATGCTCGGTGACTTGCGCTTCAACAATTGAGCGTAAACGGGACTCTTAAGTACAAAAAATCACAGCTGCTCATACAGGAGTATCACATCATTTTTTCCTCTTCTCATGCTATCCTTCTTACCCCCTTCCGCCCTCTCTCCCAGACCACTTTCCTTCATGTGCGACCCCGCTCCTCGCATGCTTCACCGAGTTCCAGGCTCAACTATGAAGCCAGCGATATCCTTCTAGCATCTTCTGACTTCGGAGATGAGTATCAATAGCGCAGGGTGACATGGGGTGATGCATCCGAAGCGAGCGCTGGTGATTAACAAGAACTTGGACACAATTTTTTATAGCTCTCTAGCCCAACTACGCGTCAGTGGAGTGACCCCCATGTAGTGAGTACTTTCTACTCATTCTCTATGTCGGCTGGGAATTTCGAGTGTCCTGTCTTAGTAGTATTTCGAGCGATGTATTGTGAAAATCATACATTGAAGAATTAGGAGGTATGTCATAAGTATAATTTAAAAAGATGAGATACAAGGTTGCTGTTGAAATGGCTTTTCCGTTTATTGCAAATGGCCTCTTGTTGTCTCACGCCGCCAGCATCTACCTCCAAGCAACAGAAAATAAACCTCTCCCATGCACCCCACGTAACTTAGGTTGATAATCAACGTATGAGAAAAAGAATCTCTAATAAACCTATACATTCTACTCTATTCGGATAAGAACAAAGAAAAAAAGAAAGAGCTATTGCAGTGTAAGAGACCAAGACACCCTCCACCCCAAAAATAGATCTCAATTAATATACTCTACTTGAGGAAAAATCTATTCTATTATGAAGCGAAATAGTGAGATGCAGGAGAAAAGGTTAATGTATCCAAGAAACATCTAACTTGATGCCTGAAGCACAGGAAGAAAACTGAAAACAGAAAATAAATAAACATCTCCGACTACTGCGCACAAAACTCATATGGGGATACCGGTACCGACACATGGCGATTTCCACGAGACAAGATGATAAACTTCTGGGAAGCAAGCGGGGATCCAATTATCGGGAGCGTCGGGAGTGTCGTCGGGCCTTTAGCAGCTCCACGACTGTATCGTGTCCGTTTTTGGCGGCTAGTTTGAGAGGGGTTTTACCGGATTTATCGGAGCTATTGGGCTTCACATCTCTCCGCCCCAGCAGCTGCTTCACTATTCCCTCATGGCCATTCCTAGCAGCCCACGCGAGCGGTGATCGACCACACTTGTCCCGGGTATCGGGCTCGACATCTTCCCGCCCCAACAGTAGCTTCACTACTCCCTCATGGACATTCCTGGCAGCCACCGAAAGCGGTGTTAGGCCGAAAGCGGTGTCTGGGGTGTCGGGATCGACACCTTTTTGCTCCAACAGGAGCTTCACTATTCCCTCATGGCCATTCCTGGCAGCCCACGAGAGTGGTGATCGACCACCCTTGTCTTGGTTATTGGGTTTGACATTTCTCCGCGCAAGCAGTAGCTTCACTACTCCCTCATGGCCATACTGGGCAGCCCACGAGAGCGGCGTTGCCCCATGATCCGCGTCAGGAGTGTCGGGGCTGACATCTTTCCGCCGCAGCAGTAGCTTCACTATCCCCTTGTGGCCATTCACGGCAGCCCACGAGAGCGGCGTTCGGCCATACTTCGCGTCCAGGGAATCGGGGTTGACAACCTTCCGCTCCAACAGTAGCTTCACTATTCCTTCATGGCCATTCCCGGCAGCCCACGAGAGCGGGGTTTTGCCATGCTCGGTGTCTCGGGTGTCGGGGTCGACATCTTTCTGCCCCAGCAGTACTTCACTATCCCCTTGTGGCCATTCACGGCAGCCCACGAGAGCGGCGTTCGGCCATACTTCGTGTCCGGGGTATTGGGGTTGACATCTTTCCGCTCTAATAATAGCTTAACTATCCCCTCATGGCCGTGCACGGCAGCCAACGAGAGCAGTGTTTGGCCAAGCGCCGTGTTTGGGGTGTCGGGGCCGACATATTTCCGCCCTAACAGTAGTTTTACTATTCCCTCATGGCCCCTCTCGGTAGCTAAGAAGAGCGGTGTTCGGCCATGCTCGGTGTCTAGGCTTTTGGGGTTGATATCTTTCTGCGCCAACAGTAGCTTCACTATTCCCTCGTGGCCATTCCCGGCTGCCCACGCAAGCGGCATTCGACCATACTTTGTGTCTGGAATATCAGGGTTGACATCTTTCTGTGCCAACAGTTGCTTCACAATTCCCTCATAGCCATTTCCGGCAGCCCATGAGAGCGGTGTTCGGCAGTCTTTACCAGTGCTATCGGGGTTGACATATCTTCCACTAAACAGATGATTCATTGCCCGGGCCGCCTTCCTTCACCGACGACCCACGCTCCCAGGATTGACAAATTCTGGTCCGAGAAATAACCTCACAACTCGCTCATGTCCGTTTCCAGCAGCCCACGAAAGTGCTGTCCGTTCATAATTCGCGTCCTGCTGATCTGGTTGGATGTGTTTTTTTCGCAGGAGCAACCCAACCACCTCTTCATGCCCATATCTTGCAGCCCATATGAGTGGCGTCATGCCTAGACTATCCCTTTGGTTCCATCCCATCTGTTCATGTTTACCAAAGTATTTGTGACCTCGTGGATGTCGAAGTACGAGATACAGTGCAGCGCGGAAAACGGCTTATCGCTGGAGCAATTTTCGAAGCGTAACTCACCCTTGATCGACTTCCACAGGGATTTAGCCGATATGTGACTATCAAACTGAGTAAGAAGCTAGAGTGCAAATGCTTTTGCGCGATTTGAGAGCTCTATACGCATGTGGGTTCCCCAATATAAAGAACAATACTCGAGTACCGTAGATGAGTTGTGCCGCAGTGCATCGACACAAAAACATCTTCACATCTGAAATAAAGTACACAAAGCGCCAATCGCCACCGCCATGCCTCTATGAACCTCTCGCACAGTCCTAGAATGCTCATGTCAAGTCTCTCTTAAAACTTAGAATTCTAGTTAAAAATATAGGCTTTGCTTGTCAAACCTCTCGCCGTATACACAACAGTTCCCCACAGTTAGAATGAATACACGGCGCTTACTTTTGCAATACTTTCTTGTGCTACCGAAAATACCAATAACTACCGTATTACTACGAAGTCTCAATTTTGCTTGATGCGAGGGTTGATTATTATGTGGGTAATGGGCCTGCTATCTGAATGGGTGCCGGGCTAGTGTTATGGGGGTCAATTTCTTCCCGACCAGCCGATGGTGGCGGCAGGGTAACCTAGGCCGCTGTCTGTGGAGGACCCACTCTGCTGTCCCAGTACCGTAAAAACCTCTTGTGATTCACCGTCTCGGCTAGGTCGCTACTCTTGGGATTCAGAGACAAAGTTCTTGAGAAGGATTAGTGCTTCCCTGAAGTGGTATAGCTGGTGTGCTTTGTCCTTGTTTGATCTCCATAACTTGCAAAACTAAACCTATCTTGAGCTAATGACTCAATTCGCGGGGGTGATCCGATAGTGAATCGCAAGAGTTTTACGGTACTAGACTCCTGCCGTCTACCCTTTAGAAGCCTAGAAGAGTAAATCAGTGCAATAGTCAGCAAACCCTTAGCAGCTCCCTCACGATCCTTCCTTTGACATGTGCTGATATGTCGAGTTGAGGGCATTGTGTTTAATTCTGGTCTTCTCAGTATTCTCTGGTGTTTGGGCGATTTTCTTTTGGCGATGGTTGCACGGTAGAAAAACTCATGCACTTTTGTCCTCCGGTGTAAAACTCGCTATCTCGGTCACATCGCTGATCCCGGGTTCAGAAGCAAGTTCCCGAGAAGGACTAGCGCCTTCCTGAGACGGTACTTGTATAGGCTGAGTTATTCTGCTGTGCTCGATCTCTTTAACTGCCTGTCACGATTCCGTTCACTTGCCAAACTTAAACCATCCTCGGCTGGTGACATGATTTTACAGGGATATTCGTCACAGGCAAAGATGGCCAATTGAAAGGGATTTTACGGTGGCCGATTGTGTACTGATGCTGCACCCCTCAGTGCTGTACTCGTACTTGTATCGCTATCGAGTACCCCGTGCAATGCAGGTTAAGTGAATTTTCCCCTGAAATAGGGGGATTTCGTCGGAAGGAACAGCTCCGGAATCAATAATTGGAGATCACGATTGCTGTGAGGGCTTTGTTTACCGTACTAATAGCCAGATTGGAAGAAGTGGGATTTCGCGAATATCACAAACGTTGGAATAAATCTTTGTCAGCCAGTGAGGATTGTCAGTGTCTGGGAACAATGGCTACTTGTACCATCACAGGTGCTCCACCTCCAAGGAAAAATATGGTATCTTTCCGGTCGGAAAATAGCACTTTTAGCGTCCGTAATTCGCTAGCCCCCACGTGGATTGAATACCCACTCATGCCAAGATCCGGAGTTACCAAACATGAGGCTGAACTGTGACACTGAACCTATCCAATGGATGACCAGCTGCGATGAGAGGGCCTGGGAGATGATTATTCCAGCAGCCTTATCACAAATGAAGGCGGAGCCAAGAACTAGATCGAAACTCGGTATGAAAATTCTAATCTGGGTATCGCAGGCGGAGAGGCCATTACATATTGGTGAGTTGCCCCACACCCTCTCCTCTGGGTGGAAGAAGGATTTACTGACTTGAGTATTCAGCGTGTTTCTGCAATAGAAAGACTGCTCGCGTGTCCAATCTGGCTCGCTGCTATCGAAAAGTTCTTTTCTACTTCCGGCTTGCCCACTACACTCTACGGGGGTTTTAAGCGCCGACAGCGGCAACGAAGCGAAACTAAACGAAACTCCAAGAGTTGGAAATACGACTCCGATCGCCAGTGCACAAATGTGGGGAAGTTCTCCCTCGTTCACTTCCTCGCTCACTAACCAAACCACTAACTAACTAATGGCTAAGACCGGAGTATATAAGCTATAACGAAGTCCTCCTGTCCTTCCAGGGACGGCGGCAAATGTCTTTTCTCTTCCACATATTCCCCCTCTCCCTTTTGCGGACTCGCGCGCTAACACCAGCAAGACAGACATCACAAGAATTCCCACTGCTCCTACCCCCCGCACCGGGCATCCAACTCTCCGCGCATCCGACCCTTTCATAGTCGTATTGCTTCCGGTGCTGCATCGTTCCCAAGCGCATATCTGAGGCCTTTTTCTAAACGATTACGCATATGCTGAGCATGCTGAGCGACACCAAAGACATCCAACAGAGGACCACTCCCACAACCCCAACTTGTTCTTTAGGCCTCCGCGCTATCGGTGCTGAGGCCTGTTTGACTTACCTTAAATTTTAGCAGGGAAGGGACTCCTCGCCCGCTCTTCGTTCAATCCTACTAATTGCTTCGCTTACCGAATAGGGTTATTCTTACCCCAGGGAATTTACAGCGCTTCGCTGGGTCTCATACCAATAGTGCAGATGCGCAGAGTTAACGGTTCTTTTATTCAAAACGAATAAATAGGATGGGCAAGCAACTGGTTTCTCTGGTATCATAGTAATCGCCTGGGTCGCACGAGGGGGCAGGTCCGGCCGGAGAATATGGTACTAAGGGTACAGCTAGCACACCCGACACTAATCCCAAGACTGCTGACCAGCGGAGCAGTACAGTACATCCCCTCGTAGACCACCGAAGAAAGGTATAATAGATTCAGATGGATGCTGCTAGACCGGAACAACCTCAATCTCGGTATAGCCGAAAAACAGAGCCGACGAATTTAATTCCCTATTAGGAAGCATTCCTGCAATCAACAAATCTCTTCACCACCGGATCGTCCCAGCTATCAGCCCCTCTATTGAAAAGATCTAAAAGGTTTTAATATTCAAGGGCAAAACCTAAAAGTTCCATCTCCATCTACTAGACATGCTCTCTCGTACGGAAACAACCCTAGCTAAACTAAATCTTGTGCCGCCATAATCAGTTCTTTGCATGTTCAATCACAAATTACTGTACATGTCAAACCTGTTGATTTTATTACCTTGGGTCACTCGTTTTCTCTTTTGTTACTCGAATCCTCCTTCCCCCTTTCTTATTTCTTATTGCCCTATTTTTGGCTTTTGTTTAACTAATTGTGTCGATATCAGTACCCCGTTGGCGTGCTCTATACTCCTTACCTCTAGATATATATGCTTTTGATCTGCCGTTCGTTCCTTGTCCCTATTGAGTTAAGTTATTCAATGTCCCTCAATGATTGACCTTGTATTTGCTTGAATTATTGTGTAACTTAGATAGCAAAAATACTAGTATCAGAAAATCTTAGCACCGGTGTAGTCATGGAATAGAATTATTTCATTATTACCTTCCTCTTCTCGTCCTTGATTGTCAAATTCTCCGACTCTTTGCCCCAGCTCTCGAATATACTAATCTCTGCTTTAGAAAATCTATGGCTAGCCCTTGAACAGATATTTTGTGGACTCCGTACCAGTCAGCTGGACATGGAAGGCTACAGATAGGAGAGCTTAGTATGACACGGATCCTATCCAATAATAACCTCTTCAATGCCTCCCTGGACCCAATTCTTTTGCAGCCCTCTAGCCCAACTACGCTTCCGTGTAGTAACCCTATGTAGTGAGTACTTTCTGCGCGCGATCTATTTCAACTGCGAATTTCGAGTGTGTCCAATGTGTGGTATTTCTAATATTCCCAGTATATTATAAAAATCATACATGTAAGAATTAGAATGTAAGTTATGTCCTGAACATAATTCAAAACACAACACATGAAGTTGTTTTTGAATCAAGTACTTCCTTTGCAATTACATCATTCTATTCCAAAAGGCCTTTCGTGATCTGACACCGCCACCACCACCTTCTGCTTCCAGGCCACAAAATATTAATTTCCCCCATGCACCCCATGTGGCTTAGCAATGGACGTATCAGAAGAGAGAATCTGTAATAAACTTTTACATTCTACTCAATTCGGATGAGAAAAAAGGAAAAAGAGTCATCGTACTGTACAAGACCAAGGCGCCCTCCACCCGAAAATAAATCTCAAGTAATATACCCTACAAAGGAATAATGTATTCTATTATTGCGCGAAAGAGGGAGAAGCGGGAAAAGGTTAACGTGTCTGTTGGAAATGCTGCTCGGCATGCTAGAGTTTTCTTTTTGTTTCATGAAAGCACGGAAAATGTGAAAGATGTTTCATTGACGGATATGAGAATGGAAAGCATAGAAGGCAACGGAAATGGAGGAAGTCTTTATGATGCATTTCTTTTGTTCAGGGATAACGCAGAATGTTTCTTTCTTTTGTTGCTTTGAGGGATAGACAAGGAGATGAAGAGACATGTGCGGAAGAAAGTGGAAATGAGTGGTGATGATTGGATGACCGAAGAGAGTGTTTTGTTTTTTATATATACACCTGTTATTACCACTAGTTTAGTGAGTAAGCCTAGCACGACGAATAGACCTATCTTGCTCGCTATCGTTATTCTCTTCCACTACTACCCTTTTTGGTGCCGTATTCGCTCTTATTTTGTTAAGTGTCCAAGAAATTTCTAACTTGATGCCTAAAACGCAGGAAAAAAAACGGAAAGTAGAAAAACGAATAAAATATTTCCGACTACACAGCACAAGCTACGGAGGCCTATAGCGACCAATCGCCACCAAACCTAAAATACAAAAAACATTACAATGAAAACACGAAAACTAATTTGGATTAACAACAAAAGTTGAGCAACTAAGGGAATAAAAAAGTGAAAAGGAATTCTACGATTCTAATGTGACAGAGAATAAAGTATTTGTGAAGAAAAAAATGCCTGAAAAAGAGAAAAACTAATCCTAGTGCTTCGCGAAAACCAGAATTGGGCACTCAGCACGACCATTTGAATTGAATGAACCACAAATAAAGGGCTTTGCCTTGAGATAAGGTGCATTTCAGAACTGGGGATACTTGTGTGTAGTGTTTTAAATCGTCTGGGGGGCGACAGTGATGGCGGTACCTTGAATAATACCAAGGAGAAGGGGCCACATGTGACCGCTAGACACTGTCCTGTGTAGGGAATATTATCTGGGGGAGTAGTATCAGAAGCCTGAGGGGGTCGCCACAGAACCCAGAGATTAGGGATCACAGCCGAAGATAGGGGAACAAAAATATGGTAGATCGCGGGGCACTGTCAGAAATATGACTTCTGTGAGATGAGAGAAGCCGATATGTTCGGTTAGGCCTAGCAAATGAGTGGACTCATATTGATGTATATTCATACTACAGATTGTTATACTAAGTAGGGCTTTCTCAAGCAGGCCAATAGACGGGTAGGGGGGATAGTAATTCTCTTCCTCTTATCGACGAGTCTCATCCCTTTATTCCTCACCTCCAGCCCTTACACTGTGATCTCCAACAGGGACCGTTGGAGCATCCTTTCGTATTTGGTGTGGTCGCCCACAGGGGGGTACATTAGCCGGTGATGTGGTGGGCGATGCGGCAAATGAGCCCACCCAAACCTGTGAAAATGAGGGCTAGTGCTTTCCTTAGGGCTGTCTTTTTTCATCATTAAATTTCAGGTTCCATCTATTTGTTATTTATATTCCCAGCACAAAGCTTTGTTGGTTGTGTAGTAACTAGTTGGTTTTCACTAATGCAAAAATGCTTTTATGGTTTTGTTGCCATGTTTTTGGTATTTTCAGTTTGGTGGCGATTGGGCGCTATAGGCCTCCGTACACAAGCTCATTTTCGCCTGAAACTGAAACCTGTACCGATAAATGGCGATTTCCACGAAGCAAGACTATAAACTCTAAGGAATGAAGCAGGGACCCAATTACTAGGGGGATCAGGGATGTCGGGCCTGTAGCAGGTCCACGATTCTATGGTGTCCGTTTTCGGCCGCTAGCATGAGCGGTGTTTGACCGGATTTACTGGAGCTATTGAGGTTGACATATTTCTGCTCTAACAGTAGCTTTACTATTCCCTCATGGCCATGCTCAGCAGCCTACGCGAGCGGGGTTTGGGCATACCTCGTGTCTGGAGTGTCGGGGTTGACATCTTTCTGCTCCAAGAGTAGCTCCAAGAGTAGCTCCACTATTCCCTTGTGACCATTACAGGAACCCCACTCTCGCAGGCTTCCTGTGATGGGCACGAGGGAATAGTGGAGCTAGTTGCCCACTCTTCTCGTGAGGGCGTCTGGTTTTCCTCATTCCTTTCCTGGTCGATATTCAATTTTGAACTTGTATTGACCTAGTTCTTGCATCTATGGTGCTTGTCGTGCAATTAGCTCCTTCTTTGTCATGAAGGTTACTAAGTTCATGTGGTCAGTGAGGACTCGCACCGGCTTTGGGCTCCCCCTGATATATTGTTTCTATTTATGCAATGCCTGAACTATTGCCAGTAATTCCTTGTCGTGTATGTCGTGGTTGCATTCGACATCTGACATTGTCATGGATCGGTATGTCATGGGTCTCCATTTTCTGTCCTGGCATTATGTGACAGTATCCAGGCACAGACATATTTTGAAGCGTCTGTTTCGATGTTGGTTGGTGGATGGGGTCGAAGTAGACCAGTACCTGTTCCGTCGTGAGTTTTTTTCATAAGTCATTCCACGCTTGTTACTTTTTTGTCTCCCCATTCCCATATGCCGGTGCACTCCTTTTTTGTTTGTGCATCAAATGGTCTTCCTGTTTTGCTGAAACCTTCTATAAATCTTGGGTAGACGTTGCAGAATCCCAGGAAACACTGAATTCCGTTTATCGTTTTGGGGTTTGCCCAATCCTGTATAACCTGTATCTTGACTGGGTCAGTCTTGACTCCTTGTCCAATGATGAATCCCTAGTATTCCGTTTCACTTTGGTGGAATTTGCATTTCCATGGTTTGACCTTTATCCCCGAGTCTTGTATTGCCGTGAGGATATTGCTGACGTCTTTTCAGTATTGTTGTAGGGTATTTGAATATATGAGTATGTTGTCCAAATTGATGATGCAACACATATCGACATGTTGCAGGAGGACTTCCTTGATCCATCGTTGGAATGCTGCTGGTGTATTGCATAATCCAAATGGCATGACTAGGTATTTGTATGTCCCTACCTCTGTTGCAAAGGTGGTTTTCCACTCGTCTCCTTCTCTGATTCGAATATTGTGGTAGGCGTCTTGGATCTCTAGCTTGATGAAGTATTTGGCTCCTCCCAGGGTATCCAAGGCTTGGTTGATGAGTGGTAGTCGATGTCGATCCTTTTTTGTAACATCATTGAGCGCTCGGTAGTTGGCACATAGTCTGAGTTTGCTATCATTTCTCTTGACAGACATGATTGGTGAAGCACTTCCTAGCTTCACCCAGCGAATCTATCCTTGATTTTCGTTGTGTTTGATGTAACGTGATTCCCGGGGAAGCGGCTCACGACCGGGATCCGGCTCACCCATAGCAACCAGGTAAAAATCAAATCTACATTTTATTATTTCAATGAATACAAGAGGTATCAATGTGAAACTTTAGATACAAGCACTTTAGGATATAGAGAATCAGAAAATGTAGTTT
>Ga0307507_10004383_pt1 | contig 25174 bp, 6 predicted proteins | sample 7_EM_MG_FD_207223 | JGI IMG/M metagenome (GOLD analysis project Ga0307507, IMG submission 207223) | Populus trichocarpa ectomycorrhiza microbial communities from riparian zone in the Pacific Northwest, United States - 7_EM | ecosystem: Host-associated > Plants > Roots > Unclassified | place...
TCTTGAGGCTTCGGAGCTCCAAGAGCGCCAGTAGTATATCCAATTAGAAGAAGGAGGCTGTAGAGTAGGGCTCAAAAAGGTGCCAAAGCGTGGTGTTGAGCCAATCGGCAGAGCCACGCAATGACTCAATTTTCTGAAATACGAGCATCCTCCATACAATCTAAGAAGCCTACTCATTTTACTTCCCTCCCTACTTTCCTTCCTATATTCTTGATCACTTGGTGGTTCAATTTTGCCTCTCTCAATTGCGATGGAGCGATTCTTTCATATACGCGCAGCCGCGCCCACCGACGACGTCATCCTCGCACCAAAATCAAACCCAGGAGCCAACGAGTCTCAAGAATTCGACGAGTTTCGGCTGTACGGCAGGCAGTACGTACGGTGTAGATCGCTTACGAAGAGGCCGAAGAATACCAAGCAGCGAACATCACCAATCTGGCGGTGGGGTGAGGATATCTTCTTAAGAGACTCAGATGGAAAGACGACGTACTTTTACTGCTGGCTTTGTGAGAAGCAGAAGCGACACTAAGAGCTTATGGTGGTGTCAAAGGGGAGGTGTACGGCTTTGGATTACCTTACAGAAGACCATAATATGCACAGGACTACCGGCGAGCTTCAAGGGAGGCGTCCTACCGATTCGAATCAGCCAACGATTGAGGAGTACCCTCTACAGTGGTCTCTCGAGATGCATCGCAATTTTGAAGGCCTCAAACGGCTCTTAATTCGATGGATTGTGTGTTGCCATATTGCCTTCTTCCAATTCGAAAACGAGTATTTCCGACAGCTCCTCTTCTTATACCCAGGCCTTGAAAAGCTCCTTCCAAAGGCCGCAAATACAATTCGAGGATGGGTTATTGCAGCCGCAAAGTAACGGAAGGAGGAAGTAAAGAAGGACTTAAAGGAAGCTCAAAGCGCGATATCAATATCCTTTGACCTTTGGACGTCGCCAAATGCGCATGCAGTTATTGGAGTAATTGCCCATTATATTGATAAGAGAGGAAGGCGTCGCCAAGTTGTTTTAGGCTTACGAGAAGTTGTTGGTGAACACAGTGGAGAGAACCAAGCAGGCGTACTTATTGCTCTCTTTAAGGAGTACGAGATTGGTGGTAATATAGGATATTTTATGGCTGACAATGCAGAGTCAAACGATACTTGTATTGATGCAGTTCTTCGAGCTCTCTATCCAAATATGTTAGCAAGACAGCGAAAGGCACGGCGACTACGTTGCTTTGGCCATATTACTAACCTCTGCGCCCAAGCCTTTATCGTAGGGAAGGACTCTGAGAAGATTTGCAAGCAGCTCTCTACTGCCTATCGCGACATGGATATGGCAGCTATTGAGAAGCTCTGGCGCAAGCGCGGAGCAGTAGGGTTGCTTCATAATATCGTCCGTTTTATTCGCCTAACACCCCAGCGTTGTAGCTTCTTTGCAAAGATTCGAGCTTAGATTTTCCCTCTGACGTCACAAACAAGAGTTCTGATTGGCTCGGTCATGGATTTTCTATGCGCCGATGGGGAAATGCGCAGAGAGTCTCTATTACCTCAGCAAGCTCAGACCATAGAATCAATTAGCGGACATACGTATATCCGCAAGCGGATATCGCTAACCTTTTTTGTCAAAAAGTTGATTCTATGGTCTGAGAGACTTTCGCAAGGTTTCTTAGGCGATCCAACTTGTTTTGTATGTAACGTAGTTAATGGGGTTTTGACCGCTACCCTAGTTATAACCGTTTTGAAAATCAAAATTCGCCAAAATGCTGATTTGGTGGTAAATAACTAGTAAAAGCTATTATAAGTCATCGCATTGTTAGTGAAAAGTCTTGAAGTCATAAATATATATAATAGAGTCTATATAGAGTCGACTTTTAATGTTTTAGGGTTCAATTGACCACCAAGTTAGCTCCCAAATATCGCCAATCAACTCAGCTTCCTTATCTGAGGACTCTTTGTTGCTTAAATTGCTTATATTATTGTCCTTCTGCCCTTCCTGTAGGCCCTCTAGTAGAGCAGCTTCTTCTACTACCTTCTTAGCGGCCTCTTGAAGTTGCTTGATAAGAACCGCAGCCGTAGCAGCAGTAGCAGATGACTCTTCCGCCCGCTTCTAAAGCTTATCTGCAGTTGATTGTTTCAATATTGCATAATTGGCTGCTATATTAGCTGCTAATTAAGCCTCTTTAGTATGCTTTCTGCGAGCTATATTAGCGGCGGTAACGGAGTCCTTCTATACCTTCTTAGCTACCTTTCCTGCCTCCCCTACCTCTCTACGGTGAACCTTAGCCAGCTTCTTTGCATCAGCAACCCTTTTCCGGGCTACCTTTCTAGCCTTAACTTGCTCCTTAGCAAGCTCTACTACTACCTAATAATCCTTCCTAAGCTGTTTCCTAGTAAGCTGGCCCTGCTCTTTAGCCTTCTAAGCGGCCTCTTTGGTAGTGGCAAGCTCCTTCATTGCTTCTAAAGTAAGAACTGATTTAGTAGAGAGTATATTCTGTTTACGCTTCTTCTTAGCCTTCCTCTCCTCAGTATGTTGCTGAAGATCATTATTTTTAACTTGCATAAGCTTAAGGCCTTCCTCCAAAGACTGTAGGTGTTGTATTAACTTTAAGACGACTGCCTCTGTTGCCTCTAGCGTAGTTTCTGGATGAAGGATTGTATGTGTATACCGAGCTTGAGCGTGCTCATTGTCTGGCGGGGGAGGATGCATAGGGGAGGAGAGGATCGTCGCCTCTGTATGGTAAGGTGGAGGTGTAGATGGCTCAATAGATGTAGGCCGTTTGGAGCAGCGCGCGAGGGCTCGATTTGGGTTAAAGGGAAGGAGGCCTGCAGCCTTAAACGCGCTTCTAATTAACTCTAAAGTATATACTTATGGCCGAATTTCACCAAGTATACGTAGAAAGTAGTTTCTATTAATACCGGTAATACCGCAAGCCGCGAATTCATTAACTTTAGATAAATATAGGCGCTTAAGAACTGAAAATATAACCAAATCTAGTGGCTGTAGGAGGTGGGTTGAATGCGGAGGGAGGCAGATTGGTATAATCTTCTTGTCAACCGAATATCCGTGCACCGATTATAGGAATTGAATGAGGACTCTGTCTATTGAAATGCGGTTCTAAGACCTCTATATATACATGTAGGAAAGGTGTAGGAAAGGGAAGATAAGGGGGGTAAGGGGAGTTGATAAAACTAGGGTAGGTGACTGAGTTGATAACCGAGTCGATGACCGAGTCGGTGACTAAGTTAATAAGTAAGTAGCTAAGTCGGGGTAAGATAACCTAATTTAGGTTAATACACCCCCCTAGCTAATTAACTAGGTGGTGATTAGCTGGATATACCTAAATAGGAAATATCTATGGTGTTAAACCAAATAGAAACCATTTAAAAATAGAACTTAATAAGGAAATCGTGTAAATAGGTTAAATAGTACACTCAAATCCAACTATAATAGGGTCTTAATATCAATCAGATTTAGTTATTAAATAAAGCTTTTATACTTCTACCTTAATAGGGCCTTCGTAAGACTATCAGCCGTTATATTAGTAGTAGGAACCCACTTAATTATAATTAAGCCTTTTTAAACTTCTTGGTAAAGCTAGTGCTGGTGGATATCTATGTAATAAAGCTTTGTGTTTAATTAAGGTCCGTTTTTGGTAAGCAGTTAAATCGTCTGCTAGTTATTATAGTTAATTGTATACTCCTTATCTGTGTGGAGTTGTAGATCTTAAAAGAAGCGCTACCACCAAATTAATTCTATAGCTGCGTTTAATAGAGCCTTAAGCTCAGCTTTAGTGCTTAATATTATAACAGTCTTCTACTTGGTAGAGCGCCAGTTAACTACTCCTCCAAATAGTAAAAATATAAAGCCTTCGGTGCTCTTCTAACTAATAGGATTATCGCCAAATGCAGCGTTGCTTATTTAGACAACAATCTGACTTCTAATATTCCTACTTAAGTATTTAATCGCAAGGGTTTTCTTTTAATATAGGTACGCAATCGCTTAATTAACTACAGCTTTGTATAGAGGCGATAGATTGCGAAGGAATTCTAAGAGCTTGCTTAAGGCTCGAGCGGCATCAGGTTGTATAATGCAAGTAGCGTAGAGTAGCAATCTAACCTTCCTTTAATACATATAGACCTGCTACTTGGAGGCCTGTTCTGGATTAGGTAAGAGATCTTCCGTACTCATTAGTATATATACTAGACAAAAGTCTTTTAGATAGAAGGTACTGGCGATTTTATTAATATAGGAATCCTAGCAGAGCTAAAGCTTCTATTAAGGTTAATTATAAAGGACTCTAATTCTTAAGAACTAGGTTAGTTCTCCTAGGTTCTTAATCTTATACTTTATTATTAGCTGTTCCTTAAAGAGTTGAAGCTTTAGTAAGTCTTCTATACAGTAGGCTGCTATAATATCGTTAATATAGAAGAACACAATCAGCCAGTTATTATAAAATAGATATAATTCTCTATTAACTGCCGTTAGACCTAGGGACGTTAGTATAGTTAAGAACTTATTAAGCTAAAGTAGTAGTAATTATTAGAGGCCGTATAAAGCTCTTTAAAGAAGTATAACGGAACCTTATAGCAGGAACTACGGTGGGTTCTATTATTAGGCTAGGTATATAGGTAAGAACAAAAAACAACAACGTAATAATAACTGGTGGAGTGGTTGCCTAATAGATTAACTCCAATTATATTCTAAGATTTACTACAAGGAGAGAACTATCTACAGTAGGGACTGAGGTCCTTTAAATACACAACCATACTCCTAAGAAATCCTCTCTTGTATATAAGGTACGTGTTATACATATTATACACTGCGTACACTGCGTATACTCTATACACTGTGTATAACATTATGTGACTTACTTACCATTCCTTATTATATAGTTCCACCAGGTCTATCCTAGACCATACCTATATTAACTAACTAGCTTCCTTTAACTCTTCTCCAAGTAGTTATAATATTATACTTAAAGCGTCTGTAACACTATCTCCCTCCTCTTTATCTTCGTTCTTAAAGATCCCTAATATCTCCAAGTCGTCCACTAGAGGTGTAATATCTGTTTAATTAGTCTAGTTAATATCCTTGCTTATTATACCTAAAGCTTCTTTTTCTTTATAAGCGTAATGTTATACTCATACCGTGGCTGCTATATTGTCACTTAGTAAGATAATGTCGTCTCCATATTCTCGTTATGCAAAAGTGGGGTTGGTATATATTGCGATAGCAAGTCCTTTATTTTAACAACCTTCCTCTTGCTTAGAGTGTACTAAAGCAAACATTTAATTGTCCTACAATGTTCGCTCTATTTCTAACGCTAAGTATACGCGTCCTATGACTTTTAACAGTCTTCGAGTTCCCTAAGTAACTTATTATAGGGTCTTATATTCAATCTACTACTATAAAGCTTAACGGTGAGCTCTTAAGCGCCTTAGACAAGCTTTGTTATTTATAGGAAGCGGAGTAGAAGGCTATAGCTACTTAACAGCGTACCCTTAAAGCCCGTTTATTGGCCTCTGCCTATCTTCTTTGTCTTAAACGTGTTTGTAAGAAGGTCTATTTTAAGGAGTAAAAACTTATTTAATAGGGTCTATCTAAATTAGGTAATAAAAGGATTGGCTCTCCTCCTATAAGGGAAATAACTCTAAGTAGCTCGGCAATTACTCCTCTTAGGTCCCCCTTAGGTGACTTATTCTTTGGCGATCCTTTTTTATTAATATTACCTAACCTACTTTCTTCTAATACTTCTGTATCTTTCCTATAGCGTTTTTTAGGTTGCTTAGTGGTTTTTAGGTAGTCTTACTATAGCTTATCTACTTTACTTTATACTATGTTTTGTTATCTACATCCTTATAACTAATAATCTTTAAAACTTACTATTTATCTTCCTCTTGTCCTCTATATATGTCTACCTTATAGACTAGTAGCTTAATATTCCTGTATACTGGCTCTAGCATTGCGATATGTTATATAGGGTAGATTTTTATTTTAGCTAGTAGGTTTAACTTATACGTAACTAATAAAATTCTTTACTTAACTTTAAAAGGTCCTAGTCTAATATAGTCCAATTTCTTGCTTAGTTGTCAACTCTTAAAATTTTTATATAGTAGCTATACTTTATCCCCCTTCTTAAAATCTGGTCCCTTAGATCTCTTAGTATTATAGTACCTTTTTATTCGTTCTTATACTAGTTTAGCTATTTCTTTAAGGTCTATATAAAGATTCATTAACATCTCCATTCTTTGCTTAGCTGTGCTACTTGTTTTTTTTGCTTAATATAGCGATAACAACGTTCTTGGCTTATACCCGTAATTTGCCTTAAATAGTAATATCCCCATTCCTTCTTGTGGTGTTGCATTATATGCAAACTATATAACTGGTAATAACAATACCTAATTATTCTGCGCGTAATTAATATAATGCCTTAAATACTGCTCTAGTGTCTAGTTTAGTCTTTCCGTTTATCCGTCCGTCTGCGGATAATACACTATAGATATTGCTACGCGAACCCCTTATTCTACCAGAAACACTTCCTAAAATATTATTATAAATCTTAGATCTCTGTCTAATATAATCTTATCTAGTGCTCTATATCTTATAAACACTTCCTTTATATAGATTCTAGCGATATCTTCTACTAATATCTCTTTAGTGTATGCTATAAAGTACCCCTACTTTATTAGCTTATCCACTATTACTAAAATTACGTTATAATCTTATCCTATAATAGGATCTCTTAACTTTGGTAACTTAATAATAAAGTCTTATAATATAACCTCCCATGGTCTTCCTGGTGTCTTAATAGGTTATAGCCCTCTATATAGCTTATACCTTGTTAGTTTATTCCTTTAGCAATCTAGATACTTCTTTATAACTTATCTTACTAGTCCCTAAATTCCTTAAATAATGTACTCCTCTTAAAGTCTTAACACTAAGCCTATAGCTCTATTATGTCCTTATATTATTCCCTTATGGAATTCCTTAATAAACTCTTCTATAATAGACTTAGGCACATATATTGCTTCTCTATTTTTATATTACTCTAAGTCTAGATCCTCTATCTACGCTTTTTAGATCTTCTATATCTAATTACTCTCTAGTAATTTATAGATCTAACTTTCTTTAGTTGCTGTAATCTTTAGATAATTATACCTAATTAATCTATCTTAATTCTTTCGTAATAAAGCTCCTAATAGCTTTTTATTACTTTATAGTTTAGCCTTTCTACTTAGAGCATCTGCTTATACATTATTTATACCCTTAGTATACTGAATTTTAAAATAGTATTCTATAAGCATTTCTGCCTATTTAACCTATCTCTGGTTAAGTTCCTTCGTTATTAGGAATCCTGTAAGGTTTTTATAGTCCATCTTAACTACAAATGGTTTCTCTATGCCTTATAAGAATGCTCTCTATTCCTTAAATACTGCGACTATACCTAATAACTCCTTATTATAGATGTTATAGTTTAACTCTAGTAGTGTTATCTTTTAACTATAGTATACCACTGGGTGCTATCTATTTTAATATTTTTTATAGGAAGCACGCCCCTAGTATAAAGTCTAATGCATCTGTTTCTATAACCGTCTCTAGACCTAGTTAATAGATCTTAAGAACTAGCTCCTAAATAAATAACTCTTTAATTCTCTTAAACAGTTCTTATTGCTTTTTCCCCTATACCCATAGTTCTTCTTTCTTGGTTAACTACGTAAATAGCTTAATGTTTTATAACTATTACGCTATAAACCTTCTATAGTAATTATAAAACCCTAGGAATAATCTTAACTGCGTAACATTCTCTAGTTCTTACTAATTCACTATAGCCTTAATCTTCTTTAGATCTATGCTAAGTTGGCCTAGTTTAATAATAAATCTAACAAAATTGGTCTTCCTAGTAAAGAACTTGTATTTCTTAATTGCTACTAGCATTTGTTCTTTTTATAGTCTCTTTAAAACCCATTTAATGTGTTCTCTATGTTATTCCTTACTCTCTAAGTAGATAATAATATTGTTAAGGTATACTATAACAAATTCATCTAGGTGTTCTCCTAACACGCTATTAATTCGCTTCTGGAATATTACTAGTACGTTTATAAGCCCGAACTGCATAACTAATGGCTTATATAGTCCTTCCTTTAACCTAAAGGCTGCCTTCTATTTGTCGCCTTCCTTAATTCTAATCTAATAGTATACCCATCTCAGATCTATCTTTGTAAAGATCTTTACGTTACCTATTCTATCTTAGATTTCGCTAATTAAGGGTAAAGGATACCTATCCTTCCTAGTAATGCTGTTTAACTATCTATAGTCTATACACATCCTAAGTTTTCCATTTTTCTTTAGGATAAATAATACTAGATATCCTGCTAATAACTATAATAGTTTAATATATCCCTTTTATAAGTTCTCCTGGATAAACTTCTTAAGCGCTACTAACTCTATTTCAGTAAGCTTATAGATTAGAAAGAACTTTGGACTTATTCCCTCTTCTAATTCTATCTCATAGTCCCAAGCTATATGCTTTAACAGCTTTTCACTTTCTAGTAACTATAACTTTTTACCATACTTGTGGTATCTCTTTGGTACATAACTTAAGCCTTACTTAGTCTCTTCGTATATCGCTCTAACTTAGTACTATACCAACTTAGTTTACTGTCGCACTTTATGCTATTGTATATCCTTAATATCGACTTAACCTATAACCTAATTAATCTTTAGATTATACTCCTGTAACTAAGGCATTTCTAGTATCGCCTTGTTCTGTCCTAATAGTAGGATATTAAAAGACATTCTAACTAGTCTCCCTTTAATAGTTATCTGAATAGGTCCTATTTTAAGATTAATAATGCCTCCTCTATAGGCTATCTAATCTCCTAAAATCGTTATAAGTGGATACGGGTGTTCCTTTTATCTATATAATAACCCTATCCTTTCCACTACCTTTGGTGATATATGGTTTTTAGTTGCTCTACTATCTACTAACGCTTTAAACTGCTAATCTTGCCACTTAGCTTTTAAATTTAGGTATTAACCTTAAATTCCTTTAAGGGTCTAAGGCTTTAACACTAGTTCCCTCTAGTTTTATACGCCTCCTCTTTTCCTAACTGTTGGCTGCTAGATCCTGCCTATACTTAGTCTAACTTTAGCCAATACTTAGTTTATTTCTTTTCCTTTATATACTATAGATAAGTGTTCTCTAGGCACTCCCACCACTATTATCCATCTAGGTATTTTTCTATAAGGAATCTTCCTGGTTAAAGTATTAAGTCCCCTTAACCTTATACTTCTACTGGGTGCCAACTATATATATACTTAGCATTCCTAAACCACTTTTCCTCTAGTGCCTAATATATTCTTACTAGGTACTTCTGGTTTTTATCCTTAGGTGCTCTATATATATTACACATATTATCCACATAAGCTATCCACAATAGTATATAATACGCTATATATTTTAGGTTAACTCTTAGTTTATCTTTATCTTTAAGTTTAAACCTATACCTGGTTAACCTAACCGCTAGTATCTCTGCTACGGGTATTAAAATTTGTTGCTCGCTTCTCTAGTCCCTAAATCCCTCTTCTAGGTTCCTTAACATTATAATTAATACTCCTTTAATGTGACTTATGCATTTCTCTGTAATAGGTTAGTCTTGGACAACTTTTTTATCTAGCTATATATAAAAGTCTTCCCATTTATCGTTATATTGTTGCCTATACTACTTTCCATATAACTGGTTTAGTGTGTATAGTCTATCCATTAGAAAGTACCTTATTATCACTACATTATAATATTCTTTAGTATGTCTTTCTTTAAACCTAGTTAGAATATCTAGATCCTCTTTTTATTCCAGTTTATCTAACCACTTTACTCTAGGTGTCCCTGCACTTGGCCTATTAGTAATTCTTTATATAGGTGCTCTGTTCCTTATATAACCTAGCGTAGCTAATCTCTTATCTAGCTTTTGCTCTTACTATATAATAATTCTTATTCTGAACTTATTTATAGTTTCTTATTTTCTGCGTCTTGCAGCTAGATCTTTATAGTTATCTTACTTTTTAATCCTAGTATTAACTATTTAATCTTTAGGCTAAATACTGTGTTTACCTAGGATTACTAACATTCTTATTTATTCTCCAAACTTGTAGTTCTTAAACTTGCGTCCTATACTTATTCGTTTATTACTAAACTAAGTTGCTACCCTTTCCCATTAGTTTTCGTTCGTTATGGGTCCTTAGGTATGTCTTATCTCGTCTTAAGAATCTTAAGCTTCTTTTATCTCTTTATAAGAATCTTAAGCCTATGGCCTTTTACCTTTATTGAGTAATAAGCTAGCACTAGCAGTTGTCTGCTTACTTAGTTTCTTTTAAACGTTACTCCTATTATCTTATAAAGCAATAGAAATCATATCTAATAGTATTATAATACCCATTACTAAACCTTATTCCGTAATAGTCTTAGTCTCTACTTCTATTTCAACTTCTTTAAGGTCTGCATGCTTCTAGTAAGCTACCTTTGTTGCCTTATTATTAGTAAACGCTTCGCCTTCGTTAAATTTATTATTTTTAATATCTAATCTGTGAGCTGGTTCGCTAGTTCCTTTAAACTTAGATAATAATAGCTCCTATAGCTAATAGCTTGCGCTATACTTAGCGTCCTTATAAATTTGGTATACGTTATTATAACAATACGTAAAACTATTAATTAAACACTCTTTTATTCCTTATAGTGCACCGTTATCCCTTTATACATATGTGCCGTCTACTAGTCTGGTTCCCTTTACTGCGTAGTTACTCTAACCACCTCTATAGTCTCTGGCGAAATAACCCTATTTTCCGCAATTTATGTAAGCTCTATCTTTAAACTATTTTTCTTACTGTGGAGTCCGCCTAAATGTCTTCTACTGCTAAGATCTCTGGTTTAGCCTCTACTTCTAGGTCCTTTAATTACTTAATCCTTAACCTTTAGGTTTTTATAGTTTCTTTTCCCATCTTTGGGTTTCTTTAGTACTACTTAGGTCTATTAGCTTTGCGTTATTCTATAGTTTTTAACTTTATGTCTGTCATTGCGTACTCTGCGCCTTATATAACTATAAAACTCTGTCTTACCCTCTCTTAGCTTATTCCCTTTGGTAGATTCTATTATTAATCTTTATTAACTAATCTATTAACTCTTTTAGAGTATCCGCATCTTCTATTAGGATAATTACGTCCTAGACTTTAGCCTTAAGTCCCTATTTATACTGTGCCATAAGCGCCTTATTATTCCACTTAACCTATATAACTAATATTTAAAACTGTGTCGTATACTTAATTGCTAAAGTGCGTTATACTAAGTTCTAAAGCTTTTGTTCTGCTATAGTTATAGCTTCTAGGTCTCTAAATATCTATATTAATTGCTCTACGAACCTATTTTAACTGGTAAATATATACTATACGTCCTAGTTAGTAATTGTTATACCATTAGCCTATATTTCTATGAGATATAGCTTAAACCACTTAAGTGCCCTCCCTGTTAGAAACAATCCTGTATAGGCTACTTAATCTAATAATATTGCTAACTTTGCTCCTTCCTATACTACCTTAAAGTATATTTGCGTAAGAAATCCCTTAAGCTTTAACTTCTCTCCTAAAAATCGTTTAATTAAAGGTAACTTAATCTTTACTACTCTAATTCTATTAATGTGTTCTTTAAGTATCCTATTATTATCTTATAAGTAATTAACCATTTCCTATAACTAACCTCGTGTAACTATTTAAGAATCCCTATTATCTATACTAGTATCTCCTAGTCCTGAGGTTATAGCTGTTGCCAATACCATTACAACTAGTGCTGCTCTTGGTGGCATATTATTTAACTTTTGTTTAAATACTATAACCTTAGTAGTGAATGTGTAACGGAACCTTATAGCAAAAACTACGGTGGGTTCTATTATTAGGCTAGGTATATAGGTAAGAATAAAAAACAACAATATAATAACAACTAGTGGAGTAGTTGCCTAATAGATTAACTCCAATTGTATTCTAAGATTTACTACAAGGAGAGAACTATCTACGGTAGGGACTGAGGTCCTTTAAATATATAACTATACTCCTAAGAAATCCTCTTTTATACATAAGGTACGTATTATACGTATTATATATAGCGTACACTGCGTATACTCCATATACTGCGTATAATATTATATAACTCACTTACCATTCCTCATCACATGGTTCCACCGGGTCTATCCTGGACTATACCTATATTAACTAACTAGCTTCCTTCGACTCTTCTCTAAGTAGTTATAATATTGTACTTAAAGCGTCTGTAACAAGAAGCAGACACCTGCCCTTCTATTAAAAGCTATTTAGAAACTCAATATAGACTATCTTATTAATAAGGCTATTAGCGAAGGCGTTAACTATATCGCACTACTAAGTCTCCAAATTGAATACAGCGACGATCGCCATTATAGCTCTGAATATTTTAGCTATAAGGGTTACTATATACGTATCCTTTTCACTAAGTCGTTATAAGTCACCTTATATATAAAGATAGGCTTTAAATTTAACTAAATATCTATTAGTGTTAAACTTATAAGTAAACACCCAGGTAACGGGTATAACGTCAAGTAATACTATCCGTTTAATGGACTCAAATGTCCCTTACTGCTTAAGATCATTGTATTCCTTATTAGCGGCTTCCATAAAGCCATCTTTATATAGGTGAGCTTAAAGCTCCTTCCAGCTATATAGTGGTGGTAGAAGCTTATCGCGGTATAATTGCTTCTAGTAGTGTCTAATTCCGGTAGCAAAAGCTCTATAGAGGGCAGGAAGGGTATTTAATTGCTTAATATCTATTAGGTAAGCTGCTTAATGCGTTAAAAGCTTCCTAGTTCTTCTGCCTTCTATAACATTAACATCGCCTATATCGCCTATAATCTCCTATCTTAGACGGGCTTCTTCTTTAGAAATAAGTTCAAATTGGGGTCTTTAATTAATTAAGGCTCTAGCGTCTTAGCTAGGGTAGGGAGGCCGGGTATAAAGTTGTCCTTTAAGGCTTAGGGGCTAATTACGTTATTATCTTAATTTTTATTAGCATCTACCTATTAACTTCTATTACTATCCACCTTGTCTTTCTTATCTAACGTCTCGTCTAATATCTTATTAAGCTCTTTCTGAAGCGTCCTATTACTATTTAACACATTGATTACGTCCAAAATTTAATTAGTGCGTTTTTGGAGCAGACCCGCAAGATCTGGCTAACTATTATTATAGAGCAGTTGTGTTACGGACGCTTTAAGTACAATGTTACGACTACTTAGAGAGGAGTCAGCGGAAGCTAGTTGGTTAATATAAGCACGATCCAGAATGGATCTAGTGGAACTATATAACAAGGAATGGTAACTAAGGTCATATAGTGTTGAACGTATTAACTATGTTAAACGGAAGGGACGTTATGTTTAATATAGACAACACGCACCTTACGTATAAGAGAGGATTTCTTAGGAGTATGGTTATGTATTTAAAGGACTTTAGTCCCTACCGTAGATAGTTCTCTCCTTGTAGTAAATCTTAGAATACAATTAGAGTTAATCTATTAGGCAACTACTCCACTAGTTATTATTACGTTGTTAACTTATTGTACCTATATACCTAGCCTATTAACAGAACCTACTGTAGTTCCTACTACAAGGTTCTGTTACACATTTACTACCAAGGTTACGGTATTGGAACAAAGTCGAATAATATACCACCAAGAGCAGCACTAGTCATAATGGCGTTAATAGGAGCCACAACCTCAGGTCCAGGTAATACCAGTATAAATAAGGGAGATTCTTAAGTGGTTACGTAAGGTTAGTTATAGAAAATAGTTAATTACTTATAAGATAATAATAGGATACTTAAAGAACGCATTAATAGAATTAGAGTAGTAAAGATTAAGTTACCTTTAATTAAACGATTTTTAGGAGAAAAGTCGAAGCTTAAAGGATTTCTTACGTAGATGCACTTTAAGGTAGTACAGAAAGGAGCGAAGTTAGCAATATTATTAGATTAAGTAGCCTATACAGGATTGTTCCTAATAGGGAGGGCACTTAAGTGGTTTAAGCCGTATCTCACGGAAATATAGGCCAATGGTATAACAACTACTAACTAGGATATACGGTATATATTTACTAGTTAGAATGGGTTTGCAGAGCAACTAACGTAGATATTTAGAGACCTGGAGGCCATAACTATAGCGGAACAAAAGCTTCAGAACTTAGTATAACGCACTTTAACGATTAAATATATAATATAGTTTTAAACACTAGCCACGCAGGTTAAGTGGAACGATAGGGCGCTTATAGTATAGTATAAATAGGGACTTAAGGCTAAAGTCTAGAACGCAATTATCCTAATAGAAGATGCGGATACTCTAAGAGAGTTAATAGATCAGTTAATAAAGATTAATAATAGAATCTACTAAAGGGAACAAGCTAAAAGAGGGCAAGACAGAGTTCTATAGTTGTATAAGGCGCAAAGTACGCAACAACAGATATAGAGTTAAAAACTATAGAATGGCGCAGAGCTAATAGACCTAAGCGGTACCAAAGAAACCTAAAAATAGAAAAAGAAACTATAGAAACCTAGAGGTTAAGGATTAAGTAATTAAAGGACTAAGGAGCAAAGGCTAAACCAGAGATCTTAGCAGTAGAAGATATTTAGGCGGACTCTATAGCAAAAAAGATAGTTTAAAGATAGAGCTTACATAAATTGCGGAAAACAGGGTTATTTCGCCAAAGACTATAGAGGTGGTTAGAGTAACTATGCGGTAAAGGGAACTAGACCAGTAGACGGCGTATACATACAGAGGGATAATAGTGCACTGTAAGGAATAAAAGAATATTTAATTAACAGTTTTGTGTATTGTTATAATAACGCATGCCGAATTTATAAGGACACTAAGTATAGCGTAAGCTATTAGCCGTAAGAGCTAGAGTTAAAAGGACTCTAAAGAACTAAAGAGTTAGACAAAGAATAAGATCAACTCTATAAGCTAGATTAAGATGTTACAGTAATATATAGACAAAAATTAGTAGTAATAATAATAGAGTTGGAGTACTTATTAATTAATAGCGATAAGAACAAAAAGGAGGCTAACTAGAAGTACTTAAACCTTAATAACGTAATAGAAGTAGAGACTAAGACCATCACCAAATAAGGTTTAGTAATAGGCATAGCAATACTATTAGATACAATTTCCATTGCTTTATAAGATAATAGGAGTAACATTTAGAAGAAACTAAGTAAGTAGATAACTGCTAGTACTAGCTTATTACTTAGTAAAGGCAAAAGGCCACAGGCTTAAGATTCTTAAGAAGAGATAAAAGAAGCTTAAGATTCTTAAAACAAGATAAAATATACCCAAGAACCCACAACGGACGAAAACTAATAGAAAAGGGTAGTAACTCAGTTTAGTGACAAACGAATAAGTATAGGACGCAAGTTCAAGAACTATAAGTTTAGGGAATAAGTAAGAATATTAGCAATTTTAGGGGAACATAGTGTTCAGCCTAAAGATTAAACAGTTAATACTAGGATTAAAAAGCAAGATAACTACAAAGATCTAGCTACAAGACGCAGAAAATAAGAAACTATAGATAAGTTTAGAATAAGAATTATTATATAGTAAGAGCAGAAGCTAGATAAGAGGTTAGCTATACTAGGTTATATAAGGGATAGAGCACCCGTATAAAGAATTACTAATAGGCCAAGTGCAGGGATACCTAGGGTAAAGTAGTTAGATAAACTAGAACAAGAAGAGGATCTAGATATTCTAACTAGGTTTAAAGAAAGACATACTAAAGGATATTATAATATAGCAATAACAAGGTATTTTCTAATAGATAGACTATATACACTAAACTAGTTGTACGGAAAGTGGTATAGGCAACAATATAATAATAAATAGGAAGACTTTTATATATAGCTAGACAAAAAAGTTGTCTAAGACTAACCTATTACAGAAAAACGTATAAGTTATATTAAAGGAGCATTAATTATAATATTAAGGAACCTAGAAGAGGGATCTAGGGACTAAAAAAGCGAGTAGTAAGTCTTAGTACCCACAGTAGAGATACCAGTGGTTAGGTTAACTAGGTATAGGTTTAAACTTAAGAATAAAGATAAGCTAAGAGTTAACCCAAAATATATAGCGCATTATACACTATTATAGATAGCTTGTATAGATAATATATATAATATATATAGAGCACCTAAAGACAAGAACTAGAAGTACCCAGTAAGGATATATTAGGCACTAGAGGAAAAGCGGTTTAGGAACGCTAAGTATATATATAGTTAGCACCCAGTAGAAGTATAAGGTTAGGGAGACTTAATACTTTAACTAGGAAGATTCCTTATGGAAAAATGCCTAGATAAATAATAGTAGTAGAAGTGCCTAGAGAACACTTATCTATAGTATATAGAGGAAAAGAAACAAACTAAGTATTAGCTAAAGTGGGACTAAGTATAGGTAGGATCTAGCAGCCAATAGTTAGGAAAAGGGGAGGCGTATAAAACTAGAGAAAACTAGTGTTAGAGCCTTAGACCCTTAAAGGAATTTAAGGATAATACCTAAATTTAAGAGCTAAGTGGCAAGATTAGCAGTTTAGAGCATTAGTAGATAGTAGAGTAATAAGGAACCACATATCACTAAAGGTAGTAGAAAGAATAGGGTTACTATATAGACAGAAGAAACACCTATATCTACTTATAACAATTTTAGGAGACTAGATAGCCTATAGAGGAGGTATTATTAATCTTAAAATAGGACCTATTTAGATAACTATTAAAGGGAGACCAGTTAGAATGTCTTTTAATATCCTACTATTAGGACAGGATAAGGTAATACTAGGAATACCTTAGTTATAGGAGTATAATCTAAAGATTAATTGGGTTACAGGTTAGGTTAATATTAAGAATATATAATAATATAAAGTGCGACAGCAAACCAAGTTGGTATAGTACTAAGTTAGAGCGACATGTGAAGAGACTAAGTAAGGCTTAAGTTATATACCAAAGAGATACCATAAGTATAGAAAAAAGTTATGGTTACTAGAAAGTAAGAAGCTGTTAAAGCATATAGCTTAGGACTATAAAATAGAATTAAAAAAGGGAATAAGTCTAAAGTTCTTTCTAATCTATAAGCTTACTAAAACAGAGTTAGTAGCGCTTAAGGAGTTTATCCAGGAGAACTTATAAAAGGGATATATTAGACCATTGTAGTTATTAGCAGGATATCCAGTACTATTCATCCCAAAGAAAAACAGAAAACTTAGGATGTATATAGACTATAGACAGTTAAACAGCATTACTAGAAAGGATAGATATCCTTTACCCTTAATTAGCGAAATCTAAGATAGGATAGGTAACGTAAAGATCTTTACAAAGATAGATCTAAGGTGGGCGTACCACTAGATTAGAATTAAGAAAGGCAACAAATAGAAGGCAGCCTTTAGGTTAAAGGAAGGACTATATAAGCCGTTAGTTATGTAGTTTAGGCTTATAAACGCACTAGTAACGTTCCAGAAATAAATTAATAGTATATTAAAAGAACACCTAGATAAATTTGTTATAGTATACCTTAACAATATTATTATCTACTTAAAGAGTAAGGAAGAGCATAGAAAACATATTAAGTGGGTTTTAAAGAGACTATAAAAAGAACAAATACTAGTAGCAATTAAGAAATGCGAGTTCTTTACTAGGAAAACCAATTTTGTTAAATTTATCATTAAACTAAGCTAACTTAGTATAGATCCAAAAAAGATCGAGGCTATAGTAAATTGGCAAGAACTAGAGAATATAATATAGTTAAGATCATTCCTAGGGTTTTGCAATTACTGCAGAGGGTTTATAGCGCAGTAGTTATAGGATATTAAGCTATTTACGCGGTTAACAAAGAAAGAAGAACTATAGGTATAGGGGAAGAAACAATAAAAACTATTTAAAAGAGTTAAAGAGTTATTTACCTAAGAGCTAGTTCTTAAGATCTATTAACCAGGGCTAAAGACGGTTATAGAAACAGATGCATTAGACTTTACACTAGGGGCATACTTCCTATAGAAATATTAAGATAGATAGCACCCAGTAGCATACTATAGTTAAAAAATGACACCACTAGAGTTAAACTATAACATCTACAATAAGGAGTTGTTAGGTATAGTTATAGCACTTAAAAAATAGAGAGCATTCTTACAAGGCATAGAAAAACCATTTATGGTTAAAACGGACTATAAGAACCTTATAGGATTCCTAATAATAAAGAAACTTAACTAAAGACAGATTAGATGGGCGGAAATATTTACAGAATACTATTTCAAAATTCAGCATACTAAGGGTACAGACAATGCACGAGTAGATGCTTTAAGCAGGAAGGCTAAACTATAAAGTAATAAAAAGCTATTAGGAGCTTTATTGTAAAAGGATTAAGACGGATTAATTAGGTATAATTATCTAAAGATTGCAGTAACTAAGAAAGGTCAGATCTATAAATCACTAGAGAGTAATTAGACACAGAAAATCTAAAAAGTATAGGCAGAGGATCTAGACTTAAAGCAATACAAAAATAGAGAGGTAACGTATGTGCCTAAGTCTGTTATAGAAGAATTTATTAAGGAATTCCATAAGGGAATAACATAAGGACATAACAGAGCTACAGGCTTAGTATTAAGACTTTAAAAGGAGTATATTATTTAAGGAATTTGGGGACTAGCAAGATAAGTTATAAAGAAATATCTAGATTGCCAAAGGAACAAACTGACAAGGCATAAGCCGTACGGAGGGCTATAACCTATTAAGACACTAAGAAGACCATAGGAGGTTATATTATAGGACTTTATTATTAAGTTACTAAAGTTAAGAGATCCTATTACAGGATAAGATTATAACGTAATTTTAGTAATAGTAGACAAGCTAATAAAGTAGGGATACTTTATAGCATGCACTAAAGAGATATCAGTAGAAGATATCGCTAGAATCTATATAAAGGAAGTATTCACAAGATATAGAGTACTAGACAAGATTATATCGGATAGAGATCCAAGATTTATAGTAGTATTTTAGGAAGTGTTTCTAGCAGAACAAGGGGTTTGCGTAGTAACATCTATAATATATTATCTGCAGATAGATAGATAAACGGAAAGACTAAACTAGACACTAGAGCAGTATTTAAGGCATTATATTAATCACGTATAAAACAATTAGGTATTATTACTACCAGTTACACAGTTTGCATATAATATAACACCACAAGAAGGAATGGGGACATTACCATTTAAGGCGAATTACGGGTATAAGCTAAGAACATTATTATTGCCATAATAAGCAAAAAAGACGAGTAGCACAGCTAAGTAAAGAATAGAGATGTTAATAAATCTTTATATAGACCTTAAAGAAACAGCTAAACTAGTACAAGAATGAATAAAAAGGTACTATAACGCTAAAAGATCTAAGGGACCAGATCTTAAGGAGGGGGATAAAGTATAGCTACTATATAAAAATTTTAAGAGTTAACAACTAAGTAAGAAGTTAGACCACGTTAGACTAGGACCTTTTAAAGTTAAATAAAGAATTTTATTGGTTACGTATAAGTTAAACCTACTAGCCAAAATAAAAATCTACCCTATACAGTATGTCGCAATGCTAGAACCAGCATACGGAAATATTAAGCCACTAGTCTATAAGGCAGACACATATAGAGGATAAGAGGAAGATAAATAGTAAGTTTTAAAGATCATTAGTTACAAGGATATAGATGACGAAACATAATATAAAGTAAAGTAGATAGGCTATAATAAGACTACCTAGGAACTACTAAGCAACCTAAAAAACGCTATAGGAAAGGTATAGAAGTATTAGAAGAAAGCAGGTTAGGTAATATTAATAGAGAGAAATCGCCAAAAAATAAATCGCCTAAGGGGGACCCAAGAGGAGTAATTACTGAGCTACTTGGAGTTATTTCCCTTATAGGAGGAAAGTTAATCCTTTTATTACCTAGCTTAAATAAACCCTGTTAAACCAGTTTCTACTCCTTAAAATAGACCTTCTTATAAACACGTTTAAGGTGTTAAAGATAAGCATAAGCTAAGCATTAAGCTTTAAGGACGCGTGCGGACTCTTCTAAGGCATGTTAAACCTTAAGTAGTGCGGAGGCTAGCTCACCATTAAGTTTTATAGCGGTAGATTAAACACGAGACCCTATAATAAGTTACTTAGGGAACTTAAAGACTGTTAAGAGTTATAGGACGCGTATACTTAGCGTTAGAGACAGAGCGAATATTACAAGACAATTAAACGTTTGCTTTAGTATACTTAGAGCAAGAAGAGGGTTATTAAGACATAGGGCTTACTAGTGCAATATAAACTAACCCCTCTTTAGCGCAACAGGAGCAAGGAATCGCCATCACTTCACCTAGCAATAGTATAGAGGAAACTGTATAAAGGCAATACTTAACCCAGGAAAGAGAAGAAGAAGCTTTAGGCATAATAAATATAGATATTAACCAGACTAATTAAATGGACATTACACCTCTAGTAGATAACTTAGAGATGTTAGGAATCTTTAAGGACAAAGATAGAGAGGAGGGAGATAGTATTACGGACGCTTTAAGTACAATATTACAACTACTTAGAGAGGAGTCGGCGGAAGCTAGTTAGTTAATATAAGCACAATTTAGAATGGATCTAGTGGAACTATATAACAAGAAATGGTAACTAAGGTCACGTGGTGTTAAACGTATTAACTATGTTAAACAGAAGGGACATTACGTTTAATACAGACAACACGCACCTCACGTATAAGAGAGGATTTCTTAGGAGTATGGTTGTGTATTTAAAGGACCTTAGTCCCTACCGTAGATAGTTCTCTCCTTATAGTGAATCTTAGAATACAATTAAAGTTAATCTATTGGGCAACCACTCCACCAGTTATTATTACGTTGTTGACTTGTCGTACCTATATACCCAGCCTATTAATAGAACCCACCGTAGTTCCTGCTACAAGGTTCCGTTACAAGTTGCTTATTAAACGTCACGTCTCTTATTTAAATCACCTTCTTTTTGCTAGGTATATACACCCTATAAATGTTCGTTAACTGGTACCCAACTAGGTATCTAATATAAGCCCTTAGCTCAAGCTTTTGTATGCGTGGGATATTATATTTAAGCAGGTAAGCTCTACAGCCGTATATTCGTAGGTAAGCTATATTCGGCTTTAATAGTAAGAACCCTAGTGCTAACTAAAGCTTCTTAAAAGGTATTATCTAGCCAAGCTAGGCGTTTAGTGTCCAATTAATTAAATACGCTGCAGCTCTAGTAATTTCTGGCCATAGCTCTTCTAGTAGTTGAGCTTTAATTCACATACAACAAGACTTAATAATAATTACCCCCCTAGAACGTTCAGCAGAACCATTCTAAGACTTTATATATAGGGCCGATTTCTCTAGTAATATTCCTTTTTAAGTCCTCTAAGCGTCGAATTTATTACCTAGGGACGTTTCGCCATTAATTTAAATCACTGCGATCTTAAGGTTATATTGACGCTCCACCTTATTCGAATATTGTATAATTGCTTACATTATCGACAACTTATAGGCGAAGGTCTCTACCTTGTTTATACACAGATATTCGTTATAGAAATATATTGTCCAGATGTAACCATTGTACACCACAATCTCTAGAAATAAGTTGATATGCACTTAGTAGAAGGGCCTAGTTGCCTTACTAGTAGGTGTTCTTCTTAATACAATTTCGTAAGCCTTGCTGACTATATAGGTCTTACAGTCAATCGTTACTAGACCTCGAAGTTTCGCACCACCTGCTTCCTAGGGTAAATGCTCAATCGCGTCGGGTCCTGTATAGCCCAGTCTCTTATACTAGAGTTCGCCTAATACTTCCTAATTAGGAAGGGGGTCTCGCAATTGGATTGCGAATAAGGCCTTACTTAGGGTCCTCGGTTGTGGCTTATTATACTCAAGCGTCAATTAGTTACAATGGCTCTCGCAAAAGGCAAACATCTTATAATTATTCTTGTGATACAGTAGGTTCTTTTTATTGTCCTACCATATATTCTTCTTATTAAACTTCTTTAGGTAGGCTAAATTTGTATAAAAAGCTGGTACATATACTACGTTAGCTAGGAAGAGCTCCCTAGGACCTAATAGCGTCTAGACAGTAATTACTGCCGTCCCTACACCCTCAATTAGATCCATACCCGTTCCGGTATATATAAAGTCACTACTTAGTCGGAGCTCGTTGACGAATCTTAATCAATCATTAATGACGTGTATAGTGGTTCCGCTGTTAAAAATCACGCTGTCGCGTAGCTTATAGTCAGTGCCTGCTTTATAAGCACCTATTTAATATACGGTAAAGGTACTAAGGTTGTCCTTTTAATCTTAATCTAGGCTCTATACAGCTTCCTTTTCTAAAGCTTCTTTACCTAAAGCCTACTACCTTATCTTCTCGATTTTTAACTTGGTCCAATCTAAGGCATTAGTAATCTTTTCCTTAACCTTCTTAGCTATAGCTTTGTCTAATTTCTAGTCCTTTAATCAAACCAACTCGTTAATATAAGGACAATCTTAGAACCAGTGAACAGCTCCACAGTAGCATATTGGGGTATCTTTCTTCCGTGCCGTCCTAGAAGGGGTAGTAGTAGGGGCCTTGTTCTTAGGAGCCTCGTCCTTAGGAGCCTCATCAATTAGCTTGCCCTAAAAGCTCACTATATTGGCACTAAATTGAGCTCTATTCTTTTACTAGGCAATCTCCAATCTTCAATAGTTCTAATAGATTTCAACTAATCAAGATATAGATAACACGTGGTCTTTAGCCTAGTTATGTTTATTAAATTTAACCCTCCACATTAAGGCCCAATTTGGTAATACTAGCTCTACCGCCATCAGAAAGTCTCTAATTGCTTAGTTACCTTCTACATCCAGCAGCTTAATCTTTTTATAGTCGTTATACGTCTTCTCCCACTGCTGTAGCTAGGCCTTGAAGTTCTGGTTCTTTAGGCCCTTTTTAACCTTAGCATATTAAGTGGATAGGTAGAGCTAACGTGCTATATCTATAGGGGCAACTCTCTCCTTAAAAGCTACCAGGGTGTTATATACTAAGTCAATACCCAGTATATAGGTATTAAGGTTCCTGGTCACTACACCGGTAATATAGCTTCGTAGAGAGGTCAAAGCTGTCTTCTTCTTCCTATAGTCCTTCTCTACTGTCTTGTGTCTCTTACGGAGAATTCAAAGCTCGTCCTTCTCGTCCTCAGAGAGAGTTATATAGGAGGTTATTCCTACCTTCACATCTTAAGGCCTAGGAAAGGCTGGTTTAGTCAATTAGGGCAACGCATTCTTTTTAGTTAAGGGGTCGACGTATTCCCATACGTCTCCTATTTGAGCTTAAAGCCTGACAAGGTCGATCCATTCGTCCCAGTTAGCTTAACTCAATAATATCACCGTCATAGTAATAGTCTGGGTAGGTTAAGAAGTTATATTAAAAAGGTGCTTACAGAAAGGATAAAGGATTTAATAATAAACAGCAATTTAATAAGGGGTAGAATCAATTAAATAGCTCAATCAAATTAATCAGTTGAATAGGGGTAATACGGCAAGCAACCCAGGCTTATAACTGTTAACTGAATATCCGTGCACCAATTATAGGAATTGAATAAGGACTCTGTCTATTAAAATGCGGTTCTAAGACCTCTATATATACATGTAGGAAAGGTGTAGGAAAGGGAAGACAAGGGGGGTAAGGGGAGTCAATGAAACTGGGGTAGGTGACCGAGTCGATAACCAAGTCGATGACCAAGTCGGTGACCGAGTCAATGAGTAAGTAGCTGAGTTGGGGTAAGATAACCTGATTTAGGTCAACACTTCTTTAACCAGCAGAACTTAATAAACTTAATATTAACATGGCTACTATGGCCGTCCATAATTAGGAGTTGATAGCCATTGTATTTACTGTTAGTTCTGTCTTTAGCTGCCCTCTTCCATGCCTTAGTTTGTTAGGTATAGCGCTTAAAGTGCTCTAGCCATCGCACGCCAAGCTCTTGATTTGACTATCTATTTTTACTTATTGCAATTGTACACTCCCCTATAGCCTTCTCAGCTTCCTGCCATAGCGACTCTGTGTATTGGCGTCCTTTAAAGATGATAAACGGTGGAATTGTCTACCCATGTATACCAATTAAATTAATATACGAGACCCACTCCCTAGAGCCGTCAATTATCTTAAAATTGATGATATTGCCTCTTAATATAACTACTTTAGCGCCGTAAGCGAAGCCCATAGCATAGCCAGTTTTATCCATATTCTATATGTCGGCGTTGTTAATATTATACTGGGTTTTAGCCCTAGAGTAGTTGGTAAAGAACCTCTTAACTAGAGCAGGATTATTGCTGGCAATAGCGCGTTCTAGGCTAATTGATTGTATATAGCAAGTCTGAAGCTCTTCCTGGCGTTTTAGAAAAGATTGTATCCAATTTTTACCTAGTGGCGCAATTTCGTGATAGTAAGGAAGGTGGGAGTTTTCCTGTTAAAGGAGAAGGGAGGCAATCGTCCGAATTGTATAGAATCGACATAGAAACCCAGCTTTAGTAAGATATATACAGTGTTGAACAATCGCCGCCTCGCTAGCGGGAGTTATGCGGTATTGGTTAGTATGGGCAACTCAGTAAAATTGGTGTTTGCCCCGGAGCTGTTTTCGAAAAGTAGTAGGAGGAACTCCATGGGCATCCGCGCAGGCTTGGGGGCTGCGATATAAGCCACCTACTCGCCAGGCAGTAAGAGCAGCTTGCATACAATCTTCTGCATCTGGTGCTTGAGGCCAGCGAGGCATAGGCGTAGATTGGTAGTGTATTTTGTGGAGTTGAGGTGTAGAAAAGTAGCTAAGAAAGTTGATTGTTGACACAAGGAGCGGCAGTATACTTCTTTAGGCAATAGGCTAGCCATAAGAAGAAAGCGGTCTGCTAGCGCGGTCATAACTAGGGTAGCGGTCAAAACCCCATTAACTACGTTAGAGCAGTCACCTTTTTCAACGAAATTAATCTACCACCCCACAACAGCTATCATCTCAGAAATACCGTTAAATTAATCCGCAGAAGCAGCTCTATAATCGATGAGTATATCTACTCCGTACGCCTC
>Ga0307507_10004384_pt1 | contig 25168 bp, 16 predicted proteins | sample 7_EM_MG_FD_207223 | JGI IMG/M metagenome (GOLD analysis project Ga0307507, IMG submission 207223) | Populus trichocarpa ectomycorrhiza microbial communities from riparian zone in the Pacific Northwest, United States - 7_EM | ecosystem: Host-associated > Plants > Roots > Unclassified | place...
AAATGTCGAGAGATACGATATCTGAGCGACCGTGCCGCGTTAGTTAGGCATTAATTATCGTGGTCACCGGTGGGGTTATGTAATTAATTTAAGTGAGGCACCCCTAGAAGGTATTGGAATTTGGAATCATTGTTCTCGCAATGGCTAACGTGTAAAAGTGATAAAGTTACATGTATTCCGTCAATACGGAAACCGGCAAACAGGAGTGATCGAGGAGGCTCTTCGACTGCTAAGCACTCAGGGTTTTCGGCTACGGTAGCAAGTGCTAGCAGTGTTGCCGTGGTCAGGCTGCGAGTGACTTTCGATGAAAGCCTCAGTTTCCAGGATGGAGATAACTTCGGGAAGAAGCGAGCTTGCTCCACACACTCTCTGACATAAGTTCAATTGAGTGTGAAACTCCCTCTCGTTCTATATACTAATAAGCTAAAAAATACATTGACCATACCCTACATCAACTCCTTACGAGCAGAAAAGCCCCCCATCCACTCCCGATTTCACCCAGAATAGACCCAGGACCCCAACATCATCGCTGACCACATCCCGTCACCTCCGAACTCATTAAGGCCCAAATCAAACAAAAAATCAAAATCAAAATCAAAACGCCGGAGCACATCAGATATCAAACATCATTAAGAATCATGCTCCCCCAGGGTATAAAGTTTCATGACAGTAAGAGAAAAAAAAAATTCGTAAAATGGACAAAAGAAGCAGACAAGGAAATCCGATTTATATGGAACACCCTTTACCAATGCAAGCAAGAAAATGAAGGATACAATCCAGTCACGCGATTGCTTGATTAGTACCCCCTTCGGGCACGACTTATGACTTGCCAGCTCATGAGGATCAACCATAGGAACAGGAATCTATTGAATCAGTCAGTCTCGAGTTTGCAATCATATTTAGACAAGGGAGTAGGGGGAGGAAGCTTACGTCGCAACCATTTCAAGCGCAAAGGTGGTCTTCCATAAATTGCAAACGCCCTCCTGCTGTATTCTAGCGAGAGTATCTATATTGCGTCCGCCCCAGAAGCTGTTGTTGTAAACGTATCGTGTACAATTATCATTGATACTGCCGAGAGGACCCCAGAGCTCAATGCTGGCCTTGATCAATCCCGTCAACCAGAGCACGAACATGATGAACGAGGAGATCATGACAATTATCGGAAGCAGCAAGTGAACGTAGTAGAGGGCGACAACGGTGAAAACGAAGATTACAGTAAGCGTCGAGATGGATAGGAGGAAGTAGTAGTACCTACATTACCATAAGCAACTGTATTCCACGAGAGATGAACGAGTGAAGAATAGAGACAAGCTTACCATGGAACCGCCATGAACAACCTTTGCTGAATTGCCGTGAAGTAGGCGAACGATCCCAAAACAATTGCTCCGCACACAAGCAGCATCAACAGAATGACTGCAAGCAGGAGTTCGGGCCATCTGTAGCGTCTAACTTTAACAGGGACGATCTCACGTTCAATGTAGACGTCCGACATTGAAACGGGCGAGAATTGATTGGGCTTAATGGTGGTTGTTTAGGTCTGCGACCGCAGAGGGTTGCAGAAACAACTTGAATGGAAGGAATGGAACGGAATGGATGACTGTTTGTCGTTGTCAACAGATTCGTGAAATGCAGCAAGCAAGGACCGTCTCCAGAATGAATGTCGTAGACTCTCTGGGAGAGAAAGAGAAGAGGAGGGGGTGGGCAGGAGAGAGGGACGGGTGGTGGATGGATGATGGGTGGAAGAAAAAAAAAGAGGGCTGGAGAGGGAGGAAGTACCGGTATTTACTTTGACCTTCCGGCCCGATGAAATTGCGTGGCAGGCGTCGCAGCTCCTCCGCAGTGGGAGTCCCAATCAATAATCGGTTGCCCAACCAACCAACCAACCACCCGCCTTTTTCCTTCTTCCCTTGGATAGCCAGTTAAAAAAGGTTAACTTAACTCCCATTACCACGTCAACCTCATGGCGCCATTCGCTTAATCCGGACTGCCCAATCAATTATTCCCCTCATTCTAGATTTAACGCGCAAGTGGTGCAGAGCCCAGTACCTGCGTTGAAATGGAATGGGCAGAGATCAAAATGCATCATGTTACAGAGATCGCATATCTTAGATCTGAGGGGAAACATGGTTTTCATTTTCAAGTCTTACATTCGAATGTTCTGCTGAGTTAAGCCTTACCGCTAAACTGCACCTTTAGAAACGAGGTGGTTGGGCTTCTCTGGCTTGGCAGAGATAGGGGAACGCGCGCGAGTACTGCGCTGTACTTTAGATTATCCATCTTGCTCAGTGGAGGGGTGCGTTGGCAGATTACATTGCCTGGCAGCGGAGAATCAATAAATACGGTGGGGGATCTGTTGCTGTACCGGTATGATAGCTAGAGTTGACAAACGAAACCCTTTGCGAGTAGTCTGTTATACTCATTCACTGTCACTCGAGCGGCTTGGCTTGGCGCCCCCTCAGCCCGGGATTTGGGTGACCATCGGCTATGAGATCTGAAACTACAGTACCGGTACGTCTGGCGCCCACAACAGCCCAAGAAACCTCTTGTAGGGTACATCGACTTCGGGCTGATCTTCACTTTATAGCGCGTGACTTGAGATGGGGTTTGACGGACTTGCGTCTAAGTCTAAATAGGAATCGTCGCTATTTCCTATGGCCCGAGCCACTGAAAACTCTGTCTGTTATGGAATGTCTGGGTGCTAGGCGGCATTCCAAGCCGGGCCCGAGCCCTGCGATCCGCAAAATGGTTAACATTCACCCTACCCTCACACCAAAGCGGTCTTCCAATTCCCGGCCAGAAGAATCTATGAAACTCAAATATCAGGGAACTACGGACAGAGGGCAACAAGTGATGCCGTAGGTCGAGATAAGCATATTTTCCCGGACCTTCTTAAGAAACATCGCTGGGAAACACCGACGCCTATGGACGGCAGACACCGCTCTCAAGCCCTATATTTATGCCTGACTATCGGAGAATTGGGAGGAGTTGAATGTGTGAAAGACGTAGCGGCTCCTCTCTATGCCGGACTTGGCGTAGTAACCATAACCGAAGTCCCTGTGGGGGCATTAGAGCTAAGGGGGAGGTGCCCTTCCAGTCTTGATATCCACCTTTCCGTCGATTACCTGCCAAGAACCCGTCAACCCAGACCGGAATTTTGGCCTGGCCCCTTGACAGTCTATATAAAAAAGTAATCAAAAGCCAGCTTCAAAGAACTGCTAGAGGATTACAGAGGGCTCAACGCTGATCCTAGAAACAATTGTTTTTCAGGGGCTTTTCGGGTGACCTGATCGTTCAGAATATCGTCTAATGACCTGATTTTTGTGTATGGGTTTTTGTAGGACTCGGTAGATGTTTAGACTGGTTTTGGATGACTTGCTGACTCTGGAGATCTAGGATATTTAGGTTTGGAGAGGTGCTATCATAGGTTGCTTTCTTTAGAACCTTTTGGACCCATGGTGATGTAGCGGCTACGTGGCAGGACTTTTGGTTAGAGATTGGAGCGTATAGGGGCAAATCAGCCTGTTGTCTTGCGTTATTCATCTTTACAGAAGACTTGGCTGCTCTAGCATTAGCAAATTTGGCAGTAGTTTGTCAGGGGGAAATAGGCAAACATGTTAGATTGCAAGCCGGAAGTTAGTTTCCGGGTCTACCTTCTTCTATAGTGTTATTAGAGATATTCACAAGAAGAAAGAAGGGCGGGGGGCATAGGAGATAGCGATAATTTACATGTCCGTTAGAGATAAAGGATATCAAGGAGGAAGAGGAGGAGAAAGGCTGGTGAAAGTCGTTTCAGGGCTTGTTCGGCAGGCACAATAAAAATAAATCGCGATATTTTTTTTTGAGAACAGCAAGCTTCTGTATACCTAACGCATGCTAACCCAAAGAAACAGCTAGTATCATAGTCTGATGGCAGAGGCTCCTACGCTCATTCTCTGCAAAGGGCAAAGGAACACGAGGCCTACAGGTTGAGGAGCGAGGAAAATAGTGATGCGAAGTGTTGTAGGGCAATAGAATCTGATGAAGTATTTCGCAACATCACAGTTTTCCTTACTCCACAACCTATAAACCTCCTGCTGCTGTTTCCTTTGAACAAAATCGGTAGAGGAGCATCTGCTGTTTAACTACAGTATTAACCTTTGTCTCAGAGCTAGCCTTCTTTGGATATATAGAAATATGTTGTTTTCAAAGGATATTGTGACTTATTTTTATTGCGCCAAAGGCCTTAACGTTATACGTTTTCTTTCATAATATATATATATATATATATTTTCATAATTTTTTTCTTGCGGCCCTCCCTAATTTCGCTCTTTTTCTGCTAGCCTTTTTCTAATGCTTAAACTCATTCTGTTGGACTGTTTCCCTTCTTAGCTTAGCTCTTGTCTTTCTCTATATTTCTATTGCTCTTCTGGTAAATTGGTATTCGGTTCACTGGTTAGGATACCTAGTTCTTCCTCAAAAACTGGGTGGCATGGCCAAGCAAACCCACTAGCTCGCCTTTTATTTGGTGACAACTTTCGGGGGGGCTTCTTTTTTAGCGTGACTAGTCTTTTCTTCCTGCTTTCTACTACCTTTTATACCTGTATTTTCAGTAGTAAGTTTACTTAAGCTCTTGAATTTTGAAGAAAGACATAAGGTCAATGCTGCTCTACCTCTTAGCCAGGAGCGAGTTAATTTAAATACCTTATCGAATTTCATATGGTTCCCAATCACCTGACCGGTAAGGGTTTAGTTGCTAGTTCGAGGCACCCTTGACCGGCATGTGGCTTTCCTTAACGTACTATAGCTGTGAAGCGGTTTAATGAGATAGGGTATTATAGATTGGGGCTCCGGGCTTTGGGAAGAGGGTAGTTAAGTTAGGACCCTTGAGTTACTCTTATGATATATTCAAGCTGAGAAACCTTCGTGTAATTGAAGGGGGTAGTTAACGAATCATATCGGCCGGAAGGATGGTCTAACTTTATTCAAACTTTATTAACTAGTGAGCATGTTCATATTTTAGGGTTATACTCAGTCCTAGGTAGCACGGTAGTCTGGTTATATCCATCGCACACTAGAATATATTTAGAGAATATAGAGTGCCTTTTGTCTACCACCCCCTAAAACCGTAGCTCAGAATACCATAGCAAAGCTTTCTCTCTACTCTAGGTGTCTCGGAGTTAGACTGCGCTGCTATTATCATCCGGCTAGGAATCTAGAGTGCGTAAGACAGCTATTAAAACTTTTATATCCGGCCGCGCTTGTGCCCTACCTAGTTAATCAGTCCTTCACCTTCTCACCGGGTCGGCTGCCGGTCGCTATTACAATATCAAGCCTGCCGTTGGCGGCCGAAATTATACTCGGTGATCCACATGTGCTCGCTTAGAGGGCTTCTATTGATTCCGCTATGCCGGTGATTCGGTATCGTGGAAGATTGAAAGTTTTGGTTGCTAGCTGCTCCGACAGGGAGTTGGGTCGAATGGGTATTGTCCAAGTATGCGAGTCTATCCTGGTTTTCTCTTCCGTGAGGTGGGGTTTAGGGATGGTTTATTCTTGAGGGCTTAGCTATAACGGTGAGGAGCGGGAGGTTTAATGTGTCTCTTGATCGAGTGCATAGTAGTTTGCAGATTGGGAGACCGTTCTGGTTGACCAAGAGAATGATGTTACACAGCACTGCTGTAAAAGGCCTTGGTTGTTATCGTACCTATCATACTAATGATTTCAAACAGTCCTGGTTCGTCAACCAATCCCTGAAGCTACAGCGCAGGCCGATATAAGATGTAACTTTAAGTGGGATACTTCGGTGGGTTTGAAGAGTTTGTATTAGAAATAGCTTCCCTGCAACAGCCGATAGTAGAGCCAGATGTGTGGGATACCCCCCTTCTTTAATAGCCCTGACCGTCGCCAATAGTTCACACAGCGGCTCAGAAAACGTAATACAAGCTCAGTTAGATGCTTACCGGGTCTCGAGAAGCCAATCCCCGGAATCCTCAGCCACGGAAAAATTTTCACCGGCATCGGGCCTTAGCGAGCCTCGGAGTATCCACCGGCCGGTGTGGCCACTAATGTAGATTGTAGTACCGTGCTCTAAAGGTAGTATGTATATAGTGGGCGTCAGAGAAAATGCACCTTTGCATCTCATTTGTGAGAAATCTCCCCAGCACGATAAAAAACACATCAGGGTCTTTACTGTAAACTTGAGGTTTACAACATGCAAGCGTTCCCCCAATAGACATCCAATACAACTCGACTGGGATTCAGTAAACACCTCTTCATTCATTCTTTCAATCAATTATATACTGCTCCCTTAACAGGTCATTATCCTAACCCTTCACCAACTCCACCAAACTAGGCCCCCCAATCATGCAACAAAACTGCTCATTCCTTGCCTTCCTCCTAGTCCTAGGTCTCACCTCGGCAAACCCCATCCTCCACCCAAATCCCAACTTCCCGTCTCAGCCACAACAACCATCCGTAGGGCTCGACCCGGTCCCAGAGACCGTTATCCCAGGCCAGCCCGGTTCTCCTCCGATCATTGATACAACTGCACCAGCCGCGCGCGAGGGCCTGCCGACGGTCCACGATGCATCCGACAGATGCAAGATGCAGGGACAAGAGGTGTACTGCTGCGGGCAGGACCCCTACGCGGTCCACTCAGGAGTGAAGATGACCTGTAACGTGATTCTATCCCACAAGCCCGAAGGTAAGTTTCTCATCACCCGAATTCTGGAGAGAGTGTGGAGAGAGATGGGAACGAGGGGGGCTGAGAAAGTTAACGTGGAGCAGTTTCTGCCATGTTAATTAGCGCGGTTTGTCCGACTGTGCCTAGCTGTTGTTTTAGGACTCTGGAGAATGTGAGTTTTTTCTGAGAGTGCGCAATGAGCATACTAACAAACGGTAGAGCGCACTCACGGGGTGTTCAAAAACTTATTTTGACTCAGTCGTAGAGCCGGTGGTTTCGCCATAACAGTTTTTTGGGGGGGATGGTTGGTGGGTTAGTAAGTTAGTTCGGGGATTATAGGAGCAAGCATTGCCTGCGGTTCGTAACTCTTACCGCAGGTCACTATAGCTAGCTACAGCTGGAGGCCTATCTGTAGTTGAAGGGCTGGAGGAGGCAATTATCTTATCACAATATCTCACTCGGCGTTTATTTTAGTGCATGCACTGCTCCGGCTCAGTGCAAGATTAGTTTAATAGATGTCTCGTCTAAATAAGAAAAATTTCCTAAATGATCACTACTTCAGATTTTACAATATGAGAGTGAGAGCTAGGATCGGACCCGGAAATCATGACTTTGGGTGTGTCCTCATCGAGTGCTGCTGTATGACGGATCGGGATAAGAGTTCACCAAGCTGGCATTCAAGCTATATGCTCACAAAACAAAATAGTTTTGAGCTTAGATTAGAGGAGTTCCTACTGCTTAAACCCTTCCTCGCCCCCACTCGCTACTGTTTTGTACATGAACTAGTGGCTTGACCTCCTGGCCTTCATAACCATAATATTGCCTTTCCTTAAATCGTGAAAAACCCCTGGTTTATCATACCTATACTAACCCCAGTAACACACTCCCTTCAGTAGCCACCTACCTCTTCGATCCTAAAGGTGCCATCCCAACTCACCCTTTCATCCATCCACTCATTCTCTTCAAACTATCAACCAAACAAAACCGTGTTCCGAGAAGGGCAAAATTTACCAGAATGCACATTAAACCATTTTAGCACCCATAAAACAGAATTGAGTTTCTACCCCACCACCACTCCCCCCGCCGCTCAAACCCCCTACCGTGTGGCCACCGCAGCACACTCGAAGGTGGGGATGACCTAAATACCTCAAGGCACACATGCTCACACCCTCCCTCTTTCTAATCGTATCTCGGGCCCTCTAATCCAAACTTTATTATTTCGGCGAGCTGCAACTGGCCGATCTCATCTGTATCACAGCGAATGCTTGATAAACCGGCTATCACTACTGCATATAAATCCCCTCCTCTCGAAATACCTTAAACTTGAGCACCCTTCCCATATCACAACCTCCTAAGGAAACAGCACGTCCGCAGCTGCCGAGATTCCCTTCTATTCCATCCCATTCGATTATAATCTATCTCTGCGCATAACTTGCAATTTACCGCGAAATCTCGTAAGAGGGGTTTTTTTGACCTATAATCGAGCTGTCTCATTTCCATTACAGGAGGACCTCAGGAGATCCTACACTACTGCTCCTGAATTCCTCGGTGGAGCTGTTATTTGTGCGAATGTAAGCACCCTTTCCGGTGCATTCATTACGGGTTAACTAATGCACTCGTGTTTAGTAAGTTGGCTGTAGATAGTGAATGGAGTAAGTGAGTGCAGTACTAGCCAAAAGACACGTAATACTGATAAGACGTACATACATATGCGCCTGCCCAGACTGTTTATACCGCACCCTAAGCCACCCAACTAGAACCACCAGGAATTGATCCCATCCTTTAACACATCAAGCACAGCACTCCTACGGGCCCTACCAGAGTGTAAATCAGGATTCAAAATACAAATGGCAAATCTACTCTAACAAGAGGTGAATCTAGCTCTGGTCGGCCACTATAGATCACCTCTTCTAGGAAGCACATTACTTTGCTGCGGGAAACTGATTGCTTCTGCCCTAGATTGGTTTACCTTAAACAGCTCCATAAGGATTCCCGGACGTGTGTTTCCAAATACGAATGGGGGTAGTATTTTTAAGGCACTGCTTACTAGTTAGGAACGTGGGGTAAATCTTGTTATTGTCGTGAGTTGTATAAAGTCTTGGCTTTTTAAGCTCTGTAGTGGCAAATTCTGTATCCATTGTTTTGTATAAACCTTAGCTTAACTGAATGGTGATTACATCTTAAACTCTGCGTTTCTTGGGTGGCCCTGGCGCCTACTACACAGTACCCTTGATACAGGTCCAAAATCTTGTGCTATAGTTTCAATCAAGGCACATACCTTCGTTGGCCGGTGAAGTTGTGCCTTTACTGTTTGTGTTATGTTGCATTGCCAGTCATGTAACTCAGCTACTCTCCGATAATATTTTGATACTTACAAACACACCGACTTGCTTACGGCAGTCTTGCCTTCTACGAAGCTAAGAACCTCCTAGCTGATGGCAGTTCAAGATCTTTTTGCTGTGTGCGAGCTCTCTCCAGGGGAACTGTATCTTACGAGCGAGCTCTGATCGCTCCACTTTGCCAAACCTTAGCCGTAAGGTTACATACCTGCTTCCTGCAAGGCTTGCTGGTAAGTTATCTATATTTGTATTGGGGACCCGCCTGCAGCGTAAGATCTTCTCGCAACACAGATTCGAGTATGGCGGGGTATAGAGAAGTACCGAATAGCAAATATCGCACTCAGACTTAACTTCGCTGCGAATGCCATACAGCTCCGACGGCTAGAATAACCTTGGGTCGACGTTCCGCAATGATGCCAAAGAACCACACTACCACCACCCCTCTGCTCCGCCTGGAGGAACCCCTTCAACAGGAGTACCGACATCATATCCTTCTCATGCCCTATCTCACACCTAGATAGGAGCCCATTGTACAATATACTACGCCAGGAAAGAAAGAATCTCGCGCACTCCTGATGTCCAGTTCGCACTTGGAGCTTCGCTCCTGCGCTTGCCTGCTCTAACTGCCTGGCAAGGCAACCTAATTAGCGTGTGGTGTGCTTGACCTGCAGTCGTAGAAGCGTTGGTTGGTTCGGTCTTACACGGCCAATGGGTGGTGATAATCGCGGGGAATGTATAATTTTGCGTCAGGGGAGGAATGTGTGGTTCGGGGCCCAGAAGGGTGGATGCTAAGTGAAGGTGTTATGCTATTCTGGTGGCCTTGTATATTCATACGATACTATGTTTGTGCTATGCTTGGTTGGAGTGCTAGGAGCACTTGGGTGCTCACGTAGCATTACTCGAACTAATTCGTCCGGTGAGGGATCTTCACCGTGCTTATTAGATAATCATCTGCGTTTACTTGGATCACAAATAAACATTGTCATTTTTCCGCAACCTCTTAAACACCTCGAAAGACTTGTGCGAGCGTGTTACTAAGATTAAGCACTGTAGACTATCAAGCCTTGCAGTCCTAGCGTGTGCCACCCATCTATTCTTTTCCGGACCTCTCCAGCTTCACTCAGCCCTGCGTGATCTCACTACTACCAGGAATATTCATTCCTTTAATATCGACAACATAGGGCAACCACACCACTCAACAAAGTAGCCCATTCCCCCGTTTCCATCTCTACTTCAAGCAGAAGCCCGAAAACTAAACTATTCGCCGCACAGCAGCAGCGCCAACGTGACAAAAGCGCAACGTGCGAGAATGTGATGCCTACTTACCTAATCCGGCAGTAGCCTTGGCTATCAATTGTACTCCTGCGGCCGTATTTGGATTTATCAGGTTGCCTTGCAGATCTTTGCTTAAACATAATTTGTTCTGTCCCGCTCACTGTCTCCCCGCCCGGCTATCTAGGAGGGAGTTTTGATGTGGTCAGGGTTAGCACTAGGTAGTATTACCATAATACCCCTTGTCCCTGTTTTTGGCAAAATGCAGTACCGGACGGATGGATTGGTCTCTATGCCTTAATTACTATTACAGTAAACTACCCCGATATCACTATTTCTCTGGATAAAGCTTCTTCTGGTATCTGCCGTGCATACGTATATCTAATATGTACTGAAAATAGTACTGTACAGTAAGTACTTGAACACAAGAGAAATGTGCTAGGACGTTGTAATTACTTCTTGTAGTAAGGTTCTGCGTATTCTTTAATTGTTTTTGTCTCAAATGAGGGTTGAATTTGCCGCAATTTCTCTGATCTTATTCTAGAGGGGGAATTTCAACGACATAGCACATTTCTCTTGTATTCGAGTACTTACAGTGGTACTACCGGTACTAGTCGTATATGAGTGGGCCTTATCTAAGACACGGAGCTGAAGACCGCAGTTCCTGCCTGGAGCGGAGACTATTGACCGGTAGTAACGGCTGTCAGCCTTCATTGGCGGTTTGTACACCAGTAATATTTGGTTAACCATTTTGTTAGTTAGTTCACTAATTATGGTTGGATGCGGGAAGGCCAAGACTCTACTACATCGTGTTGTACAGCACTGTACATGTAGTTCCTATATGTGACTGTAAGAAGTTTTATATCTGATGTGCTTCGGAAAAGCTGTTAAGCGCTTTCTAATTTGTTTGATAGGGTATTATCAGCTAGCCTTTGGTATCGTTTATCCTTCATTGTGACTTCCCACTTGGGCTTCCCTATTATAGCATTCTAGGTTGTGGAACCAAACCATATCGACCACTTATCGTAGTCTCCTACACCCCGGCTGTGCACAGATATGCTAGAAAGCAGGGAGCTTATGCGTTATGAGACTAGAAGGAATCGGCCTCCCTTGGAATTGTTTGGATAGCAGACTATCAGAAGCTGCCGGCGCAGTATTGGTATTCTTTGTATCTTGGTCTTACAAAGGTGGGTTGTTTGCCGGATGCTGGTGCGGGGTCGGCTCCGATTTTGATTATACAAACCTAAGACAGGTTCACGAATGTCTGCAAATGTCACGAGGGGGGGCATTGTCTTTGCAGGATGGATGGATGTTGGGGATGAACTAGCATACGGCGACTGCGATGAGATTCGTATCCTAAAGGAAGCCTGCTCCAACTCTCATGCTCCCTAATTGGATTGAAGGAAGTCAGAATAATCTATATAAACCAGACAATCCCACACCCTCAAAGCCCTTCCCTTCACCACAGAGAGCACCACCGTCAGCAGCTTCATCACCAGATAAAGAGCCATCTCCCAATCTTCTAAAACAATCTTCAAAAGAAATCTCTAGCTCCTTCATCGCCCATCTATCCTACAAAAAATGCAACTCCTCAAGACCCTCTTCGCCCTCCTTTTCGCAACGCTCATCAACGCCGCGGCTTTCCCTCAGGACGCAGACACAGCCATCGACGCCAGCTTCACGGGTGTACGCACTGAGCAGAGTGCTGACGGCAAGCAATTCACCTTCTCGATCTATGATAACGGAGCGTTTGAGGGCACCATAGTTGTCACCGACGACCCGGCTCAACTCGCCGTCAATGCCTTCGACGCTAGCGGTGCGAAGGTTAACGGCACTAGATTGGATGGTGCGGTTGGTGACGGCTTTAGATCAGCTCTGGCTTGTAATAAGGCTTGCATGATCGCGAACTTTATTAAAAAACATGGGATACGTGCAGCAGTATGGCCTCTTCTGCTCGACTAGACATTGGAAGGGTGGACTTGCTAACGTCGGATTAGAAGTTCATTTGGTGCCTTGGGAACAAAATCCCCGGATCCTGCTGGCTCAAGGTAGGCGCTGGTTATCCAAGATGAAAGATTCTAGTGGAACTGACTATGATCTTCGCAGCTTTTTAGCTGTATGGTCAGCCCTGACCCTTGGAGTTGCTTCCAGGGCATCCTCTGCAGTGCCACGGTTATCAAGGCTTGTGCTCGCGGCTAACCAGGTAGGTCGTTCTTGAACTTCTTGGAGTGCCAAACCTGATTTTGAAGTAGTTTGCATCCCGGACCAATGGTTCTATCAATGTCTATCTAGGGCTCGTTCGGGATCGATTCGAGATGGAATTTCTTTTCTTTTGTTGTCTTTTCGGCACTTGCTGGGGGAAACGATGCGCGGCGATGCTGTTGGTCGGTGTCGCTGTCTATTTGGTATGATAGTCTAAAAACATAAAAAGAAATAAAAATGATCCTCTTTACTCGCCTTCTGCTATGAATTTTCCAAATCTTATCGAGGGATAGCCTAAGCCTGCTGAAGCTGAAAATCGGTTTAGGGAAGTAGGGAGGGGGAAATTTTGTAGAGGGATACCTAAAGCAGTTAAACTTAGATTCCTGATATTGGGGCTCTAAGCAGTCATATCAAATTAGAAAAGGAAAAATTCAAGGCAAATATTATACGACGTGTGCACCGTACTACCATACACCGTACAGTACTATGCTAGGTTACCATCATAGTGAGAGCTAGGCCTCAACGACGATTCATGCATCGGTGGGATTGCCCTAACCCGAGGCTCAAAGAAGGGGATGAATGAGAACAGGTTGCTGATTTATATAATAATATTATTATACAATAAGTTAATGGGGCGAAAGCCGGAGTATTTAAGCTCTGCGCAAATTCTGAACCTTGTCTGCTGGGATAGCTGTGATTTTGTATTGACGTCTCACCATCGCCGAAGACCGCGCTCTTGGGGTCTGACCAGAGTTCCCCTATCGTAAATATAGATCACTGGGGCCCCGGAATTATATATAAACTGGTAGTTTCGAATACTGCGTACCACGCAGGGCCCGAACCGATGATTGCCAAAACAGAGCCAGTTAGTAAAGATGGATGATCGGTTTGAACCCAGCATCCTAGGGCATCAGAATGGTGGCCTCCCACAGGCATTTAGAACGTATTTACTGAATTTCGGGTGGCTATATCACTGCACTAGCAGACCGCTGTTGAAAAGGATTGCCGATATGTGTTCCTTTGTCGTTGCCCAGAGCCGGAAAAGTAAGGTGGTTAGCCATTTTTAAAAGGACCTATTCCATTGGTAAAAAGTCTCTTGCGGGGTTTGCCGGTATTAGAGTACTCGGGGGTGCACGTTAGTGATGGGAGGGACAGGGGTTCGAGATGTCAAAGCTTCTTACCCTTCCTAGCATTATACTTGCCAAAATTTAATTAAAAGCATTGTTTTGCCTCTGCTAGTAATGAGGACAGGACTTCAAACCCCTGTCCCTCCTATCACTAACGTCCACCCCCGGGTAGGTCCAATAGCGGTTGAGGTCTCCAATGCCACGGCTTTTCATGCTTTATCCCTCCAATGCCACAGCGCCCTCCAATGCCACAATATCTTATAGGATTGAACGATGAAAAGCCGTTGCATTGGAGACCCTAACCGTAATAATAATAATACGAGTAATAATAATAATAATACGAGCAGTAATAATAATAATGCTGGTCCTGATGTGTGATCCTCTATGAATTGTTAGATAAGTTGATGGAGCGCCATCAGATATGATTTCGTGGACTTGGCCCTGGGGAAGTGCCGTCATCAAAGGTCACTCGGGTATTCCCTACAAATCACACAAGTTATGTACCACCGACGTAGTCACGTCACATACCCCTTCATTAAATATTAGTATCATTAAATTTTCGGGTTTGTTCAAATTTTGCTGCAGAAAGTCGGTCATGGAAATGCCGGCACATTGACATTGTTAGTCGCGATTGATTGTAACTTCGTTAGCTTAAAAGCTGAAAACATTTTCCGAAAAGACGGGGTTGTTGTTTCAGAGCATGTGCAGTCTAAGGCTGATCCCTTGCTCTCCGTAGGGATCCCTGCTACTCTCCAACACTTTAGCACCAAACAAGAGAAGGTGGCATAGGGAATGTCCTCCGCAATTCCCCATAACAAAGCGTGAATCTAACATTTTCGTCTTCCGTCTTATGGAAGGGACATTTTTTCTTTTCAGAAATGCCCTACATTCGAGTACGCACGTACGCACAATACTTGTAGATCCAGAAGGTATCCAGGCACCAGACATCGAGGATCTGCGTCTTTGGTGGTTGTGGAATTCGCGGGTACTTATGCGTTCGGTATAATACTTGTAGCAGAGGGTCTGTCCCATCACTTTACATCACTCGGTGGACACCAATGGCGGGGATATATTTGGACTGATATCGAGCCAACCCGGGTCGATACGACCTTGCCGTTGTAACATGGGTAAATTAACGTAGGTCAGCCCTCGCATTGAGCTGGCCTAAGCAACAAGACTTCTCAGGCAACCTCGGTCTCACCCGGACAAGAGAGACTCCCAATCGTACCGATAGACCGTATCCCCAGGAAAAATATCCTTGAAAGAATCGTCTAATAATTCACATTAGCGAGCTGTAACTGGTGGGGAAACATCCTTGGGGTGAAAAAGTGGGGAGGGTGGTCTATTAATATTAAGAAGGTGGTTGGAGCTTCCCCTGTTCTTTCGGCACACCAACAAGGCACCCATGACGACAGGTGGTGTAACCGACCAACGGGAGCTCTGCACAAGCATAGCCTCGAGTTCCCGGGTTCTCACCTCGATCATGCCCACCCCAAGGCCTGGCCAGCTATCTAACTTACTTTAAGTACCGGTATGTTATCACAGTACGAGTAATTGCCATCCTTCGATACTATGCTCCGCTGTACTTGAGTATTAATAAGTCATCGGTAGCTTTCCCGACGGCACAATACTTCTGCCAATTTCCCCTTCTTTCCCCACACTCTTCCCTCCCCTCACCTCACAAGTACCTTTGTTCTCTTCCCGCATATTCCCGATTGAAGTGGTATAGTAGAAATCCTCTCTTCTTCCTTGCCTCCTCACTCCGCCGCTACATTGTCATTCGTAAGTAGGCTTACTGTCTCGATGATAATATAGATTGCATCAAACAGACATAATGCACCGCTTTTTCTTCTCCCGTGAGCAGCAGCTGGCTCCCACTACCGCCGAGCCCTCCTCCTCCTTCCCATGCGCTTCTCTATCACCCACTTCATACTCTGCTAGGTCTGGCAGCCCCCCACCACTAGCTAGCTCCTACATGCACGACTATCTCCTCGTCGAAGAGTCCAAATCGGACAAACATCACCGCGACAAGTCCGGGTCCCCCGCTGATTCCTACGTAAGGCAATTTTCAGCACAAACCGTCTCTACTGATCTTGTCCTCCGCGCTGCCATCGAAGCCCAACATCCGCACCAGAAACTCACCGTTTGCCGGGACTACAACTGCGACATATTTGGCTACGCTTCGAGCACTGGCAAGATCACGCTAACCCCCTCGATTTCCAAGTCTGACCCCATTCTTTCAAAGCTTACCTTCAAACCCTCCTCTCGCCGCGCAAATGGGCCCGGAAGCATTGAACACTCCATCGACTTTGCAAAGTTCATGCTTTGCAAGGATGAGAAGGAGTATGTCTACTACTTCGCTACCTGGCCTGAGGGGTTCGGCCTCACCCGGGCACACTACTTCCTCCACTCCGAAAAGGAGAAGACAGACATCGAGGATATAGTCCTGAAAGCATGTGCCTACACCATGGAACTGCACCAGGAAATCCTCGTGTTAAACAACGGCATCTGGGGCAAGGACCACGCGCTATGGAAGAGCGTGCAAAAGGCGGATTGGAAAGACGTAATCCTGGATGAAACGATGAAACATCGCTTACGATCCGATGTGGAAAACTTCTTCAATAGCAGTGATGTATACAAACATCTCGGCGTCCCCTGGAAGCGGGGCATCATCTTCTACGGACCCCCTGGAAACGGGAAAACAATCTCCGTTAAAGCACTGATGAAATCAATATCCTACCCCTCTCTCTACGTAAAATCCTTTAAGACCTACATGGGCGACGAGTACGGCATGGCCGCAGCATTCGACAAAGCCCGGGCCTTCGCACCCTGCGTACTCATCCTTGAGGATCTGGACAGCCTGATCAACCCAATGAACCGCTCCTTCTTCCTCAACGAGTTGGACGGAATAGCCGAGAACGACGGCATCTTGGTCATTGGCACAACGAATCACTTGGAAATGCTAGACCCGGGAATCGTTAGCCGGCCGAGCAGATTCGACAGGAAGTATGTCTTCCCCATGCCCAATGTGGAAGAGAGGAAGATGTATTGCAATTACTGGCAGGCGAAGCTTAAGGGAAATGACAAAATTGAGTTTGGCGACGGGCTCGTCGAGAGGATTGCCGAGTGGACGCCCGACTTTTCGTTTGCCTACCTTAAGGAGGCATTTGTCAGTACTTTGTTGATCATCGCGGCTATGGGAAGAGATGGAGATGGAGGAGATAGAGGAGATGAGGATGGCGATAAGCCGGGACTGTTTGAGAGGATCATTAAGGAGCAAATTGATTCCCTTAAAAGGGAGATGGGGAATGGTTAGCTTTAGTTTAGTTTGTTCTTGTGGGGGGTATAAGGCTGAGAAGGCTGGATAGGTGTCACGGTGATGGTGTTTACGGTGTGCCTGAACCATACTGCGCTAAGAGAGATTATCATCACATATTCGTGCTTTCCACCCATCAGATTGTCTGTGACATACGATACAGGTAGACTGCATTATGACTCGCGCACCTATTTTCACTCCTGGGGCTGACGGGGAATGATATTTCAGGCTGTTGCTGATGATTCACTCCCTACGGTAAATATTGGTATTTACTATCAGATACTGGAGCTCTTAATTGGCAGGATGATAAGGAACTTACATCCCAGCCAATCAGTATTGCTAGGCTCGAACTGGTCCATAGCTCAGGCCCTCTATCGGCAGCCTAAGTTTTAATTGGTACACGCCATCGATGAAGGTGGGGATACCCGATAACCCCGCCCCGTATTAATAGACCCAGGCTCACCCACCTCGACAAATGTATCCTCAAACACCAGGAATCTGAGGGCACCCTTCTCCCTCTCCCGGCAATTGCGTTTACAGTAGACAGCAATGGCTTCTCGAGCCTCCCTCCTCCTCCGCTTCGCTTGCGTAATATGCATGGACTCCAAGCAGACCTCCTCTGCCAGCCCTGCAATCTCACCGTCTTGCGCTCACCGATCTAGCGTCTGCAAGCCCTGTCTTAAAACCTGCATCGAGGCTGCCCTCTCTTCCAAAACCACCACCACCTCCTCTCCACCGCCAAAATGCCCCGAGTGCCCTAGTGAAATCACCTTCGAATACGTCCAAAAGGAGTTCCCTACCCTCGCATCCGCATACTCTGATCACCTCCTACGAACTTATCTCCTCTCAATACCGGAATATCGGCCCTGCCTAAAACCCTCCTGCCCTGGGGGCCAACTACACTCTGGCAGGAGCGATCAGCCGATAGTGACCTGTCCGCTGTGCTCTGCAAAGTCGTGCTTCACGTGTCGTATCCCTTGGCATGCATCACGAACGTGCGCAGAGGTGGAGAATGAAGACCGGGCGAACAATGAGCTTTTGGAAAAGTTGGCAAAGGTGTGTCCCAGCTGTGGTGCACGGGTTGAAAAGGTGGATGGGTGCGATCATATGACGTGTAGGTGTAAGAGTGAGTGGTGTTGGGTATGCCTAGCGGGTTATGCGGTTATTCGGTCGGTGGGGAATGAAGGGCACAGGAAAACGTGTCCGCATTGGAGGGGGCCCACTGGAGAGGAGCCGGCGGTGCGAGTTGTGGAGATGGTGGAGAGACCGAGACCGGTCTACGCAGTTCCGGTACGTCAAGTTGAGATTGAACCGATCCCGGAAGTGGTTGAGGAGTTAGAAGGAGAGAAGTCGGAGGTTCAGATAAGAGCACAGCGAGCACCGCGCCTTTCTTCTGCACCCGTGGGTTCCCCGCAGGGGGCTGCAAATCGTGCTTTGCCCGAGATTAGTAGCTAGATGCTGCAAACACAGCTACTAAGATTCGGATATGAATGTTCTGTTATGTTATCTGAAGTTGCATGTTTGTACCCTGTCGTGTAGTAAGCCATTTCGTGCTCTCTTTCTTCAATGCCCGGAGCTGGGATACTCGTTCCTTCTGGGATTTTCTCTTCGTCCTTGTTTCTCTTTCGATTCTCTTTCGACTTATCTCTCTTGGGAATTTGCTTCAATGACTGACGACACGTGTCACCCTAAGCATCTGGAGCATTGAATTGATGTCACGGCTTCACTAGCCGCCAAAATTATTAGTGCTCAATTGGTGCTTGGGTATACTCGTAGCGTCAGCGGGGGCGTCTAGCGCACTCACGGGTGTGTTATTGAAGGTTTGTGTGTTAAGGGGGCAATGGAGAACGCTCTCCACATTCCAATTTCCTTTGTTTTTGTTTGAAGCTTATGGGCTATTTTACAGAAGCCCCGGTGGTAACTGGAGGCCACGAGAAGGACGTTGACTTTCTTTCCTTTGATCTATATTTTTCGCAATGCTTAGCAATAAAGGCGATTATTTTCTCTCTCTCTGTGTGGAGTTTGTTTCACTGGGGTGGACGATACGAGGTCCTATTAATGTGATCTCCAACCCCTTATATACGTTCCAATCCTCCCTTATACGACTAGGTGACGACGACAACTGCGCGCTCCCGCTCCGCGGACACACAACCAAAATCACTAACACCCCAATTTAGATCGCTCGTGATTGGAGGCTGGTGAGGAGCCTATTTCATATGCTTTTCTGATATACTAACACCGAAAGCAAATATTGAGATCCGTACTGGTTGTAAAAACACACAACTAAGGTCCTGGCGTAGGCAGTGCTAATGGTGAGAATTAAGACCACCATTGATTTGCCTACAGCGGATAGCATCAGGAGCATTCCGCCCGCGCTTCGGCCGTTTGGGCGTCCTAGCCCAGGTGCAAGCTTTAGGGGATTCAAGGGCGGATGTACTCATACATATGGATGGTGGAGGGTGGTTGCTTGTTGGGTTAACTTCGGCCTAGGTGGGGAATAGGACGGGGAGGAGGAGGAGGGTGCAGACAGGGAATATGCTTTGCTCTGCTCGTATGTATTCCGGGTGGTGGATGACCACTCATTGACTATAGACAGTACTTGTACATCCACGAAGAGAAAGCGTAGACACAGCACTGATTTCTTTGGAGTAATCTCTACTCTCGCCTCGGTCTATCTATGCTCACTCGGCCACAGCTGCGGTTGCGGAAACCAAATTCTATGCACCTATCAGACGAACACCTTCCTACACCCTACTATACGACTACACTCCTCAAAACCCACAGTCCTAGCGCCGTACCGATACTCATCAATAGCCCACCCTAACCACTACCCAAGCCCACTACTAAGGCGTGCGTGGAGAATTTATCTTATCATAAACCAGCCCACTACCACACTACGCCCCTAAACACTCGATTTCTATCAAGCGGGCCCGAGCACCAGCACAAATGCGTAGAATATGCACTGTATAGTAGGCGCTTAGCCACAGGTGATTAAAATCTCCAAGTAATAATAAACGAAGCGTTTTTACAAACTACAGTATAGCTCAAACGAAACCATTCCATTCTACTACTGCATAAACTGGCAAGAACCGTCCAGCGCTAAGTACGTTGAAATGGGGGGCGGCTGAGGTGGAACTTACGATTGTGTCAAAATAAGAGCCTTGAAAGGCCTAGTCTTGACTACAAAGGGTTAGCGTATGGAGTCTCATTGCGATTTCGAGACAAAACTACTCGAAGGGTAAAAATCTTATTTGGACGTGCGTGTACAGTACAGTAACTAGCGCTGGACGGTTATGCGGTACGGGCCGGGGGGTTGTGGGGGCTCCAAGCGAGGTTTATTTGATTAGTTTTTTTTGTGCAAGGATGGGTAGTGCAATAAAGTTAGGCCCCGACATAGCAAGGGGGATTCCGGGGAAATCAAATATGGCAATGGTGGGTGAACTTTATCTTTTCACGGAATTCCTTTCTCTCCCACAACAAACAGGCCGGCTGCGCCCTAAAAACCAATCCATTAGGAATCTTCATAGACTAACCCCGGTATCCAAGCACTGTTGCTTAAAGTTGCCCCAAAGCCGACGGATACCAGGCTACTTTACAATTGTATTATATCATACTATCTATGGCAGCGCAACCCTCCTCACCACCCCACACTTTCAACGCCACCTAAAGAACTTTCTCTAGCTCAAATATTAATTTTTACTATGTATTCCACCCCGTACTTACATTTTTGGTTTTTTCTTCTTAGTTTTAATGATAGTAGGGTTGGTGGTGGAGTGTTGTCATGGCCGAAAATTTTCCCTCTTCGTTGATCCGCGGTCAATTTTGTCCACAGACAATGCCTTATCACTCCAAAGCCCTGTATAAAATTGTGCTAAGCGCAGTGCTATTCCCCACACCCTGTGAAATCCCTTGCCCGGTAAATATTACCCATATTATTTGGTTAAACTGGAAATAACGCTAAAGCAGCCGAACAAAGCTTATCACAATACTTGTACCACTGTAACACAAGACTTCCAAGATTCGAGGACTTCTACCTTAGCTCTTTTTTTCTTTTTCTTTCTTTCCTTCTTTCCCTTGCTCACCATCAATGACCGTCTCCTATTTTACAGCAAATGTTTTGTCCAGGGAGCCGGGAAGGTCTTTTTTTTTGGTCGAGTATAAGTGGGATAGGCTATTGTGCACTATATCAACTGTAGTAAGAGTATATGTGATTGGAAAATTGGGACGTGAGAGAGAGTATGCAGGGGTCATAAGCGGGGCCCACGGGTTGATGAAAAAAACAAAAGGCTTAGTTGTGGCTGTCGAAGCCATGACCGCAGCAAGTGCAAAGGTGAATTCTATGAAAAGGGTTATATGCACGCTCTATCGCCCCATTTGTCTCAATACATATACTGGTACTCTTACTATATTTGGTATCGGGCACACCTATTGGGTTGCGGCCGACCCTGAGTTGGTATTTGGAATATCGAATGTGTAGGGCTATTAGTTCGGCACGCCCACCAACGCTACAAGCCAACTGGAATCGGAAGCACAAGTTGCCAAGTGAGAGTTGGTTGGGGTCGGGTGCCTTGGCGTAACCTGTGGGGCACGCTGCTCTCAGACGTCAATTCTCGATTAAAGCATAGGATAAGGGTCTGGATGGAGTGTCCAGTTCCTTGCGTCCAGGGACTGCCACGAACAGCAGTAAGGGGGAGGAGAGTCACTGCTGCGATATAAACTACTATGGATTATGGAACGCTGTATTCGAGAGCGTGCCGGTACTGTACAAGTGTCCGGTACCAAGCATTCCTGCTTCAATCCGGGGGATATGGCATGCAGTACTCGTACAGCGCCACCATTACCAATAAACCGACGACAAGCGGGCAAAATGAAAAGATGAATGCATGCATATAGAGTAAGCCGTCACTGACGCAAATTCCTCACGATCGACCTCACCATTTAACGGGCTGTGTTGAAGTGCTTTTAACATAAGGTTGTACATCACTTTCCGAATCTCAAACTTGTGAGTCGCCGCGACTGCAGGGGATTGGAAACAAACTGCTCTACTGCCTTGACTATTATAGCCAATAGAGAGTGTTTAAAAAGTATGTAGCAGGTAGGACCTCGTCCGCAAACGGGATACCGGTATTGCATTCCTGGTGGATGGATTATACTCAATCCGAATTGGACCCTGTTTGCTTTTTTTTATTTTTTATTTTTTATTTCAGAAAATCCTATACTGCGAGCGGTCAAAGGCACAGTGCGGGAGCTAGCTAGACGATAGTAGTATACCTTACATTCCTTCTTTCTTAAAAGGAGCTCTGTTCACTCATTCCATTCCTTCTCTCCCTCACTCATTCCCCAAGATATCACACTTACCCACCAATCAATCACCATCTATATACACCAGAACCACCCCCCAAACATCCTACGCCCCAGAGGCAAAGCAAGAAAATGCTACCAAGCATCCCCTTTCTCCTCCTCCTGGCCATAATCCTCTCATCCACCCTCGCAGCCCCAGCGCCCGGTGCCTTCAATTCAAACATCACCATCCCCTACATAACAACCCAACAACTCCTCGCAGCAGCACCAACAATCTGCACGGCGGTAACAGAAGAATGCCACCCAGCAGATGATGCAATCAAGGAAATCAACACCGCTTTCGCAAACTATTACCTTAAAACACTAGGCCAGAAAGCGGCCCTATTAGGGCTAATGACATTCGAGAGCGGAAACTTCACCTACAACGTCAACCACTTCCCCTCCCCCGGCCGCCCTGGGCAAGGAAGTGAGCTTCCTCGCCCCCTCCCTGTCCGTTTGGCGGAAGCACAGCTAACTAGAAACAGCAAAAGCAATGCTAATGTTTCCACACATCTACAGTTACGCATTGTCACAACCAGCCCTGAGAGCAGAAGTCTTGAGAATAAGTAACGGCACGGCCCTAAACGTGACTATTGACAACATGGGTAAAGTTCCTGCCGCGGATCAGAAGGCTATTCGTGCGTTGGTCTTGCCGGAGAAGTACACTTATGCTGCGGCAATGTGGTATCTATGGAATAAGTGCCAGCCTTCGATGGTGATGAAGTTGGCTGAGGGTGGGCTTGAGGCGTTTAAGGAATATGTTAGTGTTTGTATTGAGACAGACTTCACTTGTGATAGGGTGAGGAAGTGGTGTTCTGTTGTTAAAGCCCTGAAGCCTGAGGGGATGGGGATGCCAGAACAGTGCACTTTGGGGGAGAGTTCCGTAGAATGTAAGAAGTAGGAAGGAAGTGATAGGATTTAGCGTAATTTTCACGGCAATCATGCTTTTCGTTAGAATGATACTATATAAGACTCAGCCACTGGTCGGGAGTGTTAAATATCAATTGCTCAATTCCTGTGATAAACAATCACTATCTTACCCTACTACAATAGTGGATGTTTAAAAGTAAGCCCAAGCTGTAACCATCAGACGTAAAGACCTATGCCATCTCGTGAGCCGACTTACCCGAGTATTGGTAACTCGGAGGAAGCAAGTATATACTGTAACAACACAAACCTCGACGCCATACATATCCGAAAGGCAGAACCCTTGCTCAAGTCCTCCAATAGCACTACTTCTCCCAGACAGGAATAAACTAGTGGACAAAAATCCCGGATATGTAAGAATTTGGGAATCCCCGCTTCAAGTACTGTCGGCCCGCTCCCATCCCCAGGACCCAGCGTCCAACGTGTGATACCAATTTCTATATATACACCGATAGCTACAGGTTATAATTTGCCGCACTGGCAGATCGTGCTGATTTCTCTCATCCGAGTTGGCGCCTGGTATGTCAGTCTTGAAGGAATAGCACTCATACTTGCCTCACGGATCGTCACTCGGCAGTCGTACAGAGGGCTTTTAATATCTTCCACTGCCCCCAAAGTCAGATGCCCCTGACTAATGTTACCACAGTAGACTATGGTTGATGCCGTCTGGACACAGCACCAGTGGGACCCCTCGGGGGATGCAGCGGGGGACGCTTTGGCATAAACCTGCTGTACAAAAACCAAGGCTACGTTCAAGTCGGGAGCACAGTGCAGTCAATTAAATTTTCTAATTTTTTGATTAAGGCCCTGTTCGGCATGCCAAAAATACGATAGTATTTCCACTTTTACAGGGTATTTTTCTCTTTATTATTATTTTTGTTCGGCCTAGTGTTCAGCAACCACAAATACTATAGTATTTTTACAAAAATACAACAGTATTTTTTTACTATAGTATTTTCTTAGAAATAAAATAGATAGATAATTCATGCCTATGTTTTTGTAATATTATATAAAATGTCAATCCAGTTACTGTTCTTTATGATACAAATCTTCTTTCTTCTTTATTTTATGCTACACTGGCATCCCCACAGCCCAACTCCAACAAACCATTCCAACTATTCCAAATTATATCCTTTCTATTTAACAATACACTTCTATCTCCAATAATTATGCCAGAAAAGAGCTCTTCAAGAAGATCATAGTGGGGTAATCCCTTATGGCGATACTTTCCAGCTTTCTTATGAATCCATTAATTCATTTAACCAATCTCTTGTTAGTTGAATATAGAACAAATACTGTACATTTATAGTTACTCTCATAATAGGGTATTTGAACTTACAGCAGTATACTCATTCCAGACTGATGCTGGCGCTGTAGGAATACCCTTTCTCTTGTCTCAACCAAACTCTAAGTTTGCTCTGATCTTGCGTACAATTTCAAACCCACACCTAAGCTAATCCATATGTAAATCAAAGATTTTAGCTAGTACACTTTACATAAATTGTTTTTACATAGGATCTAAACATATAGCATTTACTTGAATCAATGTACTTACAATAGCTTCTTTATTCTTTGCTTGAAGAGCAGTAATAGGCTTGCTGAGCTCGTCTGCATATTTGGTATTTAGCTCTGCCACAATCGCAGGCCAAACAGTTTTTTTAAAGCCGCTCTCCGTCCAATTGCCCTCGCGAATGTTAGGGGTAGCCGGTAAGGTAACTTATGATACCGGACTAGGCCTTATGCTTGACTGGTCCTTTAGATGAAGAATCTTGTCTAGGAAGGCTCGTAATAAAGTGTAACTAAGTTACTCGCGTGGTATAAGAATAATGAGGAAAATAATAGTTTGAACTTATTATATTAATAAGATCACTTCTCCGTTCTGTGCTACGTGAGCATCCCTCGGAAGTATCTTAAATAATTTCCACCTCCAAGAATTATTAAAATAACCTTGAATTCAGTGGGAGTTGAACTCAGGACCTCATATCTA
>Ga0307507_10004385_pt1 | contig 25166 bp, 9 predicted proteins | sample 7_EM_MG_FD_207223 | JGI IMG/M metagenome (GOLD analysis project Ga0307507, IMG submission 207223) | Populus trichocarpa ectomycorrhiza microbial communities from riparian zone in the Pacific Northwest, United States - 7_EM | ecosystem: Host-associated > Plants > Roots > Unclassified | place...
TTGTATACAAATTCTCATACAAATCAAATATAATCATATGCGCATACCTTCTTAACTCTATTTCCTCACCATGAGCCCAAGGCTTCCTCCATACCGTGTCTGGCAGATCTGCGTCGCCTTATACTACAGCTGGGCAGTTAAATGGATTGTTGCAGCCACTCAAATACATAAAACGACGATATACCGTATTAGAACATCTTTGGATATATAGGGGACTCCTTACCCACCAAGCCTTGCTAGAATAGGGAGGCCTCAAGTTCTTACTACTTTACATAAGAATGTACGTGACGATTAACGTTATGGTATTTAGTTAATTTCTAACCGATTTTAATAGGCTCTCCTTGCATTTCTTACCAATCGGCCAACTGCCTTCCTTAATAAAATGGCCTGGTTTCTATATAACGAATTTAATATAATTATAGGCCTCTCAACCATCTGGAAGACACTTTCACGCGTTTAGTAGAGTAGGAAGGTAGTATAAAGAAAAGCGCTTAAGCGGGCAGAGGATCTACGTTCCCTATAAAAGGGACGCCAGATCACATAGGACATTCGCCAGTTAGTATTTATTAACAAATTAGGAGCCAATAAGAGAACTAGGTATAGGAAGTTTAGGTAGAGCCCTATTAATCTACCTACAATTAAGGTCTCTTTAATTCGACGCTCTAAGCGGTGGAGTATACTACCAGCCTACACCTATAATAGCTTCCTTAAGGGGACGTTAATATATCAAGGCTCTGTTACTACTAAAATATTTAACGCTTGGATTAAGGCTGTAGTTCTACCATAGTGTGTACCTAGTACAATCTTAATTATAGATAACGCATCAATTCATAGAAACCAGGTAGGGGAGTTAAATTAGGTAAGTATATATATATAAAAGTTAACAGGAAGCAGAAGCTCTAAACCCTCTATAAGAGAGCCAGCGTCTATATAGAGTATCTGCCACCATATTCTCCAGAGTTTAACCTAATCAAGCTTGCTTTTCATAACCTTAAGACATAGGTTTAACGCAATATTCACAGTCTTAGTAACTATATAGACTTTAAAAGCTTTTTAAGATTTGGTATATAAAATATAGGCAATTATATGGCTACACAATCGCATTTCTAGCACGTAGGTTATCTAGTAGTTGACTAGTTAGTTTCTTATATATATAATTAGTGTAAAAGACACTAGAAGAATATAAAGCCTACCCAAATTTAAACTTCCTATAAGCCCTTAGGTCTCATCAAAGCTTTAATAGGGCACCTCCCTTAAAGCCAAGGTCTTCCCATATACTATTACTGATTTCGTTCTTATTCCGCAAGGCCTCCAAGTCATAATCATTTTCAAGTAGGGTGTCAGTAATATAATTAAGCTTAGTAATTAGCTCTACCGAGCTCCAATATAGCTGCGTTTAAAGCCAGTTAAAGTAGTCGCGAAGCTCTACGATAGGATTAAGCCTGGGCGCAATTGGGCTCGTTAGAGACTCTACTGCTTAATTTAAATCATCCGGCTTTGCTAAGGGAGGTTGCTAGGGAGGTTATTAAGGTATAACAGGCTACTAATATAGGTAAGGAGCGTACTATATATGCTGCAGGTGTTGATATTAAGCAGGGTATAGTTGGTAAGGGGTATAGGGGGGGAAGTTTGTTAGATAATTAAGCACGGCCTTTATCTATCACGCCCTCATCGCACCGTCCTTTTGGCTTAATAGGATCGCAATTTAAGCAGAAGGCTTATTAGCAGTAGCCTTCCCCTTAAGGATCTCATTCCCCTATAATGTTATTATAGTTCCATCAATTAGGTGGTAATCTACTAGGTAATCTAGGTTGCTATTAACCCAGCAAGTACGCCCACTATTCCAGCATGCGTCGGTTCTGCATTCCCATCAAAATGCAATTAGTGGGCCTCCGTTCTTAGCCATAACTTCGTTTAGCATAGTGCTGGGTAGATTTAGGCGTTAAATAGCAGTAGCACTGCCACCAGAGGCCTTCCCTTTCTTACTTTAGCCAGTTATGGCCTCTATAAGTGTTTCTAGTTAAGTGCTAAGAGCCTACATCACATGGCCTCCTAGCGAATTTAACGAATCTGACGTCGCAGGGAGCTCCAAAAGTGTTATAGTAGCCTCTACTTTTAAGCCCTTCCTTTTGTTACTATGCTAGGCGTCTAAAATAGAATCCATAGCTTAGATATCTTTATGGCTATATAGATCCATAATAACTTCATCTTTTTTAGTACCCCAATCGTAGGAAGCTGCAGCTTAAATTAAGGCAATAGGCTCAAATCGCCCTAGGTGTTTTACTCAAACTTCGTCAATCCAGGCGATCAATTAAAAGTATACAAAACCTCCATATATATGCACTCTTTTGGCAGTATTCGCAAGCGGTATTGCTCCTACTACTACACGCCAAGTAAGAGTATATTGAATAATCTCTAAATCTACCTCTGGCTCTGGTTCCTATATTATATCTAATTCGGATACAGCCTCAGATAATACTAAGGGAGACTTCTCTCTTACAGCAGCTTTGGTAGCTTAACGTTCTGCTAGTATTATACGCAGCGATTTATGTACTGGTCAAGGAGGTAGCTTCTTATAAGGCTTCAGCTTCTTTAACGTCTTCTTCCTAGCCTATTTAGAAGATCGCTGAGAGGATACTTCCTTATTCTCTACTACCTTTCTTAACCAACGTCGCCGCCACGGTGAAGTTTGTGTTGCCAATTAAGTCACCTTGTAATTATCAAGAGGATAGTCTAGAGGCAGCATACCAGCTAGAATAAAGCCCTCCTTACCAGGGGGGATAGTAGTAAAAGAGCTACAGTTCTCATCCTTATTAATCCCAATATTGTCCTCGTCCAAGAAGTCAACCTCATTATCGCTTACTTTAATGGCAACAGGAGAAGCTTCCGTGTTATTAGTTTTACCTTTTTTAGGTGTAACCTTAGTGCGCGAAGTATTCTTAGTAAGAGAACTAGAGCTAGGGTAACCTTATGGAGCGCGTTAGGGTACTAAGACCTGCAACGCGGCTTATTTACAACGGCTTGATAGGGGTGCCATATTAACTAAAATACCTGCCGAGACTTAGTAATAGAAAAGCCAGTAAGAAATAGAGCTTCATATATTTTTAAGTAAAAAAAAGTACTGCGCATATGATTATATTTGATTTGTATGAGAATTTGTATACAAAGACGATATTTTAATATAGGAGGCTCTTATCTGGAAGCGAGTTGCGGTCGATAAGAAAACCATAATAATTAGTTTCCCCCTTAGTGCCTCTCGCATCCCTGGCTCATCGAATATAGCCGTATACATGTGCGGCTGACAGGCCAAGAGGATAGTGTCCGCTTGTTTGACGCCGCGTAGATTTTGGCCGCGTTTGCGTGTGAATCGAGTCTATCACTAATAGCAGTGGCGGCGTCCTTGCGACGCACACAGCCCACAAAATGAGCAAACAAGCTCCCCGAATTGTCAGCTGTAAGATCTGCTATTGAAGCAAGCATGCCCGAAAGAATGGCGGTGCCAAGTGCACTGACACATTGTTAGCTGGTTGATCTTATGGAGCTACAAAAATCATACCGCATCCGAGAACTGTTAAGATCTCTTGCTCCCGGCAGGGAGTATTCCACTCTCGTGTTCCCCATTCTTCACCATGTTAAGTAGGGGTCCGTGCCATCTTGCGCACGGTGCCACCTCGCGCACGGTCTCCACCACCAAAATCAATTGTTCAAATGAGGCTGCAGAGGACCTAACATTTAATCAAATCTACTAAATTCTTGGTGTAATAGCCTTTAGGAGTCGGCGAATGTAGCTAGCTATATATTGTGATCTTAGAATCTAAGTGGAAGCTTCTTCTGCCGCCAAGGGCGTTCACTAGCTAAATCGACCACCTGAACTTCTCCATTATCTACAGCCGTTAAATCTACCCTTTTTGAAGCCAATATAGTATTTGTTTGAGCCTTCTTTAACCTCCAAGTGAGGATTATATCGCATTATAATTGCCTCTTAGCTTATTTAGCTTGTTTAGCTTTCTACGTAATAAGCTTCCTAGCCTCAGCTTCTCTCTCTTGGGTTATCTTATCCTGTACTTATTATGCCTTTTATTAATTAATTAAACGCCTCTTCTCTTCCTTTTATAGTTAACATTAAAGCTTTCTATTAACTTTAAGAGCTTATTTATAATCCTTAGCTTCCTCTTCTTCCTTTTAGAGGTCGCGAGCTTATTAAATCTTATAGAGGCTAAAGAATATAGCACCACCATCCCTAGGAAGGGCAAGCTTACAAAATAAAGGCTTTGCACGCTTACGCTTCTTCTTCTTATTCTTAAGAGCCCGTTTATAGCCAATAACCCTATATTATAATATAATATTTAAGGTTGTAAGGTCCTATATAGTGTTATTAAGCTTACAAGTGCGCTTATTAAATATATTAGTAACCACCTCTTTAAGAAGCTTCTCTATTTTCCTCTAATTACTAGCTAAGAGAGCTAAGTAAGTAGACTCGCTACAAGAAGACTACTCCTCTATATAGGACTTTTCTACCTTATATTAAGCTAAAACAACCTCTAGCTTAAATGGGTATAGTCCTGTCTTTTTCTATCCACTTTATATATTTCCTAGTAAAAAGGCTTTCCTAAAGGCTAGCTAGAAGAGGTAGAAGAAGTCTCTTTTACTAAGGCGTGTTAATCCTTAGTAATTATTAAGGAAGTTGTTAAGCTCCTAGCTATAGTATATAGCTAGGGGTAAAAAGAGGGAGACGTTAAAAGGTTATAATCTATAAGTAGAAGGAGGTGGGTATATTATAATAAGGATTTAGTAAAGCTAATAATAGTTAAGAAACTTTATATTAACATAAGAGCTATACCCATTAACAATAAGAAGCCTCTACTCCCTCCCTTAGTATCACGGCACAGTCCTGACGCGTACTGTCTCGTACTGTTTCCTACTGTTGGCTGGCCCACCACTAGCGCCTTGGCGGCTGCCCCTACTATTTGTGTACGATACACCCTTTTACCTCCTTCTCCTCTTTATACCATAATGTAGTTATTCAGCCTATTAGCATTATAGCACTGTGATAGTTTATGGTATCTCCTCTTGCGTCCCGTCGCGATTTTTATTCTCCCTAGTCCACTGTCTCTGTTTTCCCAGTATAATCGCAACCTGGTACGACTAATAACACCGTACTATAGTTCTAGATAATCTTAGTACAGTTTTAAACAATCTTAGTATTATCCTAGATAATTTCAGCATTATAGCCAGCCTTATAGATTTTAATTACCCTGCCCAGATCCCCTAAAATGGGTGACTAGAATACCCCGTTGGCAAATACACACGAAGCGCTTGCCCGCCTCTTTAATACCTCCTATACCAACATTGCCTGGGCAATTAGGAGTGGTCCGAAGTACCCTAAGAACCTTAATATGGCAGGAATATTTCAGCACCTCTCCATATATATAACCCTTTTGACTAGCGTTAAGAGCGGTCTCTAAACAGTCTATAATAAAGGCCGGACTGTAAAGTCCTAACTTAAAGAAGCTTAACACAGAATTAACTCCTTTAAGACACTTAAACTATATATAAAGCAATATAAATAGCAAGCTTTAGTATATACTAAGACTATATAAAGCCTAAGCTCTTAGATTACTACACTTACCTAAACTATTGCCGATAAGAATACCGCTACTAGCTCTCCTCCCCTAGCTAAGCCCTATAGAAAAAAGCGTAAAGCAAAAGACCCTACCCTATTTAATGGCAAGGGATCGCCAACTAAAAAGCAAGAAAAATTTAAAATATGGGAAATAAAGATCTAAGGCGTTTTCCGTAGAGATGTAAAGTGCTTTAAGACCCTAATAGACGAAGTCCTCTATATATTAGATATGCTGATAGATAAGGCTTATAACTATGTTAAGCATGGCCTTAATATGCTATGTATACACCTAAATAACCTAAATAAATAGGCCTTCTCTAACTGAGAGTCTATGTTTGCGTATATAAAGAAGCACTATAAGACCATAGATATAACCCAAGCAGCTAAGAATAAATTAGACACCTTAACCTAAGGTAAGTATAATTACTAGTCCTAGAAAGCAGAGCTTAATAAGTTAATAATAAAAGCAAATAAGACTAAGGAACAAAAGGTAGATCTACTTAGGAAGAATATTTTGTCTAAGATAAAGGACTTAGCCCTTACCCTTAGCCGCAAAATTAATAATGCTGACTATAAGGGCTGGAGTAAGCAAATAGATGTGTTTACTTATAACCTATAGAACCACGCCTACTATACTAAGCTAAATACCGCTAAGCTAAGTACCACTGGCGGCTATTAACCTACACTACCTAACAATAACACCTTAGTATTAGCACTATAAAATAACCTAATAGACCTTAACGCCGTTAAATTTGGCGGCGGTAGTAGTAGCCTCCCTAATAATGTCTAAAGATATTGTATAGATAACAGACTTTACCTAGCATGTAGTTAACCTAGCTACTAGAAAGATACTTATAACCCTAAAATAAACCTAAATCCCCTTCCTAGCCGCGGCGGATTCTTTAGCAGAGGGATTAGTAACCAAAATAATAACTATAGATAGGGGTGTAGGTTTGGATATAGAGACCTACCCCTATAATTCCCTTCCCTAATATAGCCCTAGCCAATGGTCCTGTATATAAACTACGGATAAGTGCTCTATACCGCTACTAACTGTGAGACCGGCTATGTCCTTGGCGAAGTACCCCCTAGCATATATACACCGTTAGAGACCGATATGTTAGGATATACTAGCTAAGACTATAGTTACTAGCCAAGCCCTATAATCTAGTTATTAAAAGACTAACCCTTGGACTAAGTTGCCTCTAAGGGTTAGAACTATATAGGGAGGAGGATAAAAAGATTAAATCTATACTACTAGATTAGTTAAATATTATTCTAAGTTAGCTATTACTTAACCTTAGAATAGTAAACAATAATAGAAATACTATCCTTATTTAGACCTACCTCTTTTTACTACGTAACTTACTCCTACAAGTTTTTATTAAAACAGTAAGCCTCGTTAACAGTAGTAGTACAGCACTAGCGTTTGCAGACAAAGACTCACTTATAAAAAAGTATAATATTATAATAAAAAGACTTCTAGTCCTGAAACCACTCCGCCTTGCTAATAGACTCCCATCTAGCTTTATTACCTACTACTTTACAGTAAGAATAATAATTAGCTACTATATAGAATCCATACTCTTTTACGTTATAAAGTTATTACCCTTAACACTAGTAATTCTTGGAATACCCTAGCTTAAAAAGCATAACCTAAAATTAGACTTCCCTACTCTAGAGCTTAAGTTTAACTCTAATTACTATGCCTATAACTATCTCCTATGGTATATTCCTAACTATGACCAAGTAGCACCACGCAGACGCATTGCACGGCCAACGCTCAGATACTATTAGCTGATAGTAAAAGAAGTGCCTAACACTAGTAAGCTAATATACGTAGTAAATAAAATAGAGATTCTGGAAGACTGGACTACTACCTTATTTCTAAAAAATAAACACTGCCAGAACTATAAGTCCCCTATATATACCCGCTTAACCTAGGTCAGCTAATAAGACACCTAACTTTAAGTTATTTACTGTATATATATATAACCGCACGTATAACAGCTAAGGGTATTACAGCTAAAACTAAAACCAGAGCAATTAAGACCTCCCCCCTATAACGCCCAACCTTATACCCATCTCCCGCGTGTACCATATAAGGCCGCCACCTTGTTTCCGCCCCCCTAGGCTAACCGAGCCGTGCTAGCCTAGCCGTAGCACTGGAGAACCAGACATGCCCTAACCTGGACGATATTAAATACACTCGTGCCGTTAATTTTACCCAGTTCTGTAAATAAAAAGGCGTAAAGGTAATAAGGATCTATATAGCGGAGCTAGTAGAACTAGTTAAATAAGAAGAACACTAATAGCTGCTTAAAGAGCTACCTATAGGCCTAATAGAAGTACCGAACCTATTAGAAAGGTCTTTCCGCTGGCCAATAGAAGGTAATTATATAATAGAGGAAGCCCGTAAAGCGCTACCCCTTTATTTTTATAACTTCCTTAAGATAAACCTAAAAACTAAGTCTGAGTTTCTACGCCGGAAGATAGTTAACACTAATATTAAGAAATTCCTAAAAGGCAAACTAGGATTAACTCGTAAGGATATTTTGCAACGCTTACTAAAAGAGTTTTATAAATATATTAAATACTTCCTCCCTAAGAACGTAGATAAGCTGCCCCCTTACCAACTATAGGACTACAAAATTAAGATTATATCAGGAAAGTAGGCCCCGTACTATAAAAATAGACCACTTTCACCCGCTAAATTTAGCTATATAAAGAAGTGGATTAACAAGATGCTAGATAAGGGTTTTATCCGCGAATTAACCTTACTAGCCGCCGCACTACTCCTCCTTGCAGCAAAACTTGGTGGCGGTGTACGAATCTGCTATAACTACTAAGGCCTAAATATAGTTACTATTAAGAACCAATACCCACTGCTACTAGTCCGCGAGATACTTGACGTACTCTATAGTGCTAAGTACTTTACTAAGCTTAACATAATTGCTGCGTTTAACTGGATCCGGACTGCGGAAGGCTATAAGTAGCTTATAGCATTTATTACCCGGTTTAAACTCTATAAGATGCTAGTTACACCATTTGGTCTCTATAACGCGCCCACTATATTCTAAAACTATATTAACTATATTTTATATAACGCCCTTAATAACTACTGCACTGCGTATCTTAATGTATAATTACAGCACCTGGTATACGAACGCGTATTTACGCGTTCGGTGCACTAACCACTTATATACTAACTAATTAGGGGGGAGGCGCGTCAGTATATAGACCACGTAGTCTACCTCAATAAAATTAACAGTCACCACCATCCAAACGAGCATATAATACTATACGTATTTCGTGCCCCTGGATATAACTTACTTGTATTATTAAATTAATATAAACACTAATTAGTAAGCGCGCACAGATTAGTAATTACTTAATACCTCCCCCGAGCAATATACAACAGCGACCACCTGTTTAATCCTAGTACGACCTGCTAGAAGGTTGGAAGTTGGAGATTACAGACCTATTACTAACTCTATATACTTATTTAAGTCTTAGTACGGTTTACTAGAAGTATAATAGACGTGAATATAGACCTTTATAGAACCCCCTATCCTTAAACCTTAAACCCCTATTCCTACTACACCCTCCCTTAATACCCCCAACCTCTTTTCGGACCCCTTACGGAAACCCCCTACCCTCCTACAAACCATTACGGACCTGCCAATTACTTTTACGGACCTGTCAATCGCCTTTACGGACCACCACAAGACCTCTTCCACCTGCTACGTACTACACCACATATATAGTATGGCAGACCTAAGCAAGCAAATCAGCGAAGGTTAAAAGAAGTAGAGTTAGGGAGTTAACCTTACGTCTACGGACGGCGTTAACGACTATATTAATTTCAAAATCCTTAAATACGGACACTTTAACCTCCTAAATAACAATCTATGGGAATAATACAAGGAAGACTTTACAGACTTTATAGAAGCTATCTTTAAGGCTTGCAACCTTATAGCTATCCGCAACCTACGGACCCTCTTACATTACTAAGGTGTATGGGTTAAGAAGGATAAACGAGTTACTATTACACGGTCTTTATATAATATATTATATAAAGAGGACTAAACGGAATGGACTAAAGAGGAAATCCTAGACTAGGTTAAAGCCACTAATAAACTCTTTACTTCTCCCAAACTTAACTAAATTCGTCCTATAAACCTAAGAAATTTCGGAATTAATCTTACAGGCCAAAGTATACCTAATACTGAAGTTACGGACCGCAATACCCCTATAACCTAAATTACGGACCGTAATACCCCCGTAAATTAAAATACGGACTAAAACCCTTTTGTTACTTAAGTTACAGACCCGCAAACCACCTAAATAAAGACTTACGGCAAGAAACTGGCTAACCTAGCTAAGCTCTACACCGACGAATCCAAGTATAGTGGTAAAAACGACAACTTTAACTTTAAACTAACTATCTTTACGGACCTCTATTAGAAGGCTAATATTCTTAAATAGGAGTTTAGCTAAGCCTACTCTACTATACTACGCGGCCTAGCACTTAACCACTACTATACTAACCTCAAGAGCAACCCCCTTGGTATTCCCTTTAATAAGCTATACAAAGCTACACGTAACTACTTTAAAGGACCGGAATATAAACGTAATATCCTTACCCAATGGAATGCAACCAAGTTACGGACCGTAATGGATAAGAACACTAAAAAATCAACTATAGAGTGCCTGTAAATCCTTATTAAAGACCTCCGCTACCTATAGCACGGTCTTAATATTAAGCTTTAAATGGACGACTTCCTGCATAATAAACTTATTACGGCTTGCTAGGAAATGGAACCCTGCAATACGCCTATTACAAGCCCGCAGACACCGTAGCTGGCCTTATTAATAATTTACAGTCCTCTATTGTAATATATAAAGCCTTAAACCCGCCAGGCAGTACTTAAGCCTTTGTTACGGACCTATAAAATCCGCAAACTGACTTAGATGCCTACTTTATAGACTGCCGCTACCGCTAGCAGTACCCGCATTAACCAAGTCCTACCTGTAACCCCCGTAATAACTCCCGTATGAAAGCATACCCCCATAGACAAACCAGCCAAAAGTGCTTCGTGTGTGGTAAGGAAAAATATTGGTCTATAAGGCATACCTAGGAAGAACGTAATAGGTCTAAAAAGAGATTTAATAAACAAATTAACCAGTTTATCTTAGAATACGAAGGAAAGGAAGTAGAGGAGTCTCTTAATAAGTTAATAAAAGCCCTTATAATTAACTTTAACTTGGATACTTAGGAATAGGAGACCTTAGAGACATTCCTAACCACTTTTAGACCTTTTATGGACAGCTAAGCCTTTAATACTATAACCGTATTAGCCGACCGCTCCTTTATACACTTAATTGCACTTAAAAACCAGCCTATAAGCACACCCGTTGGACCCGCTATAGACGTTACGGACCGCGAATAGGACCCATTTGCATATATTACCATAGAACGCTATACCCCTAAAGAATTCTATGGCGTTATAATCAATATAGGTGCCTCTAAGAAGTCTACTATAGGTTACGGACAATACCTTGCATATAAGACCACCGTAAATAACAATACGGACATTAATACTATATAAACTAGGGCCGTAAACGTCTAATTCAGCATTAGCTTAACCGCATTAATTAGATCAGTTGTAATTAAGACCCTAATTGGCCTAGTTAACCTCCATATAGTAAAAGCAGACACCCCTTTTCTACTCTATCTTGCAGATATGGATAGGTTATAGGTCTACTACAACAATATTATAGACACCTTAATTGGCCCCGCAACTGCCCTAGGAAACAAGCATGTTACCCTACTAATTACACAACAATTTGGACACCTGTTCCTTATATAGAAAGAGACCTTATGGACCTATATTTAGGAATCTTTTAACTATAACCCGTGCTACCTTACTAGTACTGAAATCCACCGCCTACACTACTATTTCAGCCACCCGTTAGCTGAAAAGCTGTATAGAGTCCTTAAACGCTCTGGACACGACAATGTTAACAAGAAGGCAATTAACTACCTAACTAAATACTGCTCCTTTTGCTAGAAATACGGATGTTCCCTAGGCTAATTTAAGTTCACCCTTTATAAGGATCTTGATTTTAACCACTCAGTATATATAGACATTATGTATATTAACGGCAGCCTAGTATTATATATAATTAACAAGGTAACCCGTTATTAAGCCGCCCGTTGGTTATAAAATATATCTATAAAACATACCTGGGATATTTTATGGACCTACTAGATTAATACATACCTTGGACCTCCTGAGTATATTACCTATGACGCTAGTAGGAACTTCATTAGTAAGGAATTCCAACAGTACGCTATGGCCATGGCCATTTTAACAAAAGCCGTCCCAGTTAAGGTGCCTAGTTTATTAGGCTTATTAAATAAGCTTACCTAGCTCTATAGAGAGCTTACCAGATTATTATAGACAAGTATAAGGATATCCAAAAGGAACTGGCTTTATAGATAGCCGTAAAAGCCGTCAACAACACTACTGGCCCTAATAGACTAGTACCCACCCTTTTAGTTTACGGAGCTTACCTAAGGATGAGCAACCTAGGCCCTCCTACCCTATCTATTACGGAACGAGCAGCTGCAATATAGAAGGCAATAGCTAAAATAGTTAAACTACGGGCTAAATAAGCTGTTAATAGCGCCCTATATAACTGTAACGGACCTAACACAACCTTAGTTTATAACCTCCCGCTTAATTCTAAAGTCCTTATATGGCGTAAGAGCGACAATTGGACTGGACCTTATTATTTACTGGCTATAGAAAATAAAACGTACTACGTATAACTTTCTAGCGGACTGACTAGCTTTAGAAGTACGTCCGTAAAACCCTATTTTCAGTCTAAAAACACCTATAACGTTAAACTAGATAAACTAGAAGTACTCTTACCTACCCTAGAAGTCCTTTGCAAACTTACTAAACCCGCTAAACCTGCCGTAAAGCGTAGCCAAGGACGCCTTTAAAAGCACCCCATAACTGAGAACCCCGTAACGGAGAATTACCTAACCTCTATAGGCATATCCGCAAGATAACTCCCACCTGTGGATATATTAGTCTTAGTACAGGAAACCACTTTTATGGACTTATAACGCAAGGAGATCAACGGACTACTTAAAAAGGGCGTCTTTGTGGTTATAATAGAGAGAGACGTTTTGCAAGGCGTCTGTATATTTAACTTATGCTTTGTTAATAAAATTAAGCACCCTAGTACTAACAAAGCTTTTAAAAAATTAAGGCTTGTTATATAAGCTTATAATAACCGGGGAAAGGACTTAGTCCTTATACAGTTGCCTATAATTTAATAAGTCAGTTAATAAATTATACTTGCACTTATACCTAGACTATAGTAAACTAAACCTATAGCCCTCTACTTATGGGATATCTTATAAGCCTATATACAGTCTAATACCTACCTAAGTAGGGATATCTTTATATAACTACCCCTTGAGCTTAATTTACAACCAGGAACAATTTTACAGGTTATAAAACCACTTTATGGAGTGCCAGAGGCTGGAAACCACTGGTTTAAGACATATTACTAGTATTACGTCCGTAAACTTAAAATGGAGCAGTTAACCTATAACCCCTGCCTCCTATACACCCTATTAAATGGCCTTGGCATTGTTGGACTCTAAATAGACGATACCCTCTTCTTAGCGGATTAGACTTTTGCGGATGCTAAAGAGACTAAACTATAAGAAGCTAAGTTCTTAGCAAAGTGTTACGGACGCTTTAAGTACAATATTACAACTACTTGGAGAAGAGTCGCAGGAAGCTAGTTAGTTAATACAGGCACGGTCCAGGATGGATCCGGTGGAACCATGTGACGAGGAATGGTAACCGAGGTCACATGATGTGATCTGTGTGATCTGTGTAATCTATGTAATCCATGGGACGGAGTAGACAGAGCAGACAGAGTAAACGGAGCGAAGGGATTTCTTAGGAGTATAGTTATGTATTTAAAGGACCATAGTCCCTACCCAGATAGTTCTCTCTTTGTAGTGAATCTTAGAATACAATTAGAGTTAATCTGTTGGGTAACTACTCTACTAGTTATTATTACGTTGTTGACTTGTCGTACCTATATACCTAGCCTATTGACAGAACCCACCGTAGTTCCTGCTATAAGGTTCCGTTACACATTTACTACTAAGGTTACGGTATTGGAATAAACTCGGACAATATGCCACCAAGAGCAGCACCAGTTATAACGGCGTTAACGGGAGCCACAACCTCAGGGCCAGGTGATACCAGTATAGACAATGGGGATTCTTAAGTGGTTACGCAAGGTCAGTTACAGGAAATGGTTAATCACTTATAGGATAATAATAGGATACTTAAAGAACGCATTAATAGAATTGGAGCAGTAAAGATTAAGTTACCTTTAATTAAACAATTCTCTGGAGAGAAGTTGAAGCTTAAGGGATTTCTTACGCAGATGCACTTTAAGGTAGTATAGGAAGGAGCAAAGTTAGCAATATCATTGGATTAAGTAGCCTATGCAGGATTGTTCCTAACAAGGAGGGCACTTAAGTGGTTTAAGCCGTATCTTATGGAAATATAGGCTAATGGCATGACAACTACTAACTAGGATGTACGGTATATATTTACTAGTTAGAATGGGTTCGCAGAGCAACTAATGTAAATATTTAGAGACCTAGAGGCTATAACTATAGCGGAACGGAAGCTTTAGAACTTAGTATAACGTACTTTAATAATTAAGTATATAACACAGTTTCAAACACTAGCTATGTAGGTTAAGTGGAACGATAGGGCGCTTATAGCATAGTACAAATAGGGACTTAAGGCTAAAGTCTAGGACACAATCATCCTAATAGAAGATGTGGATACTCTAAGGGAGTTAATAGATTAGTTAATAAAGATTAATAATAGGATCTACCAAAGGGAACAAGCTAAAAGAGGGCAAGACAGAGTTCTATAGTCGTATAAGGCGCAGAGTACGCAATGACAGACATAGAGTTAAAAACTATAGAATGGTGTAGAGCTAATGGACCTAAGTGGTACCAAAGAAACTTAGAGGTAGGAAAAGAAACCATAGAAACCTAGAGGTTAAAAATTAAGTAATTAAAGGACTAAGAAGCAGAGGCCAAACCAGGGATCTTAGCAGCAGAAGATATTTAGGCGGACTCTATAGCAAGAAAGATGGTTTAAAGATAGAGCTTGCATAAATTACAGAAAACAGGGTTATTTTGCTAGAGACTATAGAGGTGGTTAGAGTAACTACACGGTAAAGGGAACTAGACTAGCAGACGGTACATACATATAAAGGGATAATGGTGCACTGCGAGGAACAAAAGAGTGTTTAATTAACAGTTTTGCGTATTATTACAACAATGCATGCCGAATTTATAAGGACGCTAAGTACGGCGTAAGCTATTAGCTATAGGAGCTAGAGTTAAAAGGACTCTAAGGAACCAGAGAGTTAGATAAAGAATAAAATTGACTCTATAAGCTAGATTAAGATATTACAGTAATATATGGACGAAGATTAGCAGTATTAATAATAAAGTTGGAGTACTTATTAATTAACAGTAATGAGGATAAAAGGGAGGCTAACTAGGAGCACTTAAACCTTAAGGACGCAACAAAAGCAGAGACTAAGACCATCACCAAACAAGGTTCAGTAACGGATGTTATAATACCGTTGGATACGATTTCCATTGCTTTATAAAATGATAGGAGCAACGTTTAAAAGAAACTAAGTAAGTAGATGACTGCTAGTGCTAGCTTATTACTTAATAAAGGCAAAAGGCCACAGGCTTAAGATTCTTAAGAAGAGATAAAAAAAGCTTAAGATTTTTAAGACAAGATAAGACACACCTAAGGACCCACAACGGACAAAAACTAATAGGAAAGGGTAGTAACTTAGTTCAGTAACAAACGAATAAGTATAGGACGCAAGTTTAAGAACTACAAATTTAGGGAACAAATAAGAACGTTAACAATTCCAGATAAACATAGTGTTCAGCCTAAAGATTAAAAAGTTAATACTAGGATTAAAAAGTAAGACAACTATGAGGATCTAGCTATAAGATACAGAAAATAAAAAACTATAGATAAGTTCAGGACAAGAATTATTGCATAGCAAGAGCAAAAGCTAGACAAGAGATCAGCTATACTAGGTTATATAAGGGACAGAGTACCTATATAAAGAGTTACTAATAGGCCGAGTGCAGGGACACCTAGGGTAAAGTGGTTAGATAAACTAGAACAAGAAGAGGATCTAGATATTCTAACCAGGTTTAAAGAAAGATATACTAAAAGATGTTATAATGCAGCAATAATAAGGTACTTTCTAACGGATAGACCATACACACTAAACCAGTTATATGGAAAGTAGTATAGGCAATAATATAACAACAAATAGGAAGATTTTTATATATAGCTAAACAAAAAAGTTGTCCAAGACCAACCTATTACGGAAAAACGTATAAGTTATATTAAAGGAGTATTAATTATAACGTTAAGGAACCTAAAAGAGAGGTTTAGGGACTAGAGAAGTAAGTAACAAATCTTAGTACCCGCAGCAGAGATACCAGTGGTTAGGTCAACTAGGTATAGGTTTAAACTTAAAAACAAAAATAAACCAAAAGTTAACCTAAAACATACAGCGTATTATATATAACGGTTCGTCTATATAGCTACCATTAAGGCGTCGTCGGTTACGGATCAACATTGCCCCAACGTTGCCCCGACGACCGAACATGTACATAGTCGTCTACCGCGCCCCTTTCTTCGAGCCCTTACCTTAGTCTATTCATAATATAGCCCCTTATTGTTGCTTGATCTATCGGATTGCTCCCACAAAAAGCTAGCTGTGACATTAGACTAAGGTCAACCCCAATTGGCCTATAGAGGCGACATAATACTAGGTCCAACGGTCAAACGCATAGCCAGTTCTACCACCACAACTATAGACCAACCAACCCACTAAGCCCTGCTTAAGGCAGGCAATTGCGACAGCAGATTAAGCAGCTAAAAAAAGAGACTACAGCAATTAGATCAAAAGGATCACCCTAATTATAATCTCAGTGGCAAGAGTTGCCTAAGAAAGCAAAAGAGACACTATAGCAAAAAGGAGCGCGTCAAGGCCTAGCGCGCTAGAGATAGCTACCGACCCAACGCTGGCAGCACGTAAGAAACCCGTAGACGCGTCACTCGAGCCGCTAGAGCTCCAACCATACTATGGCAAGACAGAGCTTTCAGACGATATGAAGAGCAAATAGGACCGCCTTATAACACAGTCAGAAGATGACGAGAACCCTATATACTTCAAAATAGAGACCAAGAGGGAGTTCACAGCCACAACTACCTAGAGCCTGGCCGAGATACCTATAACCGAACTTATAGAGGAGCTAAGGCTCCAGGGAATACAAAGGAAGGCGTTAGAACAGCAGGTCGCTATACTATAGCGTCTCGCAAATAACCACGCGCACAAGGCCCTAGATGGAAAAGAGGAGGCTAAGGCAAAGATAGCGGAGCTCAAGGAGCACCTAGACAACAGGACAGACGAGCTCCGCAAGGCCAATCAGAAGATATTAAGGATGGGCCGCAAGGTCACTATACAAGCCCCAGATCGGGAAGATAGCAAGCAAGGAAGCACACCGTTATGGACAATATAAGAAGGGACACCACTCTCTCAGACAAGCAGTGTTACGGGTTTAGGACACATAGCAAAGTTTCCAGACCCACCTACGCTAACAGATGGGAAAGAGCCTACCTATTACGCCTAGAGCGGCTATGTACAAAACAAGCTTTAATCTAATGTAGACTAGTTCTATCAAGACAACCCAGATCAGGAAGAGGATGCAAAAGTAGCGTACATTAAGACACGTGTAGGAGGCAAAGCTTATAACCACCTCTTACCCTACCTAGAGGCAGAGCGCAATGCGGAACGCAACCCTACCAGCAAAGAAGTACTTAAGTTCCTAGAGAACGTCTTTAAAAACCTAGATCGCCGCATTAAGGCCCAGCAGGAGCTTAAAAGCCTCAAGATGCCGTACCTAGGAGACTTCAACGATTTCCAATCTAACTTTATACGGCTAGCAAATATCTTAAGGATGCCATAAGATCAGTGGAAAGAGGAGCTTCACAATAAGCTTTATAACAGCCTACGCGTCTAAATAGAAGTCAAGGTGGCAGACGAAGACTATAGCTTCCAGGCCTATTACAAGACTGCCTAACAGTACGCCCAAGGTCTAAAGCAGACAGGCAAGGAACGAAGTGACCGCAAAGCAGCCTAGGCTACCGTAAAAGCGCCAGTTACCTGCTTTAACTGTGGCAAGCAAGGGCACTACTCTAATGACTGTACAGCGCCAAAGAAGACGGAAGCTAAAGCAATTAACCAAAGCGAAGAATACGAGATAGTCACTAACTCGGCGGAGTCGGAAAACGAGCAGCTCTAGGAGAAGTCTCCTGCCTAGAGCAGATCAGAGCAATTAACACAGCGCCCGTACAGCTAAAGGAGATCTTAGGAGGCGAAGCCCTTACAATACTATACAGGATCGCGCTAGGTGGCGTAGCTCTTAACATAGTAAGCCTACTTAACTCTAGCGCGGGCGGAGAAGCCTTTATACACCATAAGCTACGGCCGATTATTGAGCAACAACTGCAACCAAAGTTCTATAGGATTAAGGGACAAGGAGTTGCCATATCTGGCCATAACAATTAGCAGATAGATACAATTAGATAGCTCTTTAGGGCTAACCTAGTTATAGATGGCCGACAAGTCCCCACGTAGTTCCTATTCTGTGATATAGGCCGCCACGATCTTCTTATTAGTCGCAAGTGGTTTAAGAAGACTGGGGCCCTTATTAATTATAAGTACCGGGCCTTAGTATAGCAAACTAAGAGGAACTACCATGGCAGGTAGGATATAATTATACCAAGAAAGGAGCTCCTACCCCCACCAATTAATAAGGATTACTAGAGAGACGCAGATTAAAGAGACGCACTGCTAGATTAAGAGTCCAAGTCTACCCCCCAACATATCCTTAAACGTATAGTCGCAATTAGTAAACTTTAAGAGAAGAAGTCCTCTACTAAAATTAAGCTAGAGGGATAGGCTAAGCCGAAGTAAGCCAAGCGGACCTTATACGACTATAGGTATACTTGGAAGATTAATACCTAAGATATAATTAGGAAAATGGAAGACCAGCTCTACCCTAGGCTAGCTTTACCGTTAAAGCCAAGAGTAAGGAGGCCTTTATCTACTAGGGAGTTTAGAGCAGCAGACATCGCGCTACTTAAGGCGAGGAACTTCCTACAAGGAGCAAAGCATAAGGACGTAGTAATTGGATATACTAGCCTCTATAAGATAGACCAACTAATAGAGGACAAGAAGGGACAGGACGCGCTACTAGACGATAAGGAAGAACTCCGCCGGCTTATTTACAAAAAGCTACCACAGCCCTATTAAGAGTACGCTGACGGTTTCTTAAAAGCTACCTCCAATATGCTACCACCGCATCGCGAGGGGGTAGACTATAATATTGTTCTTAAAAGCAGCAGCAGAGAACTAGCCCCTAGCCCGCTGTATAATATATTATTAGAACAGCTAGAGCTAGTTAAGGCCTACCTACAGGAGTACCTATAGAAGGGGTTTATTATACCAAGCAATGCACCCTTTGTAGCTCTAGTCCTATTTGCTAAGAAGCCAAGAGGGGGGTGGCGATTCTGCGTCAACTTTTAAAAGCTTAATACAATTACCAAGAAGGACCGCTACCCGCTACTATTAATTAAGGAGATATTGACCAGGCTATTAAGAGCTAAGATCTTCACCAAGCTAGATATTTAGCAGGCCTTCTACCGTATACGGCTAAAGGAAGAGGTAGAGGAGTTAACCACCTTCCGTATAAGGTACGGATTATATAAGTACCATATCGTACCCTTTAGACTATGTAACGGCCCTACGTCCTTCTAGAGATTTATTAATAACGTCCTTTTTAACTACCTAGACGATTTCTGTACAGCCTATATAGACGACATCCTAATCTACTCGGACGACCCGCTAGAGCACGAGGTCCATGTTAAGAAGGTCCTACAGAAGCTTCAAAAGGCAGGCTTATAAGCGGATATTAAAAAGAGCGAGTTTAACGTTACTAAGACAAAGTTCCTAGACTTCGTTATTGGTACTAATAGGGTCGCTATGGACACCAACAAGCTATCTATAATTAAGGATTAGGAACCCCCTACCTCTATAAAAGGGGTATAATCCTTCCTAGGATTCTGTAACTTCTACTAGGCCTTTTTAAAGGATTACGGCCGAGTTGCACAACCGCTTAGTAAGCTTATAAAAAAGGGAGCATGGCACCTACTAGAGGAGGAAGAGCTTAAAGCCTTTAAGTAAGTTAAGGCCCTTATGCTATCTGGCAGCGTAATTAAGCACTACTCACCGTTCCGAGACACCCGCATGGAGACGGACGCGAGTGACGGAGTAGTAGCTAGGGTGCTAAACTAGCTGCAAGACGATAGGACCTGGAAGCCAGTAGCCTTCTTCTTAAAGATAATGTCCTCTGCAGAGATGCGGTACGAGATCCACGACAAGGAGATGCTAGCGGTAATAAGAGGCCTATAGGAATGGCGAGGTCACCTTATTGGCCTCCAATATACACCCTTTGTGGTAATTACAGATCATTAAGCCCTTAAGTACTTTATAACCAAGAGGCTGCTAAGTCTATGGCAAGCCCGCTAGGCAGACCTACTAGCTAATTTTCACATACAGATCATATATAGGCCAGGCACAGCAAATATAGTGGCTAATACCCTATTATAAAAGCAAGAGGACCTAAAGACATAGAAAGAGAAGGATATAGCCGCACGCACTATATACCTAATTAACCCCACCCTTATAATTGCTACACTAGAGTTAACCTCTAAGGACCCCTTAACTGCAGTAAATTACGAATGGGAACCGTATAAGCTGGTTAACCAGATCCTCTAGGCCAATCGAACTAGCAAGTCGCTAGTAGGGCTACGTTAGCTAGCCAAGCAAGACTAGAAGGGCTAGAAACTCCAAGGAGGACTACTAACCCGCTTTGGCAAGCTAATGGTCCCTAATACTGACTACCTCTATACCTACCTTATTGTAGAGGTATACTCCCGCCAGGTAACTGCTTACCCAGGCAAGATAAAGACTAGGAAACTTGTGGCAGACCAATACTATTGGCCAGGGCTACCCTTAGACTGTAATACCTACGTAAGAAACTACAGAACCTATAGGAGGACCCATATACCCCATAATAAAACCCCAGGCCTACTGCACCCCCTACCAATTAGTGAACGCTGCTGGCAGTATATCTCTTTTGATTTTAAGTCCTTCCTAATAGATAAAAAGGGCTTTAATAACGTCTTTATAGTTGTTAATTAACTAGGCAAGAGAGCCTTCTTACTACCCTACTATAAAACTGCTACCGCAGCTAATACAGCAAACCTGTACTACCAACACGTCTAGCGCGTGTACGGCCTTCCGGAGACAGTTATATTAGATTAAGGACCCCAATTTATCTCAGCCTTTATAGACGAGCTATGTAAACTAACTAGTGTTAAGTAAAAGCTCTCTATATCTGGTTACCCGCAAACTGATAGTAATACGAAAGTACTAAACTAGTACATTAACCAACGCTTAAGGCCCTTTATTAACCACTATTAGGATAATTGGTCAGAGCTCCTCCCCTATATAGACTTCGCATAAGCAATCTTACCGTATAAGTCTACCGGCTTTGCACCATATAAGCTAGAGCTAGGATTTAAGCCAAGGCTCCACTTTAACTGGGAGGAACGTATATGAGCAGCCTCAACGCCTTATAAGAAGCTGACACGACAAGAAGCTTAAGTTTTTGTATGTAGGACCTAGGACGCAGTCAAATGGGCAAGAGATAATCTAGCTAAGGCCTAAGAGCGGCAGACAAGGTAAGCTAATAGGCACCGTCGCGAACCAGACTTTAGAATAGGTGATCGAGTATATGTTACCAGGAAGGGCTGGGCTACTAACCAACTAAGTACTAAGCTAGATAGACAGCTCGCAGGGTCCTACAAGATTCTAGGCATAAAAGGACACTCGTACATTATTAACCTACCCCTAAATATGAAGATGTTAAATGTCTTCCATGCCGATTGACTGCAAAAGGACCTAGATAACCCCCTGCTGGGCCAGAACAGGGAGCCAGAGGAGCCAATCCTAATTAATGGCGAGCCAGAGTACAAGATTGATAAGATCCTTGCTAGTAGAACCTACCACGGAAGGCTACAGTATAAGGTTAACTGGGTAGGCCACGACCCGGACGACACCTGGTATAACGCAGACGGCTTTATCGGCGCCCCCTATAAGATCAAGGCGTTCCACAACGAGAGACCCCATAATGCTGGACCACCCGTACGGCTAATGCAATGGCTAGAGGCGTATCACAAGGACGTAGATCTAGAGCCCTTAGAGGAAGATAATAAAGCAGAGAAGGACGGAAGGGTAAGACGGACAAGGAGAGCCTGACTACGAGGATCAAGGGCGATCCTCCTGGCTTAAAGGGGGGTGATGTGACGGTTCGTCTACATAGCTACCATTGAGGCGTCGTCGGTCACGGATCAACGTTGCCCTAACATTGCCCCGACGACCGAACATGTACATAGTCGTCTACCGCGCCCCTTTCTTCGAGCCCTTACCTTAGTCTATTCATAATATAGCCCCTTATTGTTGCTTGATCTATCAGATTGCTCCCACGGAAAGCTAGCCGTGACATTATACACTATTGTAGATAGCTTGTGTGGATGATATATATAACATATATAGAGCACCTAAAGATAAGAACCAGAAGTACCTATTAAGAATATATTAGGCACCAGAGGAAAAGCGGTTTAGAAACGCTAAGTATATATATAGTTAGCACCTAGTAGAAGTATAAGGTTAAGGGGACTTAACACTTTAACCAGAAAGATTCCTTATGGAAGAATACCTAGACGGACAACAGTGGTAGAAGTGCCCAGAGAACACTTATCTATAGTATATAGAAGAAAAGAAACAAACTAAGTATTAGCCAAAGTTAGACTAAGTATAGGCAGGATCAAGCAGCCAATAGTTAGGAAAAGGGGAGGTGTATAAAACTAGAGGGAACTAGTGTTAAAGCCTTAGACCCTTAAAGGAATTTAAGGATAATACCTAAATTTAAGAGCTAAGTGGCAAGATTAGCAGTTTAAAGCGTTGGTAGACAGTGGAGCAACTAGGAACTATATATCACCAAAGGTAATAAAAAGGATGGGGTTACTATATAGACAGAAGGAACACCCGTATCCACTTATAACAATTTCAGGAGATCAGATAGCCTATAGAGGAGGTATTATTAATCTTAAAACAGGACCTATTTAGATAACTATTAAAGGGAGACCAGTTAGAATGTCTTTTAATATCCTACTATTAGGACAGGACAAGGCGATACTAGGAATGCCTTAGTTATAGGAGTACAATCCAAAGATTAATTGGGTTATAGGTTAGGTTAATATTAAGAATATATAATAACGCAAAGTGCGACAGCAAACCAAGTTGGTATAGTACCAAGTTGGAGCGATATATAAAGAGACTAAGCGAGGCTTAAGTTATGTACCAAAGAGATACCACAAGTATAGTAAAAAGTTATGGTTACTAGAGAGTGAAGAGCTGTTAGAGCATGCAGCTTGGGACTATAAGATAAAGTTAAAAAGGGAATAAGTCTAAAGTTCTTTCTAATTTATAAGCTTACTAAAACAGAGTTAGTAGCGCTTAAGGAGTTTATCCAGAAGAACTTATAAAAGGGATATATTAGACTATCACAGTTATTAGCAGGGTATCCAGTGTTGTTTATCCTAAAGAAAAACGGAAAACTTAGGATGTGTATAAACTATAGACAGTTAAACAGCATTACTAGGAAGGATAGGTATCCTTTACCCTTAATTAGCGAAATCCAAGATAGGATAGGCAACGTAAAGATCTTTACAAAGATAGATCTAAGGTAGGTGTACCACCAAATTAGAATCAAGAAAGGTGACAAATAGAAGGCAGCCTTTAGGTTAAAGGAAGGACTATATAAGCCATTAGTTATACAATTTGGGCTTATAAACGCACTAGCAACGTTCCAGAAGCGAATTAATAGTGTGTTAGGAGAACACCTAGATAAATTTGTTATAGTATACCTTAACGACATTATTATCTACTTAGAAAGTGAGGAAGAATATAGAGAACACGTTAAATAGGTCTTAAAGAGACTATAAGAAGAACAGATGCCAGTAGTAATTAAAAAATGCGAGTTCTTTACTAGGAAGACCGATTTTGTTAGATTTATTATCAAACTAGGCTAACTTAGTATAGATCCAAAGAAGATTAAGGCTATAGTAAATTAGCAAGAACTAGAGAACGTTACGTAGTTAAGATCATTCCTAGGGTTTTGCAATTACTGTAGAAAGTTTATAGCGTAATAGTTACAGGATATTGAACCATTTACGCAGCTAACAAAAAAGGAAGAACTGTGGGTATAGGGAAAGGAGTAATAGGAACTATTTAAGAAAGTTAAAAAGTTGTTTACCTAGGAACCAATTCTTAAGATCTATTAACTAGGTTTAGAGACGGTTATAAAAACAGATATATTAGACTTTGCACTAGGAGTGTACTTCCTATAGAAACATTAAGATAAATGGCACCTAGTAGCATACTATAGTCGGAAGATGACACCACTAGAGTTGAACTATAATATCTACAACAAGGAGTTGCTAGGTATAGTTATAGCACTTAAGGAATGGAGAGCATTCTTACAAGGCACAGAAAAACCATTTATGGTTAAAACGGACTATAAGAACCTTACAGGATTCCTAACAACCAAGGAACTCAACCAAAGACAGGTTAGATAGGCGGAAATGCTTATAGAATACCATTTCAAGATTTAGTATACTAAGGGTATAGACAATACACGAGCAAACGCTCTAAGCAGAAAGGCTAAACTACAGAACAGTGAAAAGCTATTAGGAGCTTTATTGCGAAAGGATTAAAATAGATTAATTAGGTACAATTATCTAAGAATTATAGCAACCAAGGAAAGTTAGATCCATAAATTACTGGAGAGTAAGTAGATACAAAAGATCTAAGAAGCATAGGTAGAGGATCCAGACTTAGAGTAATATGTAAACAGAGAAGTAATATATATGCCTAAGTCTATCGCAGAAGAATTTATTAAGGAATTCCATAAGGGAATAATATAAGGACATAATGGAGCTATAGGCTTAGTGTTAAGACTTTAAGAGGAGTATATTATTTAAGGAATCTGGGGACTAGCAAGACAAGTTATAAAGAAATATTTAGATTGCTAAAGGAACAAACCAACGAGGCATAAGCCATATGGAGGGCTACAACCTATTAAGACACCAGGAAGACCATAGGAGGTTATATTATAGGACTTTATTATTAAGTTACCAAAGTTAAGAGATCCTATTATAGGATAAGATTATAACGCGAT
>Ga0307507_10004386_pt1 | contig 25166 bp, 34 predicted proteins | sample 7_EM_MG_FD_207223 | JGI IMG/M metagenome (GOLD analysis project Ga0307507, IMG submission 207223) | Populus trichocarpa ectomycorrhiza microbial communities from riparian zone in the Pacific Northwest, United States - 7_EM | ecosystem: Host-associated > Plants > Roots > Unclassified | place...
GCCTCAGACGTAGTCTAACCTCCAAAGTCAAGCGGTTCTCTTCAATTTCTAGGACAGCCTCACTCTCCTCAAAAAGTCGATCGTCACAGGACACTCATAATTCTTCGCGCACACCATCCCCTCTTGCCAATTACCAGACAAGGATGACACCCATGAATTCGCATAAAGTCAGATCTATGAATCCTGCCGCCTTGTACTGTCATGAAATAAGCGGTCAGACCACATCCCTTCAACGTTGTTTCATTTACGCGAACAAGATCAATGAACTGTCCATGTACGACTGTGGCCTCTCAGATTGGATCGTTCAGATGAAAGACCAAAGTTGGCTCAATCATAACTGTCACAAACGACTTGACTAATCATACCCCTTTTTTCTCTTAGACCATGTTCCACAACGACAGCGTGGACCGTTACTCGTCTCACAACCACGGCACACCTCTCGCTCATCTATCATATCCGAAGTAACTTTTCCAAGACGGCTGGACGCAACAACAGCAACTGATCTCAGCCCGGGGCAGTTCGATGATGTCAGTTCCCCGGGTTTACCCCAGCTGCCGTATCCTTCTCTGGCTGCTCGCACCATACCAGCACGCTCAAACACGAGTACCTCCAGTATCACACCTCCGACTTCATTACGTTCGCTCACGCCATCCTTCTCAGCCACCGGGTTTTTCTCGGCCTTGGGTCGTAAAGCTAGTCTTTCAAAGAGAGATCGTACCGTCCTCTCTACACGAATCTCCTCACCCGGTGTTGCCCCAGGTGGTGCTCGCCTCCCTGCAGGCAAGAACGTTCCATCAATAAACCCTCGACCAATTCAAATCACTACGCCACCTACGATACCTGGTGGCCCACGTGCGCCCCCTTCCCGATCCAAGCGTTCTCAAACTTACATGGTGAAGCTTATTTCACAAGCGGCAAGCGATTGTGATTCACTGGGCCAGCCTCCTTCATTAAACGACACACATATTTTAGACAATGTACTCGATATAAAACCAGATCCGGAATTCACAGAACAGGTCGACAAACTAGCGGCTCTGGTACCCCAAGCAGACCGAAATGTACTTGCTGGTTATCTCCGCCGCGCAGGTTCTGACATGCTGGCCATTGGCCAATATCTCGAAGACGAACGAACGGGTGTTGTCCGCTCTCATTGATTTATGACCTATATCAGGCTCTGAGGACTTTTTAATTATCTAGCGAATTGTAATTCGCTTCGGTAGGATAGCATTTGTATCTCTGGCATTGTATCACGGATTTTCCGGACATTTTAGGAGACTACTGGATGGGTCTGTCTATCTATACTTTCCCCGTAATTGCGATGAAATGACACGGTCCAATCATCTTGCGGGTCGGAATCTTCCAGGAAAACCCTTATTTGTAACTGGGGCGAAGACTTTGACAAGTTGAGACACATGATAGGTATACTTAAAGGCTGAAAGATGAGACCCACCTCTTTGAGTTGGTTGTGCAGATCCTGGAACTTGCCACCCAGTCGGGCCAGGCCTTGTCGTCATTGTGTTACGAGCCTGATGTTGATGGGTAAGGATCTGTTCAACCTCGTTGGTACTCGCTGAACGGGTTGAGTGAGATCGATGCGAATGCTCTGTTAAAACGGGGGTAACAAAGGTGCTAAAAGGTTGACGATGTCCGGATCTAAGTTGGCTAATATGCGTCCAATCGCTCTCACTTGGCTGGTTGCTCGGAAAACCGCCGCCGTTTGTGCGAGAGACGAGAGGAGTTCTTTGAGGCTATAATTGAAATGCAATTGGTTTCGCAAAACGTTTCAGTGATGCATTTATAGAGCTTACCCTATTTATTTCAACCAGAGAGACATCTCTTGTGTTCGGAACAGAAGGTGGGGCTTTTGGCCGGGATCTCTGGTCTTCAAAAACTGGGTTCGACACGACGTTTGTCATCGATGCCGGGTTATTTTCATTCCCCACAGCAGGTGCAAATAACGCCCTGCGTTTCAACTTGTCAAATTGTGCCTGAAACGACGTCAACATATATATTCAGGTTCTCGAGACCTAACCTTGAGTTTTTGGTACTCCTTCTCTCGTTCCCGAGCACTATCCTGAAACTCGCGGGACCTCCTTCGTTCTAATTCCAAGTCGCGTTCCAAATCTATTGAAATGTAAGGGGATTTGTGGCAAACAACACACACAGTACAACCTTCCCTCTTCTTGTTGAGCAGGCTTAACTCTCCGTTTGCTACGCAATCATCTTAATCATCTAACCCCATATGGAAAAGTTCACAACATACCTTCTCTAACCACGTTGTCCAATTGCTTCTGCAACTGCGCATTTTTGTCATTCAGATTCCGAATAACCGCCTGCTGAAAAGAACTGTAGAACCAATGCGTTTCTTAAAACACACATTATTGATTCGACATGAGATTTTACTTTTCTTGATGTATCTGATATTGCCAGAATGAGATAGCCCTACGAGATTGAGTTTAAGATGGCAACAGTCTACAAAGTAGATACCACCTGCCTGCTGCATATCTCAAGAATAATAGAGGGCGACAGTCCTGATAAAACTGACTGAAAAAAAAAATGTCATTGTCAACGCAACCACCAATTATATGCGCAATATATTCTCACAGTCTTGTAGTCGTTCGTTGGTTGTAGGGAGCATATCTGGGTAGCAACAGCTGGAGATCACCGAATTCGATATCACGAAGCTTCTCACCACCACATCGTCGCTTGGGAAAACTTTAGACATTCAAGAAGCATTGACTGATGGGGGAATCTTACGGCTCAGTCAACGTTGTTTCGCATGCTGGTGAGTTGTCACTGGATACCAAAAAACGCCATAATCAAGCCAGGAAGCAATTACCCGGACATAGGCGTGATGCATTGAAAAGCTCATTGGCGCATTCGACTAATGAGGATGAAGGACTGTTGGTAAGGATCAAGCAATGCGACTGTGCAAAACATACTGCAGAATATATGAGAACCTAAATTCAGACATCGACACGAGGAGTGAGCTAATGAGACGACGCAGGTGCGTGAGTTACTCACACGTTGTCTGGGTGGTCAGATCGACAAGTGTATCACGTCAATGTCATTAGACTCACGACAACAGCTTTCTCGACGAGGGATTTGCGGCAGGTCAGACGGTTGCATTTGAGTTCAGAATCCATAAGGAGGCCAGTGGCACTGGAAAGGAATGAGAGCAAAGAGAAAGTTGCTTGCGCACAGCTCCTAAAAAGGAAATCGAGGTCCAGTCCACTTGATTAACAAACAAAACTGATGATAGTTACAAGGTTCATGAAGTCTATAGATGCATTGTAGTTCAAAATAAGATGGGAATGAAACAACAACCGAGACAGTAAATAAGGACATGAGAGCCCCAAAACATCGTAATGATGCACGAAAAGTGATATTAAGGAAGTATGATTGACAAACACGGGGATGGCTCAAGTCGAAATCATCCCTGGATCCTCTTCCTCTCCGAAAATTTCATCAAAAATTTCCTTGCCTTCCAAAGAAAGAGGAGGAAGCTGGCACCCCGCAACAGAAGGATCTTCCCGACTCGCTTTCACCCTTCGAATTCGCTCCGTATTCCAGATGGCCTCAAGGGCAACTGTCAGGTTCTTCAAACCCAACAAAAAGCCACGATCGGGCTGATCGGGATAATGAGGTGGGAAACGTGCGTATAGCAAGCCAGTCTCGGGATCCATTTCCGCGTGGTAACCCTGTGAATTGGAATACAACTGTGTCGGGTGGTCATCTTCCAGGTACGGTGTCCAATCGCGCCCTGTAGTTGTATGAGCGAAATCTACGATGCGCACATTAATCTCCCCTCGCTTGCGACGACCACTTAACCGCTTCGAGATGGAACCGACAAGCAGATCTTCGCTATGAGCTCGTCGAAGGTTTGTCCGGTCATGACTCTGCGAGTTCAAACCTCTTTCGAGGGACTCGCCACGTTTGCTTCGCGAGGACGGATGTTCGAGCACAGATGTTCGGAAAGATTCTTGCGTTTCTGGATCGCCATCGTAGATGAGGAGAATGCTGCAACCGTAGAATCGATAACCTCTAAGCCTGTAGATGATGCGTGCGAGTGCATAAAGCTTGTGCAAGAGAATCGGAATATGATATGCGAGTAACTTCTCCCCGTCAAAGAGAAAGGATTTCAGAATAGAATCAAACTCGTCAGGACGTATTTCACGACCGCTGTACTTGTCTTGAGTCACGTAGGATTGAGTAACTTTGTTCCAAATCTTCAGAAAAGTTGGCTTGAGCTCAGGACCTAACATTAGCGAACGAAGTACTAACCTGCATGCCGCAGACCCGAACACCCAATGTCCTACTCGTGGTACGATCACACTTTTTACGCTGACTCTTTTTCTTCGCAGAAGTGGCGTCCAAGCCATACTGCCGAGTGCCCATCTTCAGGTCAACAACGCAGGGTCGTTTCAGTCTCCCTGTCAAATCCTCCATCAAAATAAAATGGTTTTGTCTCGTCACTGGCGGCTCAATTTCCCTCTGTTCGTGAATCATGGCCTGCTTTGGGATAGCAGGTCTTAAAGGCGGCATGCGCATCGGCTCATAACCCACAGACCGAGATCGACTTCTTCTCCTGCTGATTGATGGAGGAAGAAGGCTCTTGTCGATGCCAGGCAATTTCGAATCGACCACAGACCGCAGAGGTCGATCTTGCCCAAACAAAGGAGGTATATTTCCATCCAGACCTTCAAGCATCGAAGCACTCCGCGCACGTCTCAGAGTTGGTGAATATCTATCCGATAGAACACCGGACGCGAGATCACCATGTCGCTTGAACATCTTTCGTCGGGAACGCGCCAAAGGATGTCGGTCAGCTTGATCGCTTTCAGCGTCGGCCAGATCTCCTTCATCCTCTGTCCTCGCATAACCTATAGGTTTAGGCTTGTATCTTTTGCGGAAGCGACGCAGCACACTTGTGAAGACGTGGTCCTTGAGTTTCGTATTAACCATTGTTGATCCAGTTCCACCAAACCAAGGAGACCCAGGTATCGTCCTCTCAGAGGAAAAGGCTTGGAGACTGGGACGTTTCACTCCCCCCTCCACTGCCCCATCCTTTATCAACCGCTTGGCGATTCGATCAGAGAAAGTGGCCAATTCTTGATTAGGGTTTACGGGTGTTGAGGCAGCTAGCTCGGCTTCGTCTAGCGTAACATTGGCCGACAAGGTGCTAGTCCTTTTTGACGATTGCGATGCAAGATCCGGAGAGATCGTCCCTCTCGATAGACATCCTTGCAATTGTCTTTGAGCAATGATAGACGAGCCATTAAGGTTGGAATATAGGAGAGACCTGTTTCTGCCCCCGCGGAGCAACCACTCTGGGATGATATGCCTATTGCAATCGAGAGCTACTTCGGGCATTTCTGCCTCATCCGTATCGGTCGGTACTTCCCCTGTGCGTTGCAGAGTAACTGCAGGAACGGAGATGGGAACTGAGCCCAGTTGTTTAGCACCATCAGGAGGAGATTGTGGGGGTTTTGGTACACGTCGGTAGCTGACGAGCATGACACCGAGGTACCGAGGTATGAAACCAAGCAGAGGGGGTGCCTCTCTTTCCACAGATTCATAAAACATGTTTTCCCGTGATACCAAAGGCTGAGCAGACAAGGAAACAATTATGGAAGAAATTCAGCGAAATACGACATTTGATGCCAACGAAAATGCGAACCTTGCAGACAGCTTGTTTGGTGAACTTATAAATGGCGCTGTGGCCACCGACTTTGTTGCGAAATGGACGCAATGGAATGTGAGGTAGGTGTTCTTCGAAATCAAAGACCGGATTGCCATTGTTCGACTCTCTCGGTGGATGGAGGTGGGTGCTTCTACCATCTTTCGGTGTTACACCATGCATTTGTGGAGGTGATTGGTAGGAAGACACAGAATGGTCATGAGTATCGTCGAGGGCTCCAAGCATGGAGGAGTTGGAGGCGGCAGTAGCAGTAGCAGAGGCAGTTTCCCAATTTGATTCGTCGTCGGTGTTCCAAGAAGATATAGAATCGAGAGAAGATATAGGAATCTCGTTTCGTTCATCAGCAGCATGAACGGGTGAGGGCGGCAGAGATTGCCGAGGAGTGGGGATGTCCAAATGCCTTGAGAGGGGTTCAACACGTTCGTGTGGAAGATGATAAGAGAGAGGTTGTCTGTTGGTTGGGGAATGAGATGGTGACGGTGAAGGAGGGTAGCCGCATGGGGATTTAGGGACATATCTGACCGAAGTATCATGCAAGCTATTGATAGCAGCAGAAAGAGCAATATCGTTCGAGGGTTCACGCTCACGTCGCCTACCACGTGCGATAGCGACATCTCTTCGCCACTGAGCGACGTCGGACGGTGAAGATCCGATGAGGGAGGCTCTGCGTTGCTCCAGAAGGAGGGCTTTGTCAAATGTGGCACTCCGTTCACGACGGATGGCAGCATTTTCTCTGTCTGCCCATTCTGAGCGTTTGACGAATTCGAAGGCTTCAGGAACATCTTCGACAAAAGTTTCTGTTCTCCGAGCTGAGACTGTCTCAGCTCTGGAAGAAGACTCTGATCTCGGAGACTCTTCGGCAGTCTCTCTGAAAAGGTCCAACGAAGCGGCAACCTTACGACCAATGGCAGGGTTGTAGTTGTGTGTCGGAGCAATGTCTTCGCCATCAGTAGGGGTAGAGGAGGCTGACGAGTCTGAACCTGAGAGACTGGGAGATTTTGCCCTTGTAAAAGGAACAGAGGTGGAGGGTAAGGTAATGGCCCTGGACATTGGTCGCTTTCGGAGAGGAGGCGAAGGCTCGGTGGAATACCCTTCTGAATCAGACTGATTGGAACGTTGCCTAGCGGAGGTCAGGGACCTGGAATTGCGACATGAAGATACGAGGCGGTCGTCGCAGGGTGAAACATGCCCTGAGCTGGGTGGGGAAATTGGGAAGACGAAATGCGATGAGCTCGGCATTGGAGGGAACGACGGGAGGCACAGAGAATCTGTGCGAGATTATGATATCAGTCGGTTGTGCACGTGGCGAGACCCGCAACACTCCGCAATTTTGTGCCGAACAGTGACAAACGTGCAACTCGTGACGCACGTTTGATCCGGCAGCTGAAATTAATTATGGTTTGTTTTTTTTTCTATTTCGTCTTCTTGTCAATCCACTCTCGTCCACCAGATCCTGCCCATTTCCCCGCAATCTGCGCTGGATGCATATCACTGCACCAGTCCCGCATCTCCCCGCACTCCAACTCTCCTCCCCACCCTTCTCACGTCTCCACCTCACAAGCACCGGTTTCACGCCTTTTTCATTCAACCTTCCGTGATCTGCCGTAAGATCTCGCCTCTTGCTTGGATGAGGTTAGTCCCTATTCAATTATATACATATATGACGAGTGTTGTGCATTCTCAACCAATTGGCACCTCTTAGTCGATTTGGGTCGTCGGTATTCTTGCTGATGTTCCAATGACATGAATGACTTTCTGATTTCCGCCTTGTTTACCTTTCCGATGCGTTGCTAATATACTCTTTCGTTAGTACTCACTATTTTTCAACAAATTCTGAATCATCCGACTTGGCGAGTGCAGACGGCCGTTACTATGAATGAAAATTATCTTGTATACTTGTTGAAAATTCCAGAATGTTCTAGAGTGCCAATTAAAACTCAGATTCAAACCCAACTCAGGTTAACAATTAAACTCTCATGCTTACTTTCCTCTTCCCCAACTCTTCATGGTTGTTTTTCAGTTTTTTTGCAACAGCTTCTTCCACTATGTCAGAAAATAATTCTCAGAAACTCATGTTTACACCTATTCCTGATAACCCTCTTCATCTTGCAAGTAGTTCAAAGGACCCTCTTTCCCTTTCTTGTACAGCTTTGGCTCCTCTACCAGCATCAACCCCTTTTTCTACACAGAAAAAATCAAGTTTGAGGGTAATGTTGCATTTTACTGCAATCAATTTTCTTTTGATGGCATTTACAGGATGATTATACTCCAAACTCCAATGATGTTAAGCACGCAGTTAGATGGTCCTCTCCTATCTCAATGAGCAGGTTGGTTCCACCCAGAGAATCAAATACATTAAGTCCAAATCCAAAGACTTCTGTAATTCTTTACATTATTGTATTTAAGTTCTACAAGATCTGACTTTATCTTTCAGATCACCATCTCAATTCAATGGTCAATATCTCAATCCCTTACACTCAATGAAGGCTCTCAAAGTGAATCCACATTACTTGAGCTGGATCCTCATTTTTCCCATTCATTCCCAAATGAAAAAAAAGAATCTTATTCAGTGCTCTCATTCTCAAGGCCAAGAGCACTATTAACTCAGTCAGAGGAGTTACAAGCCAGAATGAACTTGATGCACCTGCATAAAGTCATTCAGCCCAAAATATTGTCTCTGTCCATTTCAATGCACAAGACCAATTCCTTCACGAGGCAAAAGCATTCTTCAAAGGCCAATGCCAAGACTTCACAACATCCCATTTTTGGACCTGCATCATCCATCAACATTTCGAAACATCCACGATCAAATCATAATGATTCACCTCCCGCCGGCGCGTTGCGACTCAAACGAAGGTCAAACACACCAGATCACAAGCGCCCAAGAAAAATACGCAAAACGGATGAGAACATGTTGGCAGCTTCGGCGACTGATGCCGACGGATTTCCAAGCCTCAGACATGTCGAATCTCTACTCGATCACCTCATGGACCAACCTTCGTCGTCCACAGGTCCCAGGACCTCAGGCGCTGGAAGGTACTCATCACCAGAACCAAGTAGCGATGATCATAACTCGTCCGATGACGATGACGAAGTGCTAAGCGACAATCTGTTTGGTGATCATGAGACCTTGGGAGTCCGTGAAGTGGCCGTGCGCGATGTTACCACAAGAAGAGTATGTCGAATTCCTTATCACAAGTTCATAACACTGACATCATTGCAGACGCAACGCTCGCAGCTCGAGAATTCTGCTTCCCAAGGTCAAGGACCTCGACAACCCTTGAATAACATCAAAGTGGTCAATTGGACAAACGGTCTCAAGCGTTTTGATTATTTGCTCCAGAACAAGAAGATGGATTGGCGCTGTCACGACGAACTCCATGAACTTCTGATACGTATCGACCTGGAGAAAGATAACATCACCATTGAATTGCTGAAGACGACACATGTGGGAAAGATGATCAGAGATTTGAGTAGGTGCGACAAGTTTGAAGAAAGATCAAGGTTTCTTGCGAAGAGGATTTATAGGTCCTGGCTGAAGATGTGCCGAGAGGTTGAGCAGTAGTTCTTTCGTCCACACCTGGATGGATTGACATGAAATTTAAATTTATTTTTTCCCGTCAGATCACGATGAAAATGAGCAGACAGAAAAAAGTGCAGGTGTGAACCAACCCAACGGGCGGCATACAATTGTCGTGTCTATGTCGGACCGATAGTGCCAACGTGTGCACATCGATGAGGTGGCCGAAGTCCCAGAGGCATAAACGCCGTTTAAAAAACAAACCAAAACTAGAAATCCTGACCTGACATCAGCTGACAAAGTGCATGAGGAAGTAAACTAACAAAACAGTAAGTTACCGAAAATAACCGATTCAAATAAATCCAGCGAAAGAATGGAACTCAATGCGATGTATATAGTCCTGTTAAACCGAAGTCATGGCAAGACCGCCTTCGACTTTACGTTTCTTTGCAGCTGGACCCTCTTCTTCCGAGTCTCCGTCAATATCGATAAGAGGCGATCCAGGGTCAGCAGGAGCAGAAATGAGTACCAAAGAGACGTCAGCTGAATGGATTTCAGCTACTTTGTTCATATAAGTGAATTCAGGGCTGACACACCTAACGGATCGTCAGAGACTTGCTCCTCATTTCCGGTAGAAATCCCCCGCTTTCGATCTAGGGGCTCCTTTGTAGGAGATACTGTAGTGGAACCATGGATAGAACCCGATTTCCGCACAGCAACCCCTCGTCCACTTCCTTTCGGTCTTCGGGTACCTCTATCTTTGCCCCGTTCTCTCGCTCTTCTCTCCTTTAATGCCCGAATCATGTGGCTTGTCAATATACTTAACGCAGTAGGTGCACCCATCTTTTCTAATTGCTCCAGCATCTCCTTCGTGAGTTCCCCAAAAACGCCAGGATCAAGAATGAGTCTTCTCTCGTGTAGGACCATATAGCCCTCTTTGACAGAATTATTTGGGTGTCCAGGAGCATAATCTGGGTGAGTTGGAGGAATGGGACCAAGGACGATAGGTATAATGACATCAGGAACGACAGGTTGACTGCTTGTCCCTTGAGTGGGTGCCAAAGGCACTACGGAGGTTGTCGTCGAGGGCGGTACTCCAACAGGTTGGACGGGAGTCGTTTCTGGATTGGACTGGGGGCCCCAGCTCGACTGAGCTAAAGATACATATGGGTTGGGACCACTTATTGGAGTCCTAGTATACCCCGTGGGGTGAGTGAATTGTGAAGGGTATGGGGAAACGCCTGTCGATGCAGGATTGTTGCAGGTGATAGTTGATGTTGATCCAGTTGCCTTATTCGCAACTGGAATCGTGGGTCCAATATTCGAAACAGTCGTTGAGGGTGTCTTCTTAAATGCAAGGGGTGAGGACGTTAGAGGAGGAGGAAGTGGTGCTCCTTTCGTATCGCCCTTAATACTTCGCTTTAGCGGAGGTTCTAGAGGAGCATTCTTGTCCTTCTTCTTGCCCTTAGTCTCGCCGTTAGGTTGGAGGCCTTGAGCGGCGGCGGCAGCAGCTTGTTGGGCTTTCATCCCCTGTTCTTCTAATGTTTGGGCAAACTTTTCATCAACAGACCAAAAAAAGCCTTTCCCGCGTTCTCCGCCACAACGCTCGCCCTTCAGAAATGCTCGCGATGACGATAGATTATGCCTCACGGAGCTCTGTTGCGTCAAGTCAACTTAAAGGTGAATTGTGAATATGTATTACACTGACCATCCAAGCTGCATCCGCGTGCTGGTAGTACTCGTGATTGTTCGTGATCCAATTACATATCTCCTGTAACGTAGCCTTCCCACCGATGTCCTTTATTGCGCGATAAATAAGTTGTGCATATGTAAACGGAGGTTTGGGGGGCATTATCTCCGGCTTCGGCCGTTCAACGACAGAGGGTGTTTCAACACCACCTTTCTTTCTTTTCTTAGACTTCGTTGGCTTGCCTATGGAGTTGGAATTCGGTAATTGTGCATGCGAGGTGAGGAGGGAAGCCTTTTGTTTCTGCTTCGACAGAACCAGGGGCGGCGGGGAGGGTGGTGGATGTTTCACTTCTCGAGGCGGAGGAGAATGCGATGGCTGCGATGAAGGCGGGGATATAGAGGTAATGTCTACAGAGGGTGATCGTTGACGGTGTGCGGATGATTGCGAACTGGGGGATGGTGTATCCTCGGGAGGAGGAGGAGGAGGAAGCACAAACTGGAAAAGCCGAGAGGCTATCTGGATTTGAGACCTAAACAATGACATTAGGCGTATTGACTCTGCATCAATCATGAATGCGTACCTCTCGCTCAACGGCGCACGAGTCCCAGCACCAGACCAAACACCGTCCACCCATGCTCCATTGCGACCGATAACGACGAGCACGAAACGGTCTTCATGCTGGTCATATTCTATCTTTGCGTGTAGACGCGAAACGCTCTTTAGAGCGCCTAAGTCAACGTCTACTTGAGGGTACTCTACTGATGATGAGCTCGCTGCGTTTGGCGCACACCTTCGGCCAATGGTGATAGAGAGGGTCTGAATGTAGAATGTGAAATGGGGGAAAACAAGAGAATAGTATGCCGATATCTTGTCCTGAGCAGGCGGCGGACTGGCCTGCTTGACATTCACATCGTCAGCAGATGGCGATGCTGTACGTGTCGGGGTATCCATTACAGTCAAAATTCTAGTAGACGATGGAGTTTGTCGACGAGAGCGACGAGAGCAACGTTATGGTCAACACGGAAGAGCGTTTAAAGCCTACACGTGACTCATCGGCTATTTTCGTCGCCGAACACCTCCCTTCCTCCCTCCAATGTCTTCCTCGAAAGTAATTACAGTCAAGGCTGCTCACAAGGTTGACGAGCTAGCAGAGAAGGATGTTGACACAGTCGACTCAGATATTCGATATATGGCTTATGCTGCACGTTTGAGGACAGCCATTCGCGCAAGCACGCGTTACATTGCATATGTATCCTTTCTCTCACCTTCATTCGGTAATAAATCTGGACCTTTTCACATTTAGACCAGCGACGTTGGAGAGGCATTTCGGCCTGTCGTTCCCACCTGGGTTGTCACTGCCGCTTATGGCATATCTTGGTTATATCTTACCGGGTGGGTCAGAATTTCTCTTGCTAGCGTCGGGCTGATCTCATGTTATTTGAAGGGATGTTTCATATGAAACGTATAAAGCCCACCGCCAAGGACCATCAGCCATAGAGGCTGCAAATTTTTCTGAACCGACTCGTTTAGGTATCGCAGCTGTCCAACGTGCCACTTTCCAATCTATCGCCTCCATGTGGGTCATCTACTTTTCCTATTCGGAGCTGACTGACGCTCCATATATAGGGCGCTTCCTGCCTTCACAATACATACTGTCGTGGCTCAATCCAGGAAGGCATTTAGCAGTGCATACAGTCCTAGAATAAAAACGTGGGGCCCCACCATGACCGGACTTGCCATAGTTCCTATTCTTCCTTATCTTTTTGACCATCCTGTAGAACGTGCTACGGATACAGCCTTTGATTGGATACGCCAGAAATTAATGGAGCGCAATGAAGCTGCGAAAAAGGGAAAAGACAGGAAGGACCTTTAATACCATAAACTAAGCTTACGAATAATCACAAATGCAATTGACCCTGACCGGGGAGCGTGATTTAAAGCAACTACAAGATGGCTCACAACGACGTCTTGCCGAGGGCAAGAGGTATTGAACTTATACTACTTGGTGGGATCAAACCAACTTCTGTGACCACCACCGTGATATATGTCGGAGGCGTCAGATCATAGAGAGGATTTAGCCTCTCCAAATCCTCTGATGACGAAATATCCTCCAAATTTGTCTTCTTGACTATTGATAAAGGCACTAGAACGCAGATAATAGTCAACTCAAAATAGCAGGAAGGTGTTTTGTACCCAGCTCGTTCTTGCTGAAGCCATCGACCATAACCCCATCGCTGAACTTGTATGTTTCGCAACAAACGACAACGGGAACATTATTCGTTTTCGCCATCATTGCGACCATTGCAGTTCCTGCACGAGAATACACAGCTCCGTTAGAATACAGGGCATGTGCGCCGACCAAAACCATGGTGACTTCGGTAAGGAGCGATGGAAGAGCGGGAAGCATTGCATATGTACACGGAATAGGGTTCCCTCCACATGTGAGGGCACGTAGGAGTGTCTTGCCTGCGCGAGAAGATCGAGTGGTAAATCAGATGCAAGAAAATGGCGCGGACCTTCTAGTAGTGGTTGTGAGTCAATCACAATCACAGAGAACTCCTTTTCATCTTTTCGAGCGGCCAGTAGAACTTTTTCTACGACAGATGATCTGCAAGCATGTAATGAATTTTGACTTGGTGATTGAAAGGAGACAACCCACTTTGCATAGGTCAGGATAACATCCCCATCCTTGATCTTCTTCCCCGCAAGTTCTTCAATCACTTCGTCAGCAAGTGTTATCCGATCACGAATGTAGTTGTTGATGTAAGTGCATAATGAATCCTTTGCCTAAGAAATTGGATTATTTATATTTAATGAGGCAATAAGTAACAGTGTACGAACGTCTTGTTCAACCACGTCAATATCTATGTTGCTGATCTTCATCTTCAACTCTCTGATGGCATTGCCCATCGTCGCAGACATCGGGCGTGCTGAAACTAGATGAGTGATTTGAGGGGAGAGGTGAGTCATTAAATGACGCGACAGTGTATTATTCGGGGGTGTAGTGTAATCTTGGATCACCTATGGCATTCTCAAAAGTTTGCCTCGGAAAGAGAACGATGGAACTGACCTGTTTGAATGCCGTGAGTGTTGTGATGCATCTGGCATTTGCCCCAACAACTTTGAATTCTGAAAACAAAAGACCAAGTCTGATGATGGATGGGTGGATATCGCCTTTAACTTGCACAACAGGCTTAGGTTGACCAAAATGAGAGAAAATTCGGAGTCCATGCGACTGCATAATGGCGGGGTCTTCTGTTGCAACTCCATTGCCGTCCTTTAAGGCACCCTTCCATGAGGACTCTGCTAAAAACGACTTTCTACGAGGTGTAGTAGGTGCCTTTGTCTTAACAGAGCCTCCGCCTGTTTGCTGTGGTTGCTTGCTTTGCTGGGTCTCCTTCTTGGCCTGTGGAGTCTGAGATGATTTGGCCTGTGCTGGTTGCGATGTCTTTCCTTGCTGCTGTGGCAGTTGTTGTTTCAAAGCGGCCTTCGCGGCCCTCTGCTTCTCCTGCAATTCTCTCCTTTCTGCCTTGGTCATGCTCTTCTGAGAGGGATTTCCTCCAAGATGGTTCACAGGGGGGTCGGAGATGGTGGGTACGACCATGATTGACAAGCGCAAAGGATATCGAGGACATCTACGACAGGAGATTGATGATTACTTTAGGGGGGAGATTCGAGTCACGCGCCACGGTTTCATCACGTGGCACATGAAGCGGTCGTCGTCGTCACAGTCATCCAAGGACTCCTTCCAAGCCACGACTGTCGATACACTGACCAAAGCGTAGGTCCGCATATCACAAATTCACAACGTGTAATAGCCATGGTGAGGATTACCGGTTACCTAGCAGAGGTATCATTAACCTGACATGTCATCACAGGGTGTTCCAGCGCTTTTCCGTTGGTTGAGCAAGAAATATCCTAAGATCAGTAAGGGAAAGTTAGAAAAATATTGACTTTTCTTAACTTTGCATTGTAGTTAATCCCGTCGTAGAAGAAGAGGAGAAAAAGCTTGCGGACGAGAATGGAGAAGAAGTTTCCATTCCGCTAAATATGTCCATGCCCAACCCAAACGGCGTCGAATTCGACAACTTGTACCTCGATATGAATGGAATTGTAAGGATATAACTCTAACTCATTGCGAATTTTTCATTGAAGCAATCTCAGGTTCATCCCTGTACGCACCCAGAGGGCAAGGTTTGCAGCTCCATCACTTAGATACGCTGAAACTGAATTATATTTGCCCTAGCCTGCCCCAGAGACAGAAAAAGAAATGATGCTCGAAGTTTTCAAATATACTGAACGAGTTGTGAATATGGTTCGACCTCGTAAATTGCTGTTCATGGCAATTGGTAAGTTTCGCCCACACTCACCGAGTAGAAGTTGCTGAGACTTCCATAGACGGTGTCGCGCCTCGTGCCAAAATGAATCAACAACGCTCCCGTCGTTTTCGCTCTGCGCAGGAAGCCAAAGAGAAGGATGAGGCGAGGCAGGAATCTCTCCTGTTGTGGAAGGGTAAGAAAAACATCAGCCTAGGGGTGACATATTGCTTAACGTCTTTAGCCATGGGGAAGGAAATCTCGGAAGCAGAGCAGCAAAAAGCTTCTTGGGACTCGAATGCTATTACTCCTGGAACTCCATTCATGGATCTCCTTGCTTCTTCACTGCGGTATTGGGTTGTTCAAAAAATGAATACAGACCCAGGTTGGAAAAATGTATGTAACTTTCGTTCCAATGAATTAAAGTCTCATCTGGTTACAGATTCAAGTTCTCATATCAGACGCTACAGTACCCGGAGAAGGAGAGCATAAAATTATGGACTACATCAGACGACAACGAAGCAATCCTGGTCACGATCCAAATACGCGCCATGTTATATATGGCTTGGTGATGACCTTCGGTTTCTTTCATGCGTCTCCGGCTAACGAATTGTCACAGGACGCTGATCTTATTATGCTTTCTCTTGCTACTCATGAGCCGCATTTTAGAGTATTGCGTGAGGACGTTTTTGCGAACGATACTAACCCCACTGCATGTCGTATTTGCGGGCAAGAAGGTCACTATGCTGCGCAATGTACTGGCACAGAAATACAAAAACCTCCGTCAGACAAAAAACCATTCATTTTTTTGGATGTTTCGATTCTACGCGAATATCTCGAAGTGGAGCTCGATGTCCCAAATATCCCATTCCCATTCTCATTGGAACATGCTATTGATGATTGGGTCCTCTTGATATTCTTTGTCGGGAACGATTTCCTTCCACATCTTCCTTCCCTTGAGATTCGCGAAGGTGCTATCGACACGCTTCTGAGGATCTGGAAAACCGAATTAGCAAGAATGGGAGGTTACATGACAAACCATGGCCATCTTGAGTTATCACGAGCACAAATCATTCTGGAAGGTCTTGCCAGGCGAGAAGATGAGATTTTCAGACGAAGGCGTGAAGGTCCGTCTAACCATGTGCTTTTCGTTACTCCGTCAGCAGGGCATTCTTGTGGCTGCTGACAATATTGTTCACCTCTGTTGATCTGAGTGTTAACTTGATTTTGATAATATTTAGCTGAAGAGCGACAAGAGCAAAATGCAAAGCGTCGTAAGTTGGAGAAGGAAACTGGTCACGTAAACTTTACTGCGGGCCCTTCGCAGAGTCTTGCATTGACAACCCCGCCCACTGCTCCGAACATTACTCCTGCCCCTCCGCCATTACACCCATCACTTCCCAAAAGACCAACCTACGACTTCGCTTCACATGCAGATTCATTGGGAATGGGTATCAAACCTACAGCCGAGTCTCTTGCAAACCTTACCACTGCTGCTCAAGCCCTTGCTGGCTCCAATCGTGACGTCGTGGCAAATCGTCGCGCAATCCGCCTTGCAAACATGAGTGCAGCGGAAGTTCTAAAGGCCGAGCTTGCAGGACTGTCTCCTGTTAAGCCATCGCCTAAACCGCCCTTAAAAACTGCGTCTTTACCACCAAAACCACAGCCGATGCAAGTCGTAAAAGAGAAGGATCCAGTACTTCCATCCAATTTTGAACAGGCATTTTCAGTGCCTAAAACGCCTGAGGTACCGCCTCCGGCAACACTTCCCTTACATGAGGATGGGTTGGATGTTGATGCCGATGCCGATGGCGAGCCAGATACTGAATCAACTATGGAGATCAGTGATAGTGTCGTCCGTCACGATGATGCGGTGGAGGAAGTTTTAGCAGGTGTCAAACGCAAATTCGAAGAAGGTCCCGGAGAGCCGGATGCAACCGAAGAGGATGTTGTCTCGGTCGACGAAGATGAAGATGACGATGGCGTGACCTCTTCGCTTGCCCTCAAGGTCAATCCCGACGGTACAGTTGAACAACAGGATGTTGTTAAGTGAGTGCTTTCATAGGTAGGATGGATATCGGCTAACCCCGTCTCGTAGATTATGGGAACCAGGTTACAAGGAACGCTACTACAGGCATAAGTTCGGGGTAGAACTTTCGGATGTTGAATTCCGTAAACAGTATGTTCCTTTGTCGCCAATGTCCGAATGGATTCACTGATTACAATTGAATAGAATAACGAAAACTTACGTCGAAGGTTTATGTTGGGTGCTGCATTATTATTATCAAGGGGTTTGTCCATTAGCTATGAAATTGAGTCTCTCGCTAAACCTCTTTTAGACACCATCCTGGCAGTGGTATTACCCTTACCATTTTGCGCCATTTGCCGTGGACTTCGAAGAGATAGACAAAATGGATATCAAATTCGATCTAGGAGAGCCTTTCAAAGCTTTCGAACAGTTGATGGGTGTCTTTCCAGCTGCAAGGTACGCCACATTGTCTTTTTTCCACCCACGTGACTAAGCTTTGGTAGTCGACAACATATACCCAAAACATTTCAGCATCTCATGGTAGATGAGGGGTCTCCTATTATTGACTTTTACCCGTCGACTTTCGAGATTGACATGAATGGTAAAAAGTTGGCTTGGCAAGGAGTTGCGTTGCTGCCATTTATTGATGAAAAACGGCTTCTGAACGCTATGGAACCCGAATACCCCAACCTCACGGAGAAAGAAGTGCGGCGCAACCGCCCAGGAGACAACATTGTCTTTGCGTCTGTGGACCATCCACTTTACCCATTCTATGAAGCGCTTTATGGGAAACGGAAAAATGCAGAGGTATTTTCTCCGTCTATTTACTCTCTACTATGTGAACACTCTTTTTTAAGCCCGTGCGAATTGATCCAAGGATGAGCCATGGCATGTCTGGCACTGTCCTGCCAAACCCGGAATGCATACCTGGATCAACTTACTCTAGCGTCCTCTCTGAAGTGGGTCTGCCCGACATCAGAAACGACCAATCTCTTTCAGTAGTATACTTCTTCCCACCGCAACTGACACCCCATCGTTCAGTCATCCTACCAGGGACAAAACGAACCCCCCGAATCCTGAGTGCCAGCGATTTAGAGGCAGCTCGGCGTGGAGGTCGTTCTAATCGTGGTAATTGGGATGGTAACAATTCGCGCGGAAATGGCAACCGCAATGACCCTTTCCACTCTCGACAGAATAACTATTACTCTTCACAAACAGGCCAGGGATACGGAAATGATCGTAATGGAGGGAGCCGCGGTCGAGGCGACTTTTTCGGTGGTGATTACGGTGCTGGAGGATACGCGAGTCGGGGTGGAAATCCCTACCAGAGTTCCTATCCACCAAGGCAGCCATATCCATCACAGGGCCCTCCACACAGTTCTTATTCTAACTCAGGGGGCTATGGTCCTCAAGGAAATGGTTATGGAGGGCAGTCATATTCTAGGAATCCAACTTCCAGTGGATATAACGCCTACGGCAGTGGAAATCGACACAATGATAATTCCTACAGTTCGTATAGGAGCAATACGGGAGATAACTCATACAACGCGTATGGGGGCTATGGTGGTGGATCGAGTTCAGGAGGAGGATATGGGGGATACGGGGGACATCCGAACCAAGCCAACTACCCTTCGCGAGGCGCCTACAGTGGCAACTCGAGGGGTCGAGGAAGAGTCAGATGAAGCCAGGTTATATTGGGAAGGTTTCATTAACCTATTATTAATACGTCATTCTTGCTTAATGTATTTATGTCCAAAATTCGGTATAGCAATTTCTGTGTTGTCTCAATATTTCAATAACCGCCACCCCTTCCCTGACTGTGTGTTTTCGGAATCCCTACAGGAGGGCCATAGGGCATGGGATAGCCGGCCCCAGGAGGAACAAAGCCCGGGTATCCGGAAGGTGGTACAACATATTGTGAGGCCATATGCATTGGATAGCCAACTGGAGGAACCGCAGCACCTAGAGGAAGGGCCGCTGCATTGACGCAAGCAACATAGACTGTATAAGCCCTTCGCTTCGCCTTCCTCTCCTTTCGGCGCATTCTTCTCTCTTCATGATGCATTTCATGTGTCCGGCCATGTCCTTCCCAATCTGAGGAGTCCGTCGAACTCGAATTGGAAGAATCGTCTGAGTCATCAAAAAATCGTTGAGTTTTGGCTGCTTGCGACTTTGTGCGCCGCTGTTGTCCTCTGAATAGGACCAGTTCCACTCCGCGAAGGGCATAGAATGATGTATTCCAGAGTTCGATCAGATCTTGGGCGAGCTTGGACTTTTTGGGATGACGGCCACCTGGTTCAATTGCCACAGGTAATTGTCCAGTCCAAGAGCGTGCCAAATCCTGGTTAAACGGGACATCAAAAGGTATGTCAAGGTGAGCAGGAAATAGACTACCTGCATGCAACGTTTCCAATCATCTGGCCGGATATCGTGGGTCAAGAGAAGCGAAGGCATCCTGGGTAGTTTCCGTGTATCATATATCTCGTCCATATCAAGAACCTTCACTGGGTCGAAAGGAGAAAAAGTGTTGGCAGCGTTGATAGGACGAGAAAAAGCTTCAGGTGCAGGTAATTGTTGCGGTTCCCCAGGAATAGTGGAAACTGGTATGTAGGGAGATTTCCCAAAGGGCGATGACGATCTTGAAATAAAACCTATGGGGTGGTCAATAACATGACGGCTATAGCATGACCGATACGAACCTGGATTGGGAGAAGGTGCCCTTGATACGGCCCTCGATGCGGCCCTCGATGCGGCCCTGGAGGGTGCCCGTGTTCTCGGTTGGTTGGTAGTATTAGGGTCATATAAAATATGACTGGGTGGATATCCTCCCGGAGGACCATATCCAGAAAGACTTGGCGACGAAGAAAGGTTTGACGCAGGATAACCTGTCGATCCAGCTATTCCATAAGCAAAGTCGGATGGTCGAACATTCGGAGATGAATATTGACTTTTGGAACTCCCGTATGTACCAGAGCCAGGGGTGTAGGTGTTTGAATGCGGCGGATACTGATTTGAACGGTCGGAGAGACTACCGCTGATAGTACGAGGCCTTTCGTATGGTGACGCATCTCTAGAACCGTAGACGTGTGTCCCTCCAATGCTGACTTTCCGTTCGCGTTCCCCTTTGACATGTTTGACATCAAAGGTCCCACTACTGGCAGATCTGCTGTGGCCACTGCTCCCATAAGCACTCAGACTTCCGTATCCATGGCCAAATGGACTGGGCGGGTATCCCGTTGAGGTATTATTATATGTCGTGGTTCCTGTTTGGGGAAATGCAATACCTCCTGTAGGGCCGATAAGACTTTTCGGCCGGTCTCTGGTTGTTGACTGGGCATCTCGTTCGCGGGCTAGTTGAAGTTCGTAGTCAGAGTGATCGCGGGAATGCAATTCACGAAGGCGCCTGGCTTCTTTTTCTTCTTGTTTCCTGCGTTTCTCGTCTGCGCGCTGCCTGGAATAGAGACCAAAATTAAATCGTGGAGCCGATAACACAATTGTGACCCACCAGTCTAGCGTTGCTCTCGATTCTTCCTTATGAACGAAGCCTGCTTGCTCCTGCGTTGAGCGCTCAGATTACCACCAAATTGCAATGTCTGTGATCGGGCTCACCGGCAAGAGGGCACCATGCGGGAGAATGGACGTCGTCTCAGCTGGTAACCATTGGATGCCACTGATCACCCCGTTCGGCGTTTGATACCTTCGATTGTAACAATCGGTCATCGTGGTGGAGTTGTTGAAGACCAAAACTTACGTCGCTGCCACAGCCCTAAAATGACAACCTCAGGAGCTGAAACAACAAGAAGAAATCAGGTCGTACTTGAAAAGGTGGTAGATAAGTCGACCATCTGGAGTGGTTGAAGTGCTAAAGGTTGTTGCGCCGGGGCCCACTCGGGCAGGTCCAGATGGTAGTGCTTGATAGGCTTCATACGGAACTTCCATGGGTCTGCTGTAAGGCGATGGTGCCCTAGAGGGTGGTCTGGACGACTGGTGCATTGCTGGATGATAAAGGGATTAGAATGGTAGAGATCTAGAAATACCCTTGACCCGTTGCTTATAACAGATGTACTGGCTAGCAACCTGTAATGCTTTGCTCCTTTTAGACTATGAGCTCATTCCACGTAAAGAGGAATAAAATATTAGGAATGTGTATTTCATCGCAAGATAAAGAAAAATAATGCAGAACAGCCGCATCACACTGTTCTCTAAAAGAACCTCCAGTACAAAAGGATGAGAACGAGTAGGCATACAGCGCCTATCGGCGCATACTGTCGAATCATGGCATCAAAATTGATCTTTTGAGCCGCCTTTCGGTACTTCTCGGACTCTGATCGAAGATTTGTGGACAAATGGGACATCTCTAAACAGGGGATGAGAATGGTCACCGACAAACATAGTTAGCGTACTGTCAAGAGAATCCCCTCGCCAAAGCAGTTCCTCCATATTCTTTGTCATGATTCTCGTCACATCGTGGAGGTCGTCATTAAGTTTGTCCAAATTCGAGGACGCAGCGTTAGCCGTCCTAGTGTCACGATACAGCCTCGCAGTCTTCGACATAAATGTGTCTGCAGGTGATAGGTCAACAACCATCAACTACGCGTCATGACGACATACCGAAGCCAACAAATGCATAGGGCTTCCTCACGGTTTCAACTTTCGGTCCATACGTGGTCGTGAACTCTTTGGATAGTTCGTCCAGATAAGAGAAGGCAAGTTTCCGTGGATAGGACTTGTCTGCTATCGTTAGAAATACGACATTGTCCGAGATCAGGTAACTTCATGTTCGTAGCTCAGCGATGATTGTTAAATGACAACCGTCAGTCACTCACTGTAGTGTACAGAGTCCACTCTCGATAGAGCAACGAGGTTCCGCATTTGGCGTTATTCGTCGAAAAATCAGCTTTGCTTGTTGCTTGTGTTCTTGTAAAGCATGTTCAGTCTTGTTGTTTAATCTTTGTGAACTGTCCACACGAAGTTGAACAAAAACGCACCTGTTCATCGTCTACGCTAGCAGCCAGGGGAAGCGCGTCTGATGCCCTGACAATGATGGTCGAACGAACCATGATATTTGAAACAGTTCAACTTGAACGTCGTCGACACAGAAGTTGGAGCGCTCGCCGCTGTCGTGGCGAGAAACGTGACTCTGACGAAAGGCGGAAATTTCCGTTCACCCTTGATCCCATCAATCTAGCAAGTCTGAACCACTGCTCATTAGAGGAAGATAAGTAGATAGCAAGGGCAGATGTTTGTAGTGGTCTGTTCAAGTGATGCTGATTATTCTGCGAACATACTTAAGAACATTGCCCAACTTGCTTACAACTTCCTGCATAGATAATACCCGACCTACTAATGCTTCTTATCAAATCCAAAGGTGCTATGGAACCCGGATATTTGGGTCCGCAAGAAAGATCTGCATTCCTGATGAGGCTGGCTTCTATCCGAGAATCCATTATCGGGCCGGTCGGAAACGACAGGTGGCACTGGCAATCTCCATATGTCGTTCTGGCACATGTTATATGCAAAGGCTCACCTCTTTACCTCTCTTGTCGTCTTCCACCATGTCCTCTGATCCCCTCAACGTCGATAAACAGGTTTGTTTGTTATCAACTGCCTACGAATCGGTTCACTGAATTCCCGTCAGCTTGTGTTCTATGGTGCATACCACTCGAACAAGACGAATGTTATCATACACATAATTTGTGTTCCGCTAATCGTTTGGTACGTTTTCAGACCTTCATTTTAGTATGGGATAACGATGTGATCTCTTTCAGGTCTTCCCAAACAATAATCGCTCCGTTCAAGTTGACTTTCGTGCCCACCTACCATTATGCCTTCAATGACTACCTCGTCTTTGATACGAATTATGCGACACTCATAGCGGTAATCTACATCGTGTACTACTTTTTGCTCGAACCCGTTGCTGCCGTGAGTCCTTTTACATTGTCCTCAAATGCAACTTGGCCTCATAATGTCTAATATTAGCTGTTATACACACCACAGTTGATCGTTACATTGCTTACTGCCACTGCCCTCTCCGAGAGGGACAATTATAAGACTATTGCTTGGAGCGTTCATGCCATCTGCTGGATCGCTCAATTTATCGGACACGGCTTCGCTGAAGGCAGAGCACCTGCACTTCTTGACAACCTTTTAGGCGGTCGGTCTTCGTTCCTTTTCTGTTGTTTATCTAATATGCTATCCCATAGCTGTTGTATTGGCCCCATTTTTCGTTCATTTAGAAGTCCTCTTTGCTCTCGGCTATCGTCCGAAGATGCACAAACGCATAAATAATGCCATTGGGGTGGAGATTGCAAGGATCAGGCGACTGGAATCTGAGAAGAATAGAAAATCACATTGATATTGATATGTCACAGATATCTGGCTTTGTACAATTTATACATTCAAATGAGGCCGGGAGGTGCTTGAAGGGCTGGTTCCCCCAGAGCAGTCACATAAGCCTTGGAGAGACCTCCATCAACGGCGAAATCGGCGCCCTAGAAGATTCAGTACTTTCCGAATGACAATGACCAAAGCACTCACTGTCACGTAACTGCTCTCGTCGCTCGCCACTGCGCTCCCGATATATTCATCAAAACAGCTATAAAAAAAGTAAAATACTCACGGAATAGTGCGGCTTGCGCAATCTCAACCGCTTCGCCAAAGCGGCCCATTGGAAGGTGGACTAATCTGCGCTGGCGCTTCTCCTCGGTATCGAGGAACTCCATTAAGAGAGCTTGGAGTACAGAATGAGAAAATGCAATTGATCTTGCAGATTAATAACGTCTTACGGGTTTTTAGAGGTCCACTGTGTCGGTCGCAATTTGAATAACTTATGTTGGACGAATAGTACACATAAAACACTTACGGACAGATAGAGTTAATCCGAATTCCTTCCTTGGCATGGACCATTGCTAGTTCCCTAGTCATCGCAAGGACGCCACCCTACATTGGATTTTAGATATGAACGATAAGAATAATGTGAGGCTCTTCACACCTTTGACGCGGTATCTGATTGTGCCACACAATTAGTCAAAGCTTCGATGGAGCGTGGGCAACGTACAAGCGAGCTGCGGCGTCGCAGCTCCTAAAAGCGCAACGAAGCTAGCCGTATTGATTATGCTACCACCAACATGAAGTCCTTTGGATTCATCTGTTGGGTTGTTGCGCATAGCAAGAATCGCGTATTTGCAACCCCACCATACACCTTTGAGGTTAATTTGCATCGTCAAATCCCAGATCCGTTCCTCTGTATTGAGAGCATCATCGTCGCCAGGATCCATAATACCTGATAGAAGACGCAATACATTTAATTGGTGGCAGGTTGGCACAAAACATACCAGCATTGTTAAACTAATTCAAAGGGGACTAAATTAGCTTCTCCACGACCGTGATGAGGGAAGCTTAAACCGAACCATAACGTCCAGTCTTCCAAATTCCCGGACTGCCAGGTCAACGGCAGCCCGAACCTCAGCCTCCTTCGCGACATCAACCTTAATGGCGAGCGCTTTCACATTGGGATACCGCTCCGAGATGAACTTGGCACCCTTCTCCACATTGGCGAGGTTAATGTCTACAAGGAGGACGTTCGCTCCTTCCGATGCGAACAAGATCGATGATTGCAATCCAATGCCACTGTACTTCCGAGTAGAAAAATCAGTGATCCTCTGATTAGGAGATTTCTTACGACCCGGCACCAGTCACGAGAGCAGCCTATTCTCGAAGAAAAGGTCAGATTCGCAGGACTTTCAATGTTATAGTGCAGTTACTTTGTTTGCGAGTCGTCCAAGCATTTTTTCCGGATCGTAAGTAGCAAGTAAGGGGATGAGATAGCCAGTCATCACATGATGAAGTTAATCTTGTATCTGATGGCAAACAAATAAATCGGCAGCCAGTTGATATCCGAGAACTTCAAG
>Ga0307507_10004387_pt1 | contig 25162 bp, 10 predicted proteins | sample 7_EM_MG_FD_207223 | JGI IMG/M metagenome (GOLD analysis project Ga0307507, IMG submission 207223) | Populus trichocarpa ectomycorrhiza microbial communities from riparian zone in the Pacific Northwest, United States - 7_EM | ecosystem: Host-associated > Plants > Roots > Unclassified | place...
TTAATAGGAGCTAGAGAGTATATATAAAAGTCCAAATTTAAATTATTAAAATTTATTATTAAGTGGTTGTTAAGATATTAAAGTGTGATTTTTCTATTTTTTGGTATGTTTTTGAAGTGATCAGCTCACCCGTTTGACCAGCTCACCCGTGAAATACGTTATATCTTTTATAGTTATAGTTTTAAAGCAGAGGAGGGAAATGGCTTGCTTGCTTAGTTAGTTAACTACTATAAAGGCTATATTATAGCTATATTTGTCCTTTAGGAATAATTTAAAATCTATTATAATATACTGCTAAGGGCGTTTAGGAACTAGTAGTGGTTATAACTATTTAGGGGTTTAATCCCTAGGGGTATCTGCCTGTTTATAAGCATAATAGTTCTTAATAAATTATTCTATATTAGATAGAAGTCCTTACTAGTAATAGCAAGGCGCTAGTAGTTAGTAGGTCTTATCTTAACTAAGGTACGCCATAGAGACTTAATAGTGGGCTTTACAGATTAGCTCTGTTTATAGGCTATTAACGTCTAGAATTATAAGCCGTTTTTAGTATAAAAGTAGTCCGTCTTCTATTTCTAAATTAGGGTTGCCTTCTATATCTTAGTTGCAGAGGGCTTTTAAAGACTTAGCCGTGTGGTTTATAATTAGGATGCGGTTAATTAGTCCTATTGGTTTATCTAGGATCTCTCCTTCTATAGGCGCCAGCTTATTCTATTTAGAGCTTAGTTCCTTAAGGATATATAGGTTAAGCTATTTAGGATAGAGGAGGGTACGTATCTAGTGCTAAGCCTTTAGCTTATCCTATGGTTCTATGTCCTATTCTCTTTAAATAAGGGTATTAATTTTAGAATTTTGCCTACTGGGGCGGTATATAATTATAAAAAAAAATTAGGAGAGTATTTTAGCCTACCTAGCTTATTAACTAGTAAGCTGCTTTATTATTATAAAATACTTAAAGGCTTTATAATTAGTATAGACTTTAATTCTAGAGTCTGTGCTTTTAAGCTCCGCGCGCTACTAGGATAACAATTATATAATAGCTAGTATTTCCTTATTATATACCTTATAGTTATACTTAGCCAGGGCTATTATCTTTAAAAAAATATATAATAGGGTACTACTTACTATCTGGGTGTAATTGTAAGAGAACCCCTACCACTACTCTATTAGAGGCGTCTGTTTCTAGCATTAATTTAAGGTCTAGGTTATAGTGATAGAGAATTAAAGAGAAGATAAGTCGGTCTTTTAACTCCTTGAAAGCTTCTATATAATTATTATTAAAAATAAAAGGTGTGTTATTCCTAGTCAGCTATATAAAAGGCTTAGCTATAACCCTATAGTTATGGATAAACTAATAGTAGAAGTTATAGAAACTAAAAAAGGACTAAATGCCTTTTATAGTATAAGGGGGTTGCTAGTTACGGATTGCCTTAACCTTCTTAGGATTAACTTTAATTTCTTCTATGCTAATAATAAACCTAAGGTACTTTGTTTATTTTACTCCAAATTTATACTTCCTAATATTAACTTATAGACCTATATTCTGCAGCCTCTCTAGGACCTTCTTAATATAAACTTAGTGCTTAAGTTTATTGTCTAAGTATATAAGAATATTATCTAGGTATACCGTGTAGAATTTATTAAGGTAGTTAAAAAGAACATTATTTATATACCGTTAGTACGTGGCTGGCCCATTTATTAGTCTAAAAGGAAGGACTTTATATTTATAAGAACTGTAGTAGGTATGGAACGTTATTAGATCTTCTAATATAGGGGTTATCCTAATTTAGTGGAACGCTTGGCGGACATTAAGCTTAGTAAAGATTTTAGCTTAGCTTAGACGTATAAGGGTCTTATTAATTAGGAGAAGGGGGTAGCAATCTTTCTAAGTAATAGTATTTAGTTTTTAATAGTTAATATAGAAATAAAGGCCTTTATTAGGTTTCTTTATAAACAGAATAGGGGAAGTAAAGGGGGCCTAACTTGGTTTAATAAACCCCTTATAGAGGTTATTAATTAAGTACTGCTTAGTTACTTTTAGTTCCTCTATAGTTTGTTGGTAAAGGGGGCTATAGCCTAGAGAGTTATCGGCCTCTAGTTAAATCTTATAATTATAGGTTTAGTATAGGGGCAGTATATCTAAGGCTGCTTTTAAGAACGCGTCTCTATAGTCTAAGAGGTATATAAGGAGGAGGCGCTTAACTAGCTCCTTATTAGTTTCCTCTACTAGCCCTTCTTCCTTCTTATTAATAATCTGGTTAATTTTGTATAAGCTAGTTATAAAGACCTTATTATCCTTTTAATATATATTAAAGTGGAAACCTAGAGCGCTAATTACCGTAATATCTACTATAGGGGGGTCATGTGATAGTAGGGATGTCCGCGGCCTTAGGGGCCTTTGGCATATTAGCATTATCTTTACTCCTTTTAGCTCTTATTACATCTTCTAAAGGTTATCCTCTACGTCCTATTAATATGTCCTTTTCCCTATTAGCCAGATCTTTGTAATTTAGAAGCCGTCTATATTACTGTCCATTTCACTTCTATAAGTAGAGTCCTTCTTAACTGCAGTCCTTTAGGGGAGTATCCTTATTAGTATAGGGTTCTTACTAGCATTATGGCGTGCATCTTCTTAAGCAAAGGCTAGGTCGCGGTCCCTAACATCCTACTAGTAGATAGGGTTAGCCTTTACGGCTAATATCTTGCGGTTAGTACAGATTTCTCTAATAAAGGAGGGTAACTTCGGTCTATTCTCCGGCCAGATAAATTGTTTTTATTAAATATTTAGCTAAATATTAAAGTAGGACATCTATTTTTGGCTAAGGATTATATTATATAACCCTAGGTCTAGGATACAAAAGGGGATACTAAATTAGTGCTATCTATTAATAGCAATATATAGCTTTAAGATATGGGTAACTAGCTTACTGTAAGGCTATTGCCCAGGTGTACGGTAGGGAGCAGGCAAGCCGAGTATGAGTCACAAGGAGAGTCAATGGAAGAGGACGATATGGTAAAGAGTAGGTATGGCAATACCCTAGTACTGAGACGAACCGATGAGGAGGGAAGGGCTGTAAGCCCAAGGGAGCTTATAAGGAGGTGCCAAGGGCTAGCCGAAGGCTAGCCTTGGCAGCCGCCAAAAGATCCCTTACACTTACCAGCTTGGCTATTATAGCCTTTTATTTAAACAGGCTTCTCTAGTTAGGTAGTGTTTACATTTAGGAACTTAGTAATATTATTTATATAAGCAGTGTTTATAAAGGCAAAGCTATTTACTCTAGTGTTAATAAGGGCAGTTATATTAACTCTATATATCGGTAAAATATAGTCCCCTCTCAATGGCCTTAATGGTTAGTGGTTAACGCAATTGGCGCGCAGTTAAGGGCATTTAGCAACTTGACCGACTAGCTTATGTCGTGTTTTTTTAATACGCAGCCTGCGCGCAACCTGTGCGTAACCTACATATAACCTACAACTATAATTGTATTTGGAGCCATCTACCTCTTTTATACTAATAGTATATTTTAGATAAATAAAGGCTACTTTAAAGCTATTTATAAGGCTAGCAAAATAAATTATATTATTTTAGATAATTTAATATAATATGGCGACGGTTCTCTTCTACCTATCTACCTACTAACTTACCTACCTGCCTGCCTACCTATTTACCTACCTACCTATCTACCTACTTACCTACCTGCCCTACCTACCTACCTATTTACCTACTTACCTACCTACCTGCCTACCTACCTACCTGCCTATCTACCTACCTGCCTATCTACCTACCTACCTACTTATCTACCTACCTACCTGCCTGCCTACCTATCTGCCTACCTACCTACCTACCTACATACCTATGTTAGTGTTATATTTAATTTAGGGGAGGGGTTGGCCCGATTAAAGGCTCTAATTAATTTAAATCGTTCTTTATAGCCATTTGTTGGCTATATATTTAAACAGTAGTTATTTAGGATGCCTCCCTAGGAGGCCTTAATTTGATTTAGTAATAGGCCAATATTAAAGCTCTGGTTCAATTCAATCAATTAATTAATTAAATCGTTTATAGTGTTTACTAGCTAGTTATTTAAACAGTCGTCGTCTAGTTTTAGTAACGGTTGTCTGGTTTTAGGGCGGTTATTTAGTTTTAGCGACGGTCATCTAGTTCTAGCAATAGTAGTCTAGTTCTGGCGACGGTAGTCTAGTTCTGGCGACGGTAGTCTAGTTCTGGCGACGGTAGTCTAGTTTTAGTAATGGTAGTCTAGTTCTAGCGATAATAGTCTAGTTCTAGCGACAGTAGTCTAGTTCTAGTAATAGTTGTCTAGTTCTGGCAACAGTAGTCTAGTTTTAGCAATAGTGGTCTAGTTCTAGTAACAATAGTCTGGTTTTAGCGACGGTCTCTAGTTCTAGTAATAGTCCTCTTTTACCTACCTACCTACCTACCTACCTGCCTGCCTGCCTACTTGCCTATATTAGTGTCTAGTTTAATTTAGGGGAGGAGTCGGCCTAATTAAAGGCTCTTATTGATTCGAATCGTTCTCTATAGCCATTTGCTAGCTATATATTCAAACAGTAGTCATCTAGGGTGCCTCCCTAGGAGGTCTTAATTTGATTTGGTAACGAGCCGATATTAAAGCTCTAGTTTAATTTAATTAATTAATTAATTAAATTGTTCGTGGTGTTTGCTAACTGGTTATTTAAACGGTTGTCGTCTGGTTCTGGTAACGGTCGTCTAGTTCTAGCAACGGTTGTCTGGTTCTAGCGACGGTTGTCTGGTTTTGGCAACGGTCATCTGGTTCTGGCGACGGTCGTCTAGTTCTGGCGACGGTTGTCTAGTTCTGGTGACCGTTGTGTGGTTCTGGTGACGGTCCTCTGCTAGCTGCCATTCCGGTACCTCCCTAGGTAGGGAGAATATAAGGAAGGATGGGTAAAAAATAAGGTGGCTACATAGGTATACGTGGCAGAGGCTATCAGATAGTGCATATATAGCTATTTATTAATGAAATGGGTTAATTAATTGATGTTCTTGTCTGGGGCTCCTAGGGCATTAAGCTACGAAGAGATTTTACTGTGCACGTGACCGTGCACGTAACCTGTGCCTTATAGAGAATACAGATTATCTGACAGATGCAGAGCTTCGTGTAGAGCCTCGTGCAGAGCCTCGTACAGAGCTTCGTGCAGAGCTTCGGGTAGAGCTTCGTGTAGAGCTTCGTGTAGAGCTTCGTGCAGAGCCTCTTGCAATTAGCATATAACTTAAAAATAATATATTATATTACCTTAATTGCATATTAAGGAATGTATAAGTTGGTCAACTATGTATTATTTAACTTTTAAATATGTCAAGTTGGTTAATTGCAGGTCAATTACGTGTTATTTAACTTTTAAATATATCAAGTTGGTTAACTGCGCGTTATTTAACTTTTAAATATGTTAAGTTGGTTAATTGCGTGTTATTTAACTTTTAAATATATTAAGTTGGTTAACTGCATGTTAATTACGCGAAACGCGCTTAATAAAGTCGACTTAAAACCTAGCCTACGAATATTTTCCCAATGTATCTATTTTAAGATACTATATATAGAACTATAAAGTATTTTCCACCTATTAGCTAACTTAAATTAATCTCTTTAAGATTAATAGGATACCCTAGGGGGGAGTCTTTCCCTAAGGTTTTTCTTCCTAACTTATTAGACATTTCCTCTTTCTCTATTTCCTTAATATTACTTATATCCTTTAGCTCTAGGCAGGATAAGGTAAAGTGGTCATTTTTTCCGTAATTAAAGCATATAACCATGGCAGGGTTAATTAGGGTGTTGTAATAAGTATTGGTTAAAGGTATAGTATATAGTAGGTTAGGTAAGGCTTATAGATAGATAGTTGTAACCGCTTTTAGTATAGGGGCGGTTATAGTTTATCTTTTAATGCTAGTTTCTATTAGTATAGCGGATAGGTTCTAGTTACTATAGGGATGCTTTAGTTAATTGGAATAAGCATTAATTTATTTTAGTTTTAAATTTAGTAATAAATATTAGACTGCAAGTTTTTAGTAGGTTAGTAGGTTATCTAAAGCTACTACAATCTTCTCTTATAGTTAGACCGTTAGCTTATTATATAGGTCCAAATAGTAGTTCTTAGGGGGGACCTAGCCTTTGCCTGCTAGGTGTAAAAATTAAGTCTAAAACTTAGTAAAGGATTAGTTTAATTTTATTATCAGGCGATTATAGTTATAATAAGTATCCTATACTTTATTTAAATTAATATAAATAGCAGCCAGATACTATATTATCTTATTAGTAGATATAAACTAAATAGGTAACTTGTCCTTAAACCTAGCCTAAAGGTATTACTAGGTATCCCTAATAGTTTAACTAAAGAGGTAGAGTATTTTAGCTTCTTTAGAGGGAAAATGGTTGTGGTTAATATAAAGCTTTCCTTATACCTAGATTCTCCAGTTCTTAAAGGTTAGGTCTATACTATCTAATAATAGTAAGGGGTTAGGGAGCTTAACGGACTTTAATTATTTTGTTATTATGTCTATACTCTCTAGTATATTATATTTGGTTAAGTAAATAGGTTAATTAAGGCTTTATAAAGGGGAGGCTAGGCTATTTTATAAGGCAGTAAGGCTTTCTAGGATGTCCTTTAGAGTCTCTTATATACTTTAGGCTTAAAGATAATTAACCTTCTAATTGGTTGCAAGGGCATAAATCTGCCCATATATATCTGTAATGTTATTATTATCTTTAATTTTTAATCCCAACTAAATCTTATATTCCTCTTAAATAGAGGCAGGTCTTTTAAATAAACTTGCTTTAGGTGCCATTATTAGCTTCTTAAGGTTTATTAGAATTATATAATTTGGTTTTAATTTTAGGGTTCTTTTAGGGATATAGGTTAAGTATAGTTTGGCCTATAAAGTAGGATATTATTAGGGCCTTCTTAGGCATAGTAGTGTGAGTTTTTTGCTGTTTAAGTATAATATATTAACGTGTTGTTATAGACAAAGGTCTTTTTTTAGGGTAGGATATTATTAAGGCCTTTCTAGGCAATATAGGAGGAGCTTAATATAATATAACAGGCTTATATAAATGCTTCTAAACTAAAGCTTGTAGATTGCTACTATATAAGAATACTAAGCTAAGGAGAAGAAGGAGGAGAAGGTTATTAGAGACTAATAAGATATAAGAGGTTGCTAAGGCGCTAGTGGCAAGTAAGCTAATAGCAATTTTCCATACCGGGCATGGAAAATCCTAATTGGTTGGCTCTATAAGTAGTGCTAGTAGAATATAGTAGAATCTGGCAGATTGCCTAGAAATGCGGCAAATTGCCCTAAAAACGGCAATGTAGTAGGTAACGCGCTCCAGCACCGTCACAATAAAGGAGGTACTTTTAATTTTAGATATAAGTAATAAACTAAAGAAAGTATTTTTAGGAGGATGTTATATAATATTATATAAAAGGATATAGCTTAAAATATTAAGTATTAAAAGAATAGAGTATATAAAGAGTTAGTAGAGGAGTAAATTGTTAGAAAAAAATACCTAATTTTTAAATACAGTTGAAACTCTTTAGTACGATATCTGATTACAACGATATACTCTATATTACGATCTATGCTCTATGCCCCTCGATTAAAAGTTTTTTAGTGTAATATTACGATATACTGACTATTTATAATATCGTTAAGTTTTCTTTACTAAAATCGTTATAACCAGTAGAGATTTTGTATGGGAGGGGCCTTGGTTATCCTATAAGGTAGTGTTAAACTAAAAATTTAGGTTAGGAAAACTTGTATAAAGGTTAATCTACAAAGAAAATAAGGCTATATATATATGGTAGATAAGTTATAGGCACGACAGGTAGATGCCCTACGCCCTTTTAGGATACTTGGCCATACGTTGGCCTTCTTTTTCCTACTTATTAATCTAACACGTGACTCCATGTATAACAATACCATTGGTATTATGATACGGTCGGCCATACGACCCGCATCGTTATAAAGAGTTTTGACTGTAAAGGAGAAATAAAAGGAACATAGTAGTTATATAAGAAAAGGTATATAATCGATATATTATATAATGCTTAGGGGTAGGGGTATAAGATATATAAATAAAATAATTTTGGGTAAAAAGTAACTACTAAAGACGTGTAGATAGCGTATATAAATATATGCTAACTTTAAATTTAATAGATTATAAATTTAAATTCTACTAATATTATCCTTTATTAGGAATTGGGAAATATAATTATCTAGTATACTTCTTATTCTACCGTATAAAAGATTATTTAGTAATATTACTATACTATAAATAAACTCTTCTCTTTATATAATATACCTATATAACTAGCTAGCCTTAAAATAAGCAGAAAAGGGTAGAAGCTTTACTAGTAATTAATATAGAGGCTTAGGTAAGGGGTATATTAAAGAGGTAGGTATAAATAGGGAGGCCTTTATATATAAATATAACTATAAATAATCTATATTACTTGTATAAGGTAGAGAGCTAATTAATACCAATTCTACAAGGCTTATATAATAACATTACGTCGTCTAGTAGGCCCTTACCCCTTTACTAAGTATTAAAGTGTTTTAGGGTTCTATAGAAAGTGTTTTAGAAATTATAAGTAGCGGGATTATAGGGCCTAATATTTAGCGTATAATAAAAATTTTTAGTCTATAGCGGCGGTAGTAGAAGAACTAAAGGGTCAGGGTTAGATTATAGAACTAGAGAATAAAGAATAAATAAAAGTTACCAAATTTAAGCTACTAAGTCTCCTCTCTTTTTTACTACTTTTATTTTATTTTGTAGTATTATATATAAAGAGAAATATAAATAGAAAGAAGGAGATACCTAATTAGTAAGGAAGCTAAAGACGTTAGTAGAATTCCCTATAAATAGTTAATATATTAACTGCAATTACTCGCTTATTTAGTAGGGTGGATTAAAAAAATCAATCGATACGATCTGATACGATACAATCTCGCGTATCGTATCGAATCGGTTCAATTGGATTTTCCGCCACCCTAAGATTAAGTGTGAACGTATCGATTGGAAGAAGACCAAAAGATAAAAAAATAATGATCCTCTCTCATTGCAAGGACTCTAGAGCCTTATTATATACACTAAGTAGGTGGCAAAGAATGATCGACATTGCCATTCTGTTGACCGTCGAGGTCACTGTCAGTCACTACCTTATAACTCGCCATCCTGTTTCTTGCTATCTTTAACTCAGTCATCGACACGGTCACCGACTCGGTCACCGACTTAGTCTACTACTCCTTCCTTATGTATATAGAGAGCTTCTAGAGCCAGCTTCAATCAACAGAGTTCTTATGAGTGACTTGTCCGTCCGACCAGTGATCTACTTGGACTGGATGCAAAATCGCCTCGTATTGGATCCAATGCAAAGCTATACCTCCTTAGGCAGGTATTTAGCCAGACTAGGAAGAAGCTAAGCCTAAAGTAATTTGGACTGGAGTAGATTTGATCCCAAATCCACTCCACTCCAGTCCAAGTAGATCACTGCGTCCGACACATTCAGTCAGTAATAGGTAATGGAAAGGTAATAGAAACTGGTTGAGTCATAGGGTGATAGGCAACTAGAACAGGAACAGGAGAATCACTAAAATCCGACCTGGATCGACAGAACGTCAGGCAAATTTAATATTCATATTAAGAACTCAGTCAGGGTGAGGCGTCCTGATGCATGAGAGGTGGCTTAGGACGATCAAGAATGAGAACTCTGCTGCATTGAAGTGACTCTAGAGCCTCTATATATAGCAGTGCTTTTATCAATATTCAATATCAGTATAAGGCCGTATCGATACTGATACTGAATATCGAATACATTACAGCCTTGGCACGACGTTTTTAATCGAAACTAGGCCCTATGCCCCTAGGCTCTGGTAGAGCTTTAAAATAGCTACTCGCTCGCGGCTGCTCTCTCGCCACTATCGTTACCTTCGTGATCCTTGGCGTGGTGTAGTAGATATCGGCTGCTCTCTAGATTCTGCCAAGAGCTCAGAAGCCTCTCGTACTACATTCATCACCATAAGCCTCCCCCCGGCGGTAATATTACTTAGTAGCTAGCTCTTTAAGCACTTCGTACGTTTAATTTTCGTACTGCCTAATGATATATGGTCCCATGAGATCGTTCGCCGTGCACCCAAAAAGACTCGCCCGACATTAATGGTATAGATAATATATTAATTGCCATTTAAGGGAGTTGTGGGTAGTTGGCTCTACGAGTTAGATTAAGCCACTACTGTAGCGCCGTGCCTTAAATTGAAATAGGCTTCGATTTAATGAAGTCTTCGTACTAGTCGCTCGACGCGTCGTCGTTGCCGTTGGAGTGGGTAAACCGATCAGAATTAAGCTCAGAAATGGTAGAGGAGGATGTATCATCGTCCTCAATTACGATGGCACATGAGGGAGGTGTGGTGTTAATCAAAGGTAGAGTGTACTGGGGTGGGGGGGTGCAAAAATCGCCAAAATTCAGGTGTTGTACGCGATGACTTGCAAGATCTAATTTAATGTTTGGTAATTTTTACTTTCTATAGGTTTACCTAATAAATTTGAAACGCGCACATACTGTAAGGAGGCCCAAGAGTCATTTACTAACATATCTACCTTATCCTTACCATCTTAACTCTAAAAATCTTCGATATTCAATATCTTTTAGTATTGAATATATCGCACTGATATTGATATTGAATGTTGAATATTCAATATTCACTAATCAATACTGAATATTGATAAAAGCACTGATATATACATCAAGAAGCCGTCGTCAGTTTCGATGTATTTGGTTAATCAGTTGGAGCTTCAAACGTCAGTCGTTTGATCAAGGACTGATGTGACTCCTAAAGTCTCATAGGTCGACAATTAGGAGCTGAGGCATAATTTATGATAGGTCAAGGTGGGCCGGTAGCGGAAATACATAGGTCTTCCCTCTCCTAATCTAGTATGTAAGCTAGGCATAAAATGTTACCCACATTCTGGACTCCTAGTTTAGGTATCGTAAACGAACAAACTCCACAGCCGCACCTATTATCGAATGAAGATATGCCAAAATGATTATCGTTGTAAAGCTCAAGCTTGTAGAGCTAGTTGTAAGTGTTGTAGAGGAACCGGCGCCCCTTATCTTTATAATGAAATTTTAGAAAACAGTGACCGACCTGAACAAAACGGCTTATATCAAGGAATTTCTAACATTACATGAACTAAAATATTCAGGTGATGAGCGACGGACAGATACGAGAGCCCTTACGACGCAAAATAAACGTGCTTTGTTTTGAGATGGGCGCGGTCGATGTGATGGATGAATTTTTGTCTCTAGTGTCGAGAGGATTTACAACTATATGCAGCGGTGGCGGCTGCAGCGTACATGAAGGATGTTTTGTCGTGTATTGACGGCCTCCCTAGCTAATCAGGTATCTTGCATTCAAGCATCGATCCCCATACTCTCGAGAAGCTTCCCTAAGCTGCTACGCCATTCATTCACTCTCACTTGAGAGGACCCGGTCGCGACTTCCTTCAGCTTACTCGCCTCACCACTTTCGAGCTGTTTCATCGTGGCGTCCATGTATTCATCGAATAACATTGGCTTTGGTGCCTTTTCTCCCATTATAGCATTGAGACGGTTCCGAAAATCTGCATCCAATGTGGTGTCCACGTATGGTGGTGCGATCTCGATCACATTGACCTATGAGAATAACGCTGTCAGCATCAAATGGCGTTATGGTTGAACGGCAGATCACGTACTTGCGCCCCGGTAGGCTTCAATTGCTGTCTCAGAGCAACGCAGAACGCATGTATGCCTGCCTTAGCGGAGCAGTACACAGGGTAGGGACCCATCGGGAGATAGGCAAGGCCCGATGAGGTGAAGACGATGTTGGCATCTGGGTTTTTGTAATTGGTCAGCACTTATGATGTAGCGGCACATCGTACGCCTGTAGTGTCGCGAATACTCCAATACAGGAAGGATCATGGCTTACGTTTGCCAGCTTTGGCCCTTTCGATCAGGTACGGAACCACCAGTCTCGCTAAGACGATAGGTGCGGTAAGGTTCGTGTTGATCTCATTGATGATGTCCCTGTCTTGTGTCAGTTAACTGGTATTGAGCAAGTAGAGGCCGCCATGCCACCAACGTAGCAAACTAGCCGACTGTTCGGACCTGCCCGGTGGGCGATGGAACTAAATGGACAGAGGTACTCACTCGTTGCTTTGCGTGCTCGTGTCGGTAAATAAGGGGCTCTTCATTATGCCAGCGTTGATGAACACAGTATCGATGTCGAATGTCTTGAGCAGCTCGTCGACCTTTCCGGGCAGAGTTGCAAAGTCCGTGATGTCGACCTGGCGAGCATCGACTCGAGACCCAAGGCTCTGCTGCAGCGCTGAAAGACGGTCTTGCCGGCGACCGGCGACGATGAGATGCTTTCCCAGAGAGTGAAACCGTCTGGCGAAACCTTCACCGAGACCTGAGGTCGCTCCGATGAGGAGGACTGTGGACATTGAGGAAGTCATGGTAGGTGATGTAACGCGTTGATATGCAAGCTTGACTTTTCAGATCTATTGTGTGTTATTGGCTTATGGTTCATTTAACTCTGCAAGAATGCTGCTTTGATTGCTTCGATACCGGAGGCTTGCCATTACTTATACTAACGCAACATCTCAGCTCATGCTCATCGGCTCGGACATCCTTTTTCAAGCTCCGAGTCGCCTGCAAGCTGCCTTGGCAGACGTGCTGTTCCTGCATATGAAATATCTGCGTGTCGGGGTGGAGTGCTTCGCTGCGCATGATACGCGGTCCTTCGGCTCCGAGCGGTAGGATAACAACTCCGAGGCGTGTCTAAAAGCCGAAAGCCCGAGTAGTCAATGGACGTCATTGTACATTTGGTGTCCACTATAGAGGCACGATGTCTCATGTCTGTGCTGTTTTGTTGCAGAGTGTTGTTTGCGACAGTAAATTAAAACCATTCTCCACGAGATGGGTGAGGAGACGCAAAAAGCTTTGAAAACAACGCTTTCGAAAATTGACCCTCTTCGCCTCGCAAGAAAGGCCTGTCGAGCCCCAAGCAGGGCCAGAGAACAAAGCACCCTCAAAATCAACGGCCAATAATGCCGGCGCAATACCTTCTTTGATCTATTAACCCGTTTCAGCCCTACTGGACTAGGTATGCGGGTGGTGCTATCTATACTGGCTGCATTAGGATATCCCCAGCTCGGCGTCTATTATTGACCCAAGGTACAAGTGGTCTACACAATCTCGCCAATTCCGGTTGTTAGCGCTTTTAATTAGGCCACCGCTAGTTATACACCCCTTAAACGATACGCATACACCCCTTAAACGATACGCATACACCCCCCAATTGATACACATACACCCCCTGCCTCATTTAATTTAGACGCTTCCTCATTAAGTTAGATGCTTCCTTATTAAGTTAGAATATCACGTGCGTTTGACTTGTTTGCGCCTGCATTGCGAAAATCAAAGTGCGAGTCTATAGTATAGCCAGTATTTCACTCAAATGCTGAGGGCTCTCTACAAGTAGATCTGTCGACGCGATTGGCAATTGTAGAGCCGGTTGTAGGGTTGATTGACCGACCACCGCGACGCTCTACAATTGCAGGCCCTTGGATGTGAAACAGAGGTGTTGATTTGGGTCCCGCCGGGCGCGGGCGCGCGCGTGGGCGCGTGGGCGCGAAGCAGGTAGCAGCACCTGAATTAGTTTGCGCGACGCCTCACAAAATACTGCGCAATCTAATTAATCGACTCAGTCGCGATCCAAATTTAGACTCTACTACTTATACTATAACTAAAATCAAGACTTAATCGTGATGTTGCAGTTATAAAACTTGCACGGCGCCGGGTCGCAGCTGATCGTGGTCTCGGACACGTTGAACGTGGTCACCGATGGGGGTCGGCAAAAGCTGAGCGTGGTTACCAATGGAGCCCCCGGAAAAAGGTCGGCGGTACTACACTTTTACCCATACAGAACGCGCATTAGTAGCCACATTTAACTTAAGCAAACACACAAACCAAAATGTTAAGAGTATATGCTCCGCATACACCTAGAGATATAGACATAGATATACACATATATCTATACCTATATATATACAACCGCATTTATATATGCCTTACTATACCAATAACAAGTGAAAACTATACTAAAGTAAATAAGAGTATAGTAGGGTGGCTAAACAGTCTACAAGTTAGTATGCACAATTATATACTAGGCATATGCTAAGAATATATAGGTACACTAAAGCGTACCTAATATTAAATATAAAGATAATAGTTCTCAAGATAATATAATCAGTAGAGAGAGTATTAAAGATAAGGAGGGTAGGGAGGGCGAGGAGGGTAAGGGTTAAGATAGTATATAACAGCAGTTTCCATTTTATATAGGTCTCTCTAAGGTAAGACTACATATAATACTATACATAGGCTATATATATACTAAGAATATCTAGAGCACACTCCAAGACCATAGAGTACTTATTAGCTTTAATAGTAAGCACTAAGTTATTATCTAAGAGGCAATAGACTATATTATAATGCCAGAATATCCAGCAACTAGAAAAGAAGGAATTGTATACTTTATCTATAAAGCAATACCTCTGCTATCTATAGATGCAGATAAAGAAACAGTACGCGAGGTTATTAAGTAGTATATATTAAAGGTATACAATACACATGCTAGGTATATGCTATACTTATGCCTCTAGTAGATTCAATTTTTGTTTTATAAAACCGGTAACCCTAAAGTTACACAACTATAACTCCTTGGAGAAAACAATAATTGGAAGAGTAGAAAAGCATTTTATTAAGCATTTAAATATAGCGGTATTAAACACTGCGAGCACGCTTATAAGGATGTCCTCCGTATATGCCCTATATATAATAGGGTTAAGCTTAAATTAATTAATAACCTCTAAAAGCGTAGCAGTCGTCCACACTAAGCAGTAGAGGTTAATAAAAAGCTTAAGCAAAGTATAGAGAAGTAAGCATTATCTATATATATTAGGTAAATACTTATAATATATAGCTACTATAACAGTATTCTATAATTATAGCGGTAGTGTACCTATCCTAGTACACAAGAACGTGTATATAGTAAAAGCAGACTAACAATATTTTCTCAATATAGAGTACGCATATGGCCAGCGTATGCATGATATATGCTTATTATATATAGATAATATTCATTGGTTATTCTAGTAGCAGTAATACTAAACTATAGCACACTACTTGGCCTTTATTATTGACAATTACTAGGGTAGATATTTAATACCTACGTCTACTTATTAAATATAGGGTTTAGGAACTTAAAAAAGAATATACCTATATTAGACATTTAACGTCAAAGCAAAAAAATTGTGGTAGGTAATATATACACTATATATACACTACGTATATACTAAGCCTATTAGGGTTTAACCATCCGCAAGGCTAAAGTAGAGTAGTAAGCCAAATATGCGGTGCATAGTTAGATTGCTATATTCCTGTTAATATAGCACGGTATCCTTATATTTGCCTTATTATACGGAATTCTTATATATATTATTTACTATACCTAATAAAGCTACTAATTGACCTTGCTAATAATATAGTTAAAGTAATAAGGTAGGTGGAAGTCCTAAGCCTTACTACACGTATGCCCCATATATGTATAGTATATACAAATAAAACTACTTACTATGGCATAGGTCGATTCATCCTATCTCTATAGTATTATACTCTATGTAAGAAGTATAGGGCGCAGACACTACGTATAGTATATAGTAGTCTTAATATTAAGGATCAAATTACTACTTTAATTTAAAAGGAAAGAATGCTATAATTCCTAAAGGGGACGGCATATATAGGTAAGTATAGGTTAAATACACGCCAAGTATATACAGAGCCTAAGCGTAGTAGGTATGCTACACGAGTTCTCTATTAACCAATATAAAGAGAATATAGAGCAATAGATTCGGGCAATTTATAACTTTAATAACAAGCATTTCCTTATTATATGCTATACATACACGCAAGCTAAGGCATTCCAACATGTAACATATATCAAAATGGACCTATTATTTAAAATAGTTTAAGGTAAAATAAATTTATTCTTAATTATGGGATAGGATAAGAATTCTAAACGTATGCATGCCCTATGCTATGTATATACTATGCACAGGCTAATACCTATAATAGGAATTAAGGTGTAGGTATACGCATTTCTAAACTTAGAAATACGTGCTATATATATAAAGATATTTTAGCTAGTATTTAAGGTTTTAAGTAATACTGCCCGATTATCTATATAATTTATATATATTTATAGAACCGGACTTCGCACGGCTATAGTTAATATATATAAGAAACAAGCTAGTAGTAAATATACGCTGCGTATATACCTAGCATATACTAATAATATATAGGCTTTGGGGATTACCTACATATAATTAACCTATCCCGTAAATGGGATAAATACCTTTAGCACATACTTATATTCTACTAAGTATATATTAAACGAAACTTTGCGAAGCGCTTTCCAACCTATAAAGCAAGATATATTATAGAGCAGATATAGGAAGCGGAGACAGAGTAGAAACTAATAGAGCGTATATAAAGCATATGCATACTATATCCGGAGCTTACATCTTGGATAAATAACAAGAAGAAAATATGGATACTAGCCAGGCTTATAAAGGAAAAGTTAAAGGTCCCTTATAAGTGGTGGGCATATGCATAAAAGTATACTGAAATTGGTGAAAGTAGTCACTTTTAAGATAATAACTTTACCGGTTAAAACTTATGCATGCTTACTGCAGTACTATAGTAAATATATACACTCTATATATACACCGCATATTCTAATATTTTAGTATAGGCTCAAACTCTATACACAAGAAATATTCGACCTATAAGAGCTATATAAAGAGACAGGAATAGATAATATATAGAGAAATTATAGTAACTTAAAGCAGATAGCAGTACAGCTACAGAAATAAAGTATGTATATACACTATAAATGCAAAGTAGATGCTAAGCTTAAGCAGCCTAGAAATAGTAAAAAGCAGCTAAGTAATAAGCTAAAAATCCTAAATTAAATCTTCCTTAGAATCCTCAGAACCTATTTAACACCCTTAAGCCTAATCTATAGTATATACCTAATATAGAATTACCTACTATATTTAGTAGGCAGACTATGTCGCAGATAAGTAGAGCAGATAATAATATTGCATTAGTATTAGATACATCACGCATATCCATAGTATATACAGCGCAGATATTGCCCCCACTATCTTAAAGTTAAACGCCCCGGACTATAGGTAAAAGGTATAGGTTTAACCTATCTACAGAGAAGATAGAGAAGGAGGCATATACACTCCGTGTAGAAAATATAGAGTAATGAATTAATAAATTGAAACAGGCTAAAGATATATATAATAAAGCGAAGGAGCTAGCAGAGCTTAAGAAGTAGGCGCAGAAGTATAGTATTAGCATATAGGGCATATATGCACAGTATACGCAGAGCAAGTATTATAGAGTTCTATCACTATAAATAAAGAATTGATTAATATGGGCCTATAGCCCCGCGCCCTATATTGGGTATATGCCTAGCCTATCTATCTACCAAACTCCGCCTAAACTCTAACTATGTATATTGCACATTGCGTATATAGTATGCAGGCCCAGTATATACTGGGACTTAACCAGTAATATAGGATAAGCGGCGGGTTCTACCCACAGTAGGAGTGGCTTATATAGAGTATAAGCATAATATATACAATAGAATAAACTAAACTTACTAGAGCTCTTACTACTACTATAGTGGCGGCCTGTTGTTTTTCTGCTCCCTATACTAAATATTAGTAGTATATATATAGGATATATACAAAGCAAACCTACCGCTCTAGCGGTGTGTAGACGGCGAGGGGGACTCCTTACAGTTATTTAGGGGGGTTAGGCCGCGCTACGCACATAGTTAGCATATGCTAAATATATATAGGTGAAATACTAACCTTGCGCTTTAAGCCAGTAGAGGGAGTAGTAGGGCCAACACGCTGTTTCCCTTATATTAGCATACGCCTAGCATAAGCGCGTGTTAACCTATGGTTAATAGAAGACATTAGGGGTTTGCATATACATAGGGTATATATATATAAGCTAGCAATATAACTAAGTAGTAGTTTTAGTAATGTATATGTAGGGCATATACTAAATTAAACTTTCCTAGTCTCCTAAACATAGAGTTAAGCGTTAGTTTTGGAATTGGGTAGTATCCCTAGTAGTAGCCGTACTTATTCCTTATATACGCTACCCTTAGGCCTATAAGTACCTTTAGGTCTGAAATTAAACTTAGGGGGAATAAGTATATAGATAAATAGATATATATATTAGGGTATAGTGCGCATATATAGAAGCAACACTAGTGCTCTTACCTCATAATAGAATTGCCTGCTAAATTAGGTAGCAAACCCCTAGTCCTAGGCACTGCATTTAATTAGCTTAGGCTAAGCGTATACACGGCATAGGGTAGATATACGCAAAGAGTATATAGGCATCTGTATACTCCAAGATCCTAGAACCCAAGGGGCCACAACTATAGACACTATTAGCGACGTATATGCGACATATAGGCATAGATATACCTGGGCTTATACAGGTATCTCATATCCTACTAGCCACTAGAGAGAACAAACAGCTTTAGGGAACTATAATATATTAGCCTTGTATATGCGCTGCATATATATAGCATATACTTCTTACCTGCGACTAGCTCTCCAACTAATATATTATTAGTGGTTAGGTTAGTTACTGCATATAGTAAGTATATGCCAAGCTGCTATAACAACATAGTAGTACATACAAGCACCACTGTGCTTATTGCGGACATGCTAGCAATACTACAGCTATATTAGTAGAGCCGCAGGCGCTGCGCATATGCAAAACGTATACTTAGCTAAGCGGTGAAGACACGGCCGCACATCTACGTACCGTTAACTGCAATATTACACCTAAACTTTGGCTTAGCATATGCTACGTATAGGGTGTGGATAAGCAATATACACTATAGTATTAACCGAGGAGAGCACGGAGGCGGCGTTGGGTGGGTCTGGTATACGCTTAGCATATGCCTACGCAGTACATAGAGCCGTATATACTCGCGTTATCTTGGACCGAAACGGTTAGGGCTATATATAGTTAGTATATACACCGGATATACGGCTCTATATACACTCACGTCTTCCTCTAGCAAGAGCTGCTGCAGCACGCGCTATAGTTATTATAAGTATATACCATGCATATGCAATCCTATAACTAACCAGGAGTCACCCAACCGGGATTAGGATTTAGAATCGGACCTATAAGGCTTTATAAGTATGGTATATGCATATGCTCTGCATATGCTTACCATAGTAATGGCCGAAGGTAGAAGGGTTAGCGGTAAAGGCCACCTGCGGATTATTAAAGTCTGCAATTATCAGATTGCTTATAGTAAGCATATACGCGGCATATATAATGGTTAAATTAGTAATGGAAATTCGCCTTATTCTTTCTATTAGTATATACAAGACCTATGCCTATATTGTGCTGTATATACTCGTGGCATACGCTGTGATGTTATAGAGAAGAAGTTATAGTGCAACTATTCTTATGGATATGCTACGCGTGTATATAGGCCATATTTTGATGACTAACTACCATTACCTTATATAGCCATTGTTTAGCGCATATGCGCGGCATATACACTGCCATAAACTAGGATATTTGTGATTTGAGGATAAACGGCTTTACATTTTCTATTTTATTTAAATTGCATATGCATTGCATATACATAGGCTCAGCGTGGTCTCAAGCTAATTATGGTTATAAAGCTGGTTTGCAAGTTCTAACCATATTAAACTTTCTAACCACGCCAAGTCTTTTCCGTGACCACGCCAAGCTGTGAGCCCGCACGGCGCGCACTTTAATTTTCGCGATGCAGGCGCAAACAAGTTAAACGCACGTGATATTCTAACTTAATAAGGAAGAATCTAACTTAATAAGGAAGAATCTAACTTAATAAGGAAGAATCTAACTTAATAAGGAAGAATCTAAACTAAATAAGGCAGGGGGTGTATACGTATCGTTTAGGGGGTGTATAACTAGCGGTGGCCTTTAATTAAGCCACCAACTAATACAAATTCAGTCTCTCTGGCCTGGCAGCTGAATATCAGAAAGAGACTGCCGAACAACCTTACCTGACAGTTAATTTGAAGTTTTAACGCCTCTGCCAGCCGCATTGTGGTTAGGTATATTAGTGAACTCCACGCGGTAAGGAACCTAACTTAGGAAGTCTACTAATTAACAATACGTCTTCTAGTTTCCTACCCCACTTCTAAGCCGCCGACGCGTTGTTTGTGACAATCCTTAACTTCCTTAAGCCTCTATTACGACCTTCCTTAAGCCTCTGTTACGACGATTGCCAGCTCTTGCGTCCGAATGACCTTTCCGGCGGTAATTAGTTTAAAAATGGCTTACTTTTATTCTAGGTAACTTTATAGAAGTTAGAAATAGGCCCTTAGATATATTAATCACGCTATTAAGACGGATATTAATGGCGGTAGTCACAGATAAGATTTCTAGGTTTGGGTAAATATTAAGTTTTAGCGCGATTATAAGGGACTTTATATAGCTCTATAGATTTAAGTATAAAGATATTTATCTGCGCCTATTATAAGTTAATACCATCCTTACCACTTTTTATACTAAATTTGCATATTTCTATAATAAGTTCTAATTAAAATCTTTTAGATTCTATCCTTAAAGGTATCCACTAGGCTATCTTTTAAGTATAATCCTTCCCGTATAAAAAAATCTCTAAAATCTACTTTATCTAATCCTTTTTTGCTTTACTACGCCTTCTTAGCTTTAGAAACTTCTTTAGCTTCTTTACTTATTTTTTGCCTTATAATATAACTATACTAAACACTTCCTCTATTCGCTCTACTGTATCTAATTCTTTTACTCTAACGCCTACTACTCTAAACCATTATATTTGCCAAGCAATTGCTTATTTTAATAAATGGGAAAGATGTAAGGAATAGAAGCGGGAAGAGCGAGCTATGGAATATATTTAATGTTATTAACGGCTTTAGGAAAGTAACGCTTAAGCGCTTGTTCCTTACTCCCTAAAATATATACTTAAAGGCCTCTATCGCTATCTTTAAGAACCTATCTCTTATATTGCAGTATTAATTAAGTAACTATATTCTACTGTATTGTTAATAAAGCGTAGACCCTAATACATAGTAGCTATTAAAATGCCCTTATATACGGCTCGCTAATTTAGCATTAACTAGTTAATTTCCTAGAGTTAAATACTTAGGCGCGTCGCCTTGCCTACTTAAAGCTTTCCTTCTATATAGGAGTCTCTTATTCCAACTCTATAGTTACCTAATATCTTAAAAAGGAGGGCTTTTAATAATATATTGCTTATATAAAGCCCTAGCTTACTATAGCTCACTATCGCGCCTGGTTAACATTCGTATTAGCTTACTATTACTTCTAAAAAGAAAATTAGTACAGAGTTATATAGATAGATAAGGCAGCTATGTATTATAATGGGCATTAGCGGCTCTATATTATTAAAAGACCTAGTAAATAATTTTAGCCTAACTGCCTCCGTCCTAAGTTTACTAATATACCTTATACAACAGTATAGGCTATATTCTGCGGTATAGAAAAAGAGCCTCTACTATTTTAGAATAAGGAAGAATAGGGTAATATTACAGCGTAGAGCTTTCTAGATTACATATATCCAAAGTTTAAAAAATTCTACAACTTCTATAACACTAAGTATAGTATATATTTCCTTAATTACGAATTTAGAAGTACCTTAATAATTATATAAATTAACGGGGCTCCCTATTATAAAGCTTGTATTACTATTACTAAATTCTAGAAAGACAATATTAAGTTACTTTAGTGGCTAGTAAATAGCCCAGATCTTAACCTAATTAAGGCCGTTTAAAATTTAATAAAGACGTAATTAGCTAAGTGGAAGCCTTACCCATTAATAAAAGAAGTAATATAAGCAGCTATTAAATCTAAATGGGAGAATCTGGAGGCCTGCTACTTTAAGGATCTAATTACTTTTATACCTATACGCCTTTAGCTAGTAATTAAAGCAGAAAGGGGACCAATTAAGTAGTAAAGGATAGTAGAAAGCTTAAAGGATAATTAGGAGCTTAAAGGATAATTAGGAGCTTAAAGGCGATATTTAAACACTCGTTTAATTACGAAGCGTTAATTTTAACACTTATTTGGTTACTGTGATTTTAGAAATATTTATATATAGGCAATCTATTATACAATTATTAGTTTTAAAAAGCTTTATACAATTTTAATATTAAGGTCTTTTAAAGCTCGCTGCCAAGACGGGAAACTCATACTAATCTATATAAGGATTTCCGCCCGAGAGGCGTCACTAATAAGGCGCTAACAACCGGAATTAACGAGGTGGTATATATTTTCAGGTCCTAGAATTTAAACTTTGCCAAGCCAGCTTCTAATTGGTTGGAAAAATGTTATGCATAATAAGTTGTGGCAGAATCTATATAATAAACTTTAAAATATTATAAATATTAAAATATCTTAGTATTGCGCCTTCCTTTTTATTAACATCTTTATTAATACCACTATATATATAACTGACTACTGGTACTGCTGAGACATAATAGGCGGATTTTACAATTCTTGTAGACTTCGTAAAGTCACTTAATCTAGAAGTTGAAGCAGTTAATTGAGCCTTAATTAACACCAAGTGGCTTAACGCCGTCGTATACACCCTGGCTTGTAGATCCGCATAAAATTATTTATAAAAAGCCTTCCTATAGGGGACCCTTATATATATATAACGCAGGCCTAAAATACTTTATAAAATAAGGTAGTATTTTAAGCCTGCATTACTTTGCTTATATACCTATATTAGGTAAAGTTACTTAGTAATTATCGTGATCAATTAAGCTGTAATATAGTTATGGAGACTTAACGTCTTAGTAGCTCCTTCTTATTACTCTTATTATATATTTCTGGGTTTGATTGACAGCTGAAAGGAGCTCTTGCTGCACCCGGCCTAAAAAGACCAAAACCAACCAAAAGAACCCTAAAAATCACTTAGAGAATCCCCCTGAGATACATGCATCGCAGGGGAGGCACACGTCAAACGACAGTAGTTCGCACTTGCGCGCGACCGCTAGAGCCACGCCCAGCAATAGCCCTCCACAATAAAGACGGGCGAATACCATACCATAAAGTGGAAATATCTCTATTAAGAAAGCATCTAATAAAATATAAAGCCTATTGGACGCGTCTAGTATCCAGAATTATGGGGGAGTAACTATTAGCTATAATAAACTAATATAGCTAGTAGAATGGCTCCGCCAGTCTAGTAAACCTTAGGCGCCCCTTTAGTAAACCCTTAATTAAATCCTCTAATAGCTAAGTAAAATTAAAAATAAATAAAAACCCCCCTTACCAGCAAATTATACCTAGGCCGCTATAGCTGCGCTTCTATAGCACAGGGAACCTACCCCCCTTAAGACAATAACTGGGTATATAATTATAATATAACTAAACATAGAAAAAGTAGAGGGGCTTAGGGGTTAATTAGAAACAGAAGTCCTTATAAAGATTTATAAAGAGGTTTATAATGCTGTTATAGTCTAGCACCTTAGGAGCGGAGATATTAGAGTCACCCTAAAGGACTAATAGGCAAAGGAATAAGCCATAAGGGTAGGGGACAGGCTAGGTAAATATATTAGCATAAAAGTACTCTATAAGGATTACTTAGTTAAAGTCCTAGTAGTTTCTATAAGCCTTAGGGTAGAAAAGGGACGCTAGGTAGACAATACAGCAATTATATAGGAGATAGTAAGATAAATGGAATGCCTTATTCTAGGACTTAAGATTACCTAAATCTAATAGCTTTAATAGGAAAATGCAAACTAAGCATATAATAAGAATAATAAGAGGATATAAGGGTTGCTAGAGACTTGCTAGGGAGACGCTAAACAAATATATAGCTTCCTTATTGTTAGTATATATATACCGGGAATGCAAAAACTTCTTATCTAAAAAGGAATAATTATAAATGGCCTTATATATAACACAAGACTCTATAACTATGGACTACACCTAGAATAATGCTATTGTTGTACATAATAGGGACACACCCAAACCATATACGCAGTATAGGTATGCTGCGGCTACTGTATAGGCCCCTATAATATAAAACACTACTTAAACTAAGACTAAATAAAATTCGTAAACTGCCACTAAAGCATATATAAGGCATAGGAGAGAGAAGACTATATTAAATATAGGAGATGGAAGGTAAGGGCTTAACAGCTACGGGAACAACTGCACGCTAGGTTATATAAATAGAAATAACGGGCAATAAGCTAGAGGGACGTAGGTGCCTTCCCAGTATTTCCTACCTTTAGTAATAGGGGGCTAGGCTAGCTATCCTAAGCCTTAACGGGCTAGAAGCGGCGCCGCGTAATATTACTAGACTGAATAGGGATATAAGGGTTATAGGAAATATAAGGGTTATAGGGGATACAAGGGAGAGAACGCCCTATAGAAAGACCCCTATGGACATCTACAGTAAGCTTAAGACCAGGACAATTAAGAATTAGACTTAACGCGGTAAATATAATATTTACAGCCGACCTATAAAGGGCATATAGCCAACTAGTAAGATTAGGGGAAGAACCGGAGATAATAATAGATTTAGATATAGAAGCGCTAGTAGGAATATAAGACATGGGAATAGAAAGCTCTATATAAAATAAGTAGCAACTAGGGTATAGATATAAGAGACAGAAGTTCTAAATATCCTAGAGAAAGTGGAAATAAAAGAAGTAAGGAATAAAGGAGAGATAAAGGACCCTTACTAGGGGTCCGCCACCTATCTATTATATAGTATAACTGCGGCAATATAAACTATTGTTTTATAAGGCCCCTACTAGATAGTCTAGACCTAGAGAAACACTATATCCTTGCTATATAAGAGCCGTATTATAATACCTATATATAATTAATATACTGCCCCTAAGGATTCTAGCTCCTATATAAACCAAAAGCAGCTATATATATGTGCTTTATAATTAGTAAGGCT
>Ga0307507_10004388_pt1 | contig 25157 bp, 4 predicted proteins | sample 7_EM_MG_FD_207223 | JGI IMG/M metagenome (GOLD analysis project Ga0307507, IMG submission 207223) | Populus trichocarpa ectomycorrhiza microbial communities from riparian zone in the Pacific Northwest, United States - 7_EM | ecosystem: Host-associated > Plants > Roots > Unclassified | place...
GATGGAAAGGGGGTATTGTATACAAATAGTAGGGCCAGCCCGCCAAGGCGCTAATGGTGGGCCAGCCAACAGTAGGAAACAGTACGAGACAGTATATAACAGGTCAGTGCCGTGACAGTACTCCCCTTCTCTAGAAGGTTTGGTCCCTAAACCAAATAAATAACTCTAAAAATAGGTAATACGCGGGGGCTGGTTTTTATCGCGAAGATGTTGGTTCCGCTTACCGCCCTTAACTAAGCTAATGGCGATTTTTTATCCCGGGGATGGAAAATTCTAATTAGTTAGTTTAGTAAATAAAGTTAGCAGAACTCTATACCACCACCAGAATCAATCTACGTGGCGTTTTATAGTGTTCCTTAGCAAGAATCTGGCCAATTAGATAACTTTAACTAGCGGTTAAAGTTCCATAATATCTTAACCACCATAAATTAATATCGTGGTTGGCTATAACCTTAGCATAACTTTTCCTTATCTTATACCTAGTCTGGGGGTCCGGGCTTCTTAGGGTGTTATTTATGGAACTTATATAGTGCGCGCTTATACCTTTTTAGGGACTTCTTGGGTTCCTAGGTTTCTTCGTTATAATACTTCCACTTAATATAATATATTAGGCTATACTTATCTATTTATTTATTATATATATTAAGGATCTTTTTAAATTCCCACTTGTCTGTAATGTTGCTATTATTATCTCTTTTAGCTATCCTTCCTATGATATTACAACGTTCCTCTTTATTAATGCGTACTTAACTAGAGATCTCTTTAGGGAACTAGAGGCGGACTTTTAAAGTATAGAAAGACTTATTAACGCGGATATAGTCTAGGAGGTTAACTATAACTACTCCTCTATAGGTAGCTAGAACGGGCTAGGGTCCGTCCTAGTTATTATCCTACTTCCTCTTAAGCTGGTTAGTCTTTATATTTTTAAGGCTAACTATAACCATATTATCCTTTTTGAATATTATACCTTCGTCTTATTTTATATTAGCGTTGTCTTTATAGCGTCGCTGGGAGATACAAGCTAGGGCTTTAAGCTAGGTTAAGATGCGCTTAAAGCGGTTAGCAATAGTATTAGCTTATAGGTACTCCTTCTTTATATATATAGATAGGGCTGATAGCTAGGAGCCCGCTAGTTTAACGCCTAGACGTAGGTTATAGCTATAGTTGGCAAAGAATGGTGAGATTCCCATAGTCTTATTAATCTGGTTATTTATGGTAAACTTGGTAAGGGGGAGCCAATCTACCCAGTTATCTTAGGTGAAGCTCATAAAGGCGCATAGGTACTTATTTATTGCTATATTAATAATCTCAGTTTAGCTATCTATTTTAGGGTGCTATACGGAACTAGGGCTTAGGGTTACCTTTAGGCGCTAGTTTAGGCGACGCTAGAAGTTAGAAACAAATAAAGAGCCTTTATTAAAAATAATAGTATTTGGAGCGCCATATAACTTATAGACAGTATAAATAAATGCTTTAACGAGCTCCTTAGTATCTAGGCTAGTAATAGGAATAAAGTGTCTTATCTTTATTAGGCGGTTAATAACGACAAAGATATATTTATATGTTTTGCCATTATAAAGGCACTTAGGCAGGTTGACGACATAGTTAATAGAGATATTGGTCTATAGGCGGACTGGTAGTTCTAGTAGTTTTAGGAAACCAGGCGGTACTAAGTATAGGGTCTTTATATAAAAGTAAAGAGCGCAGTCTTTTACAAAGGTAGCCGTAAACTGTGAAATACCTGGCCACTAATAGGTTTAATTAAGGAGGTTTAGCATTTTAACGCGGCCTAGGTGGCCCACAGGACCCAAACTGTATATACGGTATATGACTTTTAGTTAGAGTTTAGGTGAATTAGGGACAAATACTCAATTCCTATAGTAGATTAGGCCGTTGACAATTAAACATTTGGATTTATTATAGTGGAGTAACTTCCTAATCTACTTAGGCTAGTAATGTGCTTTACGGCCTTCCCGTTTATATAGCGCAGCCAACATATCCCTAGCGAGTTTATTCTCCTTATAGGCATTCTTAATAAGCTCCTTAAGGGGTTTTTTCTTAGGCTCTAGGTCTATTACTGTGATAAAGTCTTTAACGCTCTAGTCTTGGGATTTACTCAGTAGCTCTTCTAGGATAGCGGGGTTAACTTTTTTTTATAGTAAGATAACGCGGTCTTAGTATTATAGACATTTATTACTAGTATTAGCAGGTACTACGCCTAGGAGACGGCTAAGAGCGTCTAGGATTATGGCTTTGGTGCTAGGCCTATAGGTAATAACAAAGTTAAACTAAGAGAGGAACTTAGCCTATTGGACTTAGCACTAGTTCAGTTGTTTTATTATTATAAAGGTCTGGAGGTTCTTATAGTCTATAATAATCTTAAACAGTTGCTCGGTTCCTTATAGTTTAGGGCGCTATTCTTTTAGTGCTTTTATAATTGCTAGGAGCTCCTTATTGTATATTTTATAGTTATATTCTGGGGCGGAGTGCTTGGCAGAGAAGAATATAACTAGCTTAAGTTTGCTATTTTTACTAGCTTAGTAAAGCACTTCTCCTAAAGCCTAGTTTAAGGCGTTTGTCTCTACTACGGTTTTCTTTATATAGTTATAATATGCTAGAACCGGTGCTATAGTAAACGCTGTCTTTAGTGTCTAAAAGGCTTGTGCTTAATTAGGGCCCTATAACCAATTAGTACTCTTCTTTAGTAGCCTAGTTATGGGTTTAACAACTACGAAGTAGCTTTGGATAAATTATTAGTAAAAGTTTGCAAAGCTAAGAAATTGCTATAGTTCTTTAATTAATGTTGGGTCCTTCTATTCCTATAAGGCCTGCACCTTCTTAGGGTCCATAGTTATGCTATTAGTTAAGATAATTAAGCCAAGATATTTTATTTTAGTAGCATAAAACTCAGACTTATTAATATTAATCTATAGTCCGGCGTTGCTAAGTCTCTGGATAACTTTATTTATATATTTAGTATGCTTAGTGCGTGTTTTAGAGAAGACAAGGACATTATTAAGGTAGGCAGTGTAGTAGTTATTAAGGGCGTTATATAAAATATGGTTAATATAGTTCTAGAACATAGTAGGCGTATTATAGAGACTAAATAGTGTAACTAATATCTTATAGAGTCCAAACCGGGTAATAAATGCTATAAGCTACTTATAACCTTCCGTAATCCAGATCTAGTTAAACGCAGTAATTACGTCAAGCTTAGTAAAGTACTTAGCACTATAGAGTATATTAAGTATCTCGCGGATTAATAGCAATAGGTACCGATTCTTAATAGTAACTATATTTAGGCCTTAGTAGTTATGGCAGATTTATACGCTACCACCAGATTTTGTAGCAAGGAGAAGTAGTACAGCGGCTAGTAAGGTTAATTTATAGATAAAACCCTTATTTAGTATCTCATTAATCTATTTCTTTACATAACTAAGTTTAGTGGGTAAGAGTGGTCTGTTCTTATAATATAGGGCCTACTTTCCGGGTATAATCTCAATTTTATAGTCCTATGGTTAGTAAGGGGGCAGCTTATCTACATTTTTAAGGAGGAAGTGTTTAATATATTCGCGAAACTCTTTTAGTAAGCGTTATAGAATATCTTTATAGGTTAATCCTGGTTTGCCTTTTAGGAATTTCTTAATATTAGTGTTAACTATCTTTTGGCATAGAAACTCAGGCTTAGTTTTTAGGTTTGTCTTAAGGAAGTTATAAAAATAAGGGGGTAGCGCTTTGCGGGCTTCCTCTATTATATAGTCGCCTTCTACTAGCTAGTGGAAAGATCTTTCTAATAGGTTTAGTACTTCTATTAGGCCTATAGGCAGCTCTTTAAGCAACTATTAGTATTTTTCTTATTTAACTAGTTCTACTAGCTCCACCATATAGATCCTCATCATCTTTACGTCTTTTTGTTTATAGAACTAGGTGAAATTAACGGCATAAGTGCATCTAATATTATCTAGGTTGGGGCGTATCTGGTTCTCCAGTGCTACAGCTAGGCTGGCACGGCTTAGTTAGCCTAGGGGGGCGGAAACAAGGCGGCAGCCCTACACGGTACGCGCAGGAGACGGGTATAAGGTTAGGTATTATAGGGGGGAGGTTTTAATTGCTCTGGTTTTAGTTTTGGCTATAACATCTTTAGCTGTTATACGTGTGGTCACATATACGTATGGTAAATAACTTAAAGTTAGGTGTCTTATTAGCTAACCTAGGTTAAGCGGGTATATATAGGGGACTTATAGTTCTAGTAGTATTTGTTTTTTTAGGGATAGGATAGTAGTCCAGTCTTCTAAGATCTCCGCTTTGTTTATTACGTATATTAGGTTACTAGTGTTAGGCACCTCTTCTACTATCAGCTAATAGTATCTAAGTGTTAGCCTTGCGATACGTCCGCATAGTGCTACTCGGTCACAATCGGGAATATGCCATAGGAGATAGTTATAGGCATAGTAATTAGAGTTAAACTTAAGCTCTAAAGTGGGGAAGTCTGCCCTTAGGTTATATTTTTTAAGCTAGGGCATTCTAAGAATTACTAGTATAGAGGGTAATAATTTCATAATATAGAAAAGTATAGATTCTATATAGTGGCCGATTATTATTTTTGCTATAAAGTAGTAGGTAATAAAGCTAGATGGGAGTCCGTTAGTAAGGCGGAGTGGTTTTAGGACTAGGAGTCTTTTCGTTATAATATTATACTTTTTTATAAGCAAGTCTTCGTCTACAAATACTAGTGCTGTACTACCGGTATTAACGAGGCTTACTATTTTAATAAAAACTTATAGGAGTGGGTTACGTAGTAAAGAGAGGTAGGTTTAAATAAGGATAGCATTTCTATTATTATTTACTGTTCTAAGGTTAAGTGGTAGTTAACTTAGAATAAGGTTTAACTAATCTAGTAGTATAGATCTAATCCTTTTATTCTCCTCCCTATATGGTTCTAACCCTTAGAGGCGACTTAGTCTAAGGGTTAGCCTTTTAATAACTAACTTATAGGGCTTAGCTAGTGGCTATAGTCTTAGCTAGTGTGTCCTAATGTATTAGTCTCCAACGGTATATATATACTAGAGGGTACTTTACCAATAACATAGCCGGTCTCACAATTAGTAGCGATATAGAGCACTTATCCGTAGTTCGCGTATGGGACTATCAGCTAGGGCTGTATTAGGGAAGGCCATTATAGGGGTGGGTTTCTATGTCCGAACTCACGTCCTTATCCGCGGTTACCATTTCGGTTACTATCCCCTCTGCTAAAGAATCCGCCGCGGCTAGGAGGGGGTTAGTGTGGTAGCATTAGGAGGGGATTTAGGTTTATCCTAGGGTTATAAGCATCTTTCCAGTAGCCAGGTTGACTATATACTATGCAGAGTCTGTTATCTATATAGTATCTTTGGACGTTATTAGGGAGGCTACTACTACCGCTACCGAATTTAATGGCGTTAAGGTCCATTGGGTCATTCTATAGTACTAGTACTAAGGTATTGTTATTAGGTAATATAGGTCAATAGCCGCCAGCGGTACTTGGCTTAGCGGTATTTAGCTTTATATAGTGGGCATAGTTCTATAGGTTATAAGCGAATACGTCCATCTGCTTACTCTAGCCTTTATAGTCAGCATCGCCGATCTTACGGCTAAGGGTAAGGGCTAGGTCTTTTATCTTTAGTAAAATATTCTTCTTAAGTAAGTCCACTTTTTATTCCTTAGTCTTATTTGCTTTAATTATTAACTTATTAAGCTCTACTTTCTAGAACCAGTAGTTACGCTTACCCTAGCTTAAGGTATCTAACTTATTTTTAGCCGCTTGGGTTATATTAATGGTCTTATAGTGCTTCCTTATGTATATAAGCATAGACTCTCGGTCAGAGAAGGTCCATTTGCTCAAGTCGTTTGGGTATATACGTAGTATATTAAGGCCATGCTTAATATAGTTATAGGCCTTATCTATTAGCATATCTAATATGTAGAGGATTTTGTCTATTAGAGTCTTAAAGCACTTTACATCTTTTTAGAAAACGCCTTAGATCTTCATTTCCCATATCTTAAATTTTTCTTATTTTTTAATTGGTGATCCCTTGCCATTAAACAGGGTTAGATCTTTTACTTTACGCTTTTTTCTATGGGGCTTAGTTAGAAGAGGGGAGCTAGTAGCTATATTCTTCTTGGTAATAGTTTGGGTAAGTATAGTAATCTAAGAGCTTAGACTTTATATGGTCTTAGTATATACAAGAGCTTATTATTCGTTTTATTATATACGTGGTTCGAGCATCTTAAGGGAGTTAATTCTATGCTAAGCTTCTTTAAGTTAAGACTTTATAGTTCGGCCTTTATCGTAGACGGCTTAGAGGCCGTTCTCAACGCTAGTCAAAAAGGTTGTATATATAGAAAGGTGCTGGAAGGTTCCTGCCATATTAAGGTCCTTAGGGTACTCTGGGCCATTCCTAATTACCCAGGCAATGTGGGTATGGGAGGTATCAAAGAGGCAGGTAAGTGCTTCGCGTAGGTTCGTCAACGGGGTATTATCTATATTATAGTCGCCCATTTCGAGGGATCTAGGTAAGGCAATTAAAATCTATAAGGCTGGCTATAATACTAAGATTGTCTATAACTATACTAAAATTGTCTAAGATTATACTAAGATTATCTAGAACTGTGCTGGGGTTATCTAGGACTATAGTACGGTGTTATTAGTCACGCCAGGTCGCGATTACACTGGGAAAACGGAGACAGTATACTTAAAAAGAGGGAAAAAACAAAGGTCGCGACAGGGCGCAATTAGAGATACCACAAACTATCACAGTGCTATAATGCAAGTAGGCTAAATAACTACATTATAGTATAAAGAGGAGAAGAAGATGGAAAGGGGGTATTATATACAAATAGTAGGGCCAGCCCGCCAAGGCGCTAATGGTGGGCCAGCCAACAGTAGGAAACAGTACGAGACAGTGTACAACAGGTCAGTGCCGTGACACTATAAGAGGTTTATAGCGCAATGGTTAAAGAGTATTAAGCTATTTATAAGGCTAATAAAGAAAGAGGAATTATGGATTTAGGTAGAGGAGTAAAAGAAGTTGTTTAAGGAACTAAAAGAGTTATTTACCTAAGGACTAATCCTTAAGATCTATTAACCAAAGTTAGAGATAGTTATTAAGATAGACGTATTAGACTTTATACTAGGAGTATATTTGCTATAGAAGTATTAGGACATATAGCATCCAGTAGCGTACTATAGTTAAAAGATAACACTACTAGAGTTAAACTATAACATTTATAACAAGGAGTTGTTAGGTATAGTTGCAGCACTTAAAAAATAAAGAGCATTCTTATAAGGCATAGAAAAACTATTTATAGTTAGGACGGATTATAAGAACCTAACGGGGTTCCTAATAATAAAGGAGTTAAATAGAAGACAAGTTAAATGGGCAGAAATACTTATAGAATACTATTTTAAAATCCAGTATACTAAAGGTACTGAAAATATAAGAGTAGACATACTTAGTAGGAAGGCGGAGTTGTAAAATAAAGAGAAGCTATTAGGGGCTTTACTATAAAAGGATTAAGATGGATTAATTAGGTATAATTATCTAAGGATTGTAGCAACTAGAGAGAATTAAATCTATAAGTTATTAGAAAGTAATTAAATATAGAAGATCTAGGATATATAGGCAGAGGATCCGGATATAGAATAGTATAAGAATAGAGAAGCGACCTATATTCCAAGGTCTATTGTAAAGGAGTTTATTAAGTTATTTTATAAAGAACTAATATAAGGACATAACGGGTCTATAGGACTAGTATTAAGACTTTAAAAGGAGTATATTATTTAAGGAATTTAGGGGCTAGCGAGATAAGTAATAAAAGAATATTTAGATTACTAAAGAAACAAACCAATAAGATATAGGCTATATAGAGAGCTATAACCTATTAAAATACTAAGTAGACTATAGGAAGTTATATTATAGGACTTTATTATAAAGTTATTAAAGTTAAAAGATCCTATTATAGGGCAAGATTATAACGTGATTTTAGTAATAGTAGACAAGCTTATAAAGTGGGGATACTTTATAGTATATATAGAGGAAATATTAGCAGAAGATATTGCTAGAATTTATATTAAGGAAGTATTTATAAGGTATAGAGTACTAGATAAGATTATATCGGATAGAGATCTAAGATTTATAGTAGTATTCTAGAAAGTATTCTTAGCTAAATAAGAAGTTTAAGCAGTAACCTTAATAGCGTATTATCCGCAGATAGATGGATAAATAGAAAGATTAAACTAGATACTAGAGAGTATCTAAGGCATTATATTAATTACGTATAGAATAATTAGGTATCGTTATTACTAGTTATATAGTTTATATATAATGCAACACTATAAGAAGGAATAGGAATATTACTATTTAAGGCAAATTACGGGTATAAGCTAAGAACATCGTTATCGCTATATTAAGTAAAGAAAATAAGTAGTATAGCTAAAAAAAAAATGGAGACGTTAATAAATCTTTATATAGACCTTTAAGAGATAGCTAAATTAGCATAAAAACGAATAAAAAGGTACTATAATGCTAAGAGATCTAAGGGACCAGATCTTAAGGAGGGAGATAAAGTATAGCTACTATATAAAAATTTTAAGAGTTAACGACTAAGTAAGAAGTTAGACTATGTTAGACTAAGACCTTTTAAAATCGCGTAAAAAAATTTATTGGTTATATATAAGTTAAACCTACTAGCTAAAATAAGAATCTACCCTATATAGTATATTGCAATGCTAGAGCCAGTATACAGAAATATTAAGCTACTAGTCTATAAGGCAGATATATATAGAGGGCAAGAAGAGAATAAATAGTAAGTTTTAAAGATTATTAGTTATAAGGACGTAGATAATAAAATATAGTATAAAGTAAAGTGGATAGGTTATAGTAAGACTACCTAGAAACCACTAAGTAACCTAGAGAATGCTATAGGAAAGGTATAGGAGTATTAGAAGAAAGTAAGTTAGGGAGCATTAAAAAAGGATTACTAAAGGATGAGTTACCTAAGGGGGACCTAGGAAGAGCAACTACTACGTTACTTAGAGTTATTTCCTTTTCCAGAGACGCTGTTCTCTCGTTACCTAGCTTAGATAGACCCTATTAAATAAGCTTCCACTCCTTAAAACAAACCTTCTTATATACTTTCTTAAGGCGAAGTAAACATATAGAGGTAGATAAGTATACCTTATAAGCTACGCAAGTGCGCTAAAGCTCCGCAAGGGAGGCAGCTAACTTATTATTAAGCTTTGCAGTAGCAGATTAAACGCGAGACCCTATAACAAGTTACTTAGGAAACTTAAAGACTGTTAAGAGTTATAGGACGCGTATACTTAGCATTAGAAATAGAGCGAACATTACAGGACGATTAAATATTCACTTTAGTACACTTTAAATAAGAGAAAGGTTGCCAGGATAATAGACTCGCCAACGCAATATAAACTAACCCCTCTTTCGCACAACAAGAATATAGAAATAGCATAATCTCACTAAGAGACAGTATCGCGGTAATAGTATAAGATTGGCGAACTGTAAAAGAGGAGGCTAAAGGTTTAAGAACCTTAGAAGGCATAATAAGTAAGAATATCAACCAAATTAATTAAACGGACATTATACCTCTAGTGGACGACTTAGAGATATTAGGAATCTTTAAGGACGAAGATAAAGAGGAGGGAGATAGTGTTACAGACGCTTTAAGTATAATATTATAACTACTTAGAGAAGAGTTAAAATAAGCTAGTTGGTTAATATAGGCACGGTCTAAAATAGATCTAGTAGGACTATATAACAAGGAATAGTAGCCGAGGTTATATAATATAATCTATATAATCTGTGTAATCTATATAATCTATACAAAGCGTATAGAGCACACGTACCTTACAGAGCGAAGGGATTTCTTAGGCATATGGTTGTGTATTTAAAGGACCACAGTCCCTACTTAGATAGTTCTCTCTTTATAGTAAATCTTAGAATATAATTAAAGTTAATCTATTAGGCAACTACTTCACCAGTTGTTATTACGTTGTTAACTTATTGTTTATACCTACATACCCAGCCCATTAACAAGTCCACCGTAGTACCTACTACAAGGCTCCGTTACAATATCCAGATATTATCCGGATATTATCCGATATCCGGGCTATCCTCAGATAGGATTATTATCCGCCCGACCGGATAGGATAATTTATCCTCCGCAGGTCTGGGAGACCTGCACGGAGACCTGCACGGAGCTCTACACGGAGCTCTACCAAAGCTCTGCAAAAGCTCTGTACGAAGCTCCGCACGAAGCTCCGCTCGAAGTTCTGCTCTGCGCTCTGCACGAAACTCTGCTCTACGCTCTGCTCTGCGCTCTGCTCTGCGCTCTGCTCTGCGCTCTGCACGAAGCTCTGACGAAGCTCTGCTCAAAGCTCTACTCGAAGCTCTGCTCGAAGCTCTACTCGAAGCCCTATATAGAGCTCCAAAGCTCTACTAACACGCAGCACTAAGATACTAGGAAGGTTCTACAATCGCTCGCACGAACGCCCGTACGAACGCCCATACAATCGTCTCTACAAACGTCTGCACGTCTACATATCTGCACATCTACACGTCTATACGCCTGCACGTAGCTCTGCACAAAGGTCTGTACGAAGGTCTGCACGAAGGTCTGCACGAAGGTCTGCACAAAGGTCTGCACGAAGGTTTGTACGAAGCTCTATACGAAGCTCTACTAAGGCTCTGCACAAGGCTCTGCCTAAAGCTTCCCCCTAAGTAGTAGCAGAGGCACTCCGGGCTAAAGGAGGTGTAAGGGCGCGAAGAGGCTTCGGGGAAGATTCAAAGGAATGATATAAATTCTATTTAAATCTAAGGATATATAGCTCTTGAAGAGAACAAGACATTGCGTAAAGAAGAGAAAGGAATAACAAGAGAATTATATAATTAAACAGTCAGGGGTCTTAGTGGTTAATGCATACGTATATACGCCCGCGGTCTTTAACAGACTTTAGTGTTACGGCGCTAGTAGAAAACGGTAGATTATGGCGGATAATTATAAATAGTTATAGACAGTTGCAGACAGTTGCAGACAGTTATAAATAGTTTTAGATAGTTATCTGTTAAGTGTTTTACTAAGACATTCCTATTATAACTAGGCTAGTCCTATTATAGTACCCCTCCCTTTAGCCAAAGGTTTAAAATAATTTAATTTAGTTAAGAATTTATAATTTTATTATAGGTTATATTTTTATATTAGGTAGTAGTCTTAGTAAGGCAAATCTAACTAATTAGACAACTTTAACTAGCAATTAAAGTTCCTTAATATCTTATATATTATATAACTATATTATCAACATTATAATTGTGACGGCTCGAACCATTGAACAAATGTCTTAACGAAGACTTGAATAAATGCTTCCAAGATGAAGCGAACGAATGCTGTATTACGAAGATATTAAGCTGAGGAGCAAGAGAAGGTGGTGAGGCCACGTCTATATATATATGCCAAGTCCTAAGCGAACCCCTGACTAGGTGACGCGCCCCAGCGCCGTTACATTACCCCCCCCTTTTGAAAAAGCCTGCCCTCAGGCTTTATTCTCTAGGTGCTCGTCTACCTTATATACAGTTAATTAAATTTCACCCCTTTGTAACCGACTAATCTCCGCATCTATATCCAAATCCGATTCTACTTCAAATTTCTAATTATAGATAGCCAGATCGCGAAGAGCCTGTTTTTGGAGAGCCTGGTTATAGTTGCGGAGGGCCGTTATACTAATCTGCTTCTTAAATAGCTCTAACAGATAATCTTTAACCCAGTGGTTATGCGCTCCGCAGCGTATACAGCGTCCTTCTGATCTGTATTGTGCTCGGCGAGCTGGTGATATAGATTAAGCGTGGGGCCCCATGGGGGAGTTAGTTAATTGTGGGGCAGATCAAGAACTAGTAGATTATAGGGTAGGGACGTTGATTGCGTTAATTCCGATAGCGCCTATATCTATAGGCTCCGATCCGCGTTGGTAGTTGCCGTTACCATTGCCAGAAGATTGTATAGTAGAAGAAGATTAACCGGCTAGTTGTTAAACAGTTCAAATAAAATTAGGATATTTTTGCGGTAGATTAAGCTGTTAATTAAGCCTGCTGCGGATAGTAGAGCTCAGCCCGTTCCTAAATATTAATATCTTATTAATGTCTGGCCAATTCTACCTACTTGCCTCGTACAGAACACGTTTAAAATTTAATATATAGGTTGGTACTAAATCGAGACCTTAATATAAGGACAGTAGCCTATCTTCTGCCTCTTAAACCTTATTTGGATTATCGTATACCCGTACCAACTAATCTAGAATTATATTGTAATCCCATATATTTGACTTCTCTGCTTGTCCAAGCTGGGGGAGAACCATTAGCTGTACACTACTATCAAGATTTAAGTATACGTAGTAGAACTGCGCAACCATATCGCCAATAGCCGCACCATCAACCCATAGCTTTGCCTTAACCGACGGCAGCCAAGTGTTAAATATATAAGAACGTCCGTTGAACTTTTCGGGGTCTGGAAGGGAGGGTTTCAGTCGGGAGGGGGTAGTTAAAATAGAACGTAAAAATTGGATCTCCGCCTATAGCTGTCCGACTTGGGCCTATAAATCTATAATAGCCTATATCGGATCCATTTCGATGGAAGAAAGTAATAATAAAAAAGAGACGCGAGCCTAGGGTACTTAAGACCTAAACCTAAGAACCTGAGAACCTAAGATACCACAGCCTGCGTATAACTGGGGAGCTTAATATAATGTGACGGCTCGAACTATTAAACAAATGTCTTAACAAAGACTTAAACAAATGCTTCCAAGATAAAGCGAACGAATGCTATATTACGAAGATATTAAGCTAAGGAGCAAGAGAAGGTGGTGAGGCCATGTCTATATACACATACCAAGTCCTAAGCGAACCTCTAACTAGGTAACGCGCCCCAGCGCCGTCACAATAATATATTTTAAGTTCTTTTTAAATTTAAGTTTCCTACTATTGTGTTTTGTGTATTTATATTAGGTAGTAGTTATTTACCTTTATATTATATCTATTTTGCTAAAGTAGGCTATAAAGGATAGTTCTTATAGAATTCTTTTACTAAGAAAGGCGCGTTAGCCTTAATCTAGTTATAGGTTTCTTAGGTTTATATTTTATATCCTTTCCACTTAATAAGAAGTTTAAATTATTTAGATTATATTTTCTATTATATATTATTAATTAAGTTAATAAAGTAAGAACTGTTACTATTATTAATAATTATAGAAAGTAGTAGCGGCACTTTATAAGTTAAAGGTTTACCCTTTAAAGGTTGCAGTAAGCTTATAGGTATATAGATATAGTTTCTTTTTAATTTAGTATAGGCCTATAAATTTCTAATTAAGTTTCTTTAAGAGCTATTAAGTCTTTATATTTTATATATTTAGGTAAATTATATTACCTTTTTTAAAGTCCTATATAGGAGCTTGTTCTTTATTTATATATTATTTTTAGCAGGCGAGTCCCAAAAGGCGGGGAGATGGATTACGGGGTTTTCTCATATAGAGTTTTCTCCCCATATGTATATAAGGAGTAGTCCGCGTGGGCTTAATAGGGATCCTGTAACGGAACCTTGTAGTAGGAACTACGGTGGGTCCTATTATTAGGCTGGGTATATAGGTAAGAATAAATCAACAACGTAATAACAACTGGTGGAGTGGTTGCCCAATAGATTAACTCCAATTATATTCTAAGATTTACTACGAAGAGAGAACTATCTGGGTAGGGACTATAGTCCTTTAAATACATAACTATACGCCTAAGAAATCCCTTCGCTCCATAAGGTATATGCGCTCTATATGCTCTATATAGACCGTACAGATTACACAGATTATATAGATTATATTACGTGACCTCGGCTACTATTCCTTATTATATGGTTCCACCGGATCTATCCTAGACCGTGCCTATATTAACTAACTAGCTTCCAACGACTCTTCTCCAAGTAGTTATAACATTGTACTTAAGCTGTCCGTAATACTATCTCCCTTCTTTTTATCTTTATCCTTAAAGATTCCTAACATCTCCAAGTTATCTACTAGAGGTATAATATCCGTTTAATTAATTTGGTTAATATCCTTACTTATTATACCTAAAGCCTCTTCTTCTTCTTTAACCCTTTATTGTACGCGTACGGTTTCCTCCATACTATCGCTAGGTGAGATAATGCCGTCTCTATATTCTTATTATGTGAAAGAGGGGTTAGTCTATATTATGCTAGCAAGTCCTTCTGCCCAATAACTATCCTTTTGTTTGGAGTGCACTAAAGCAAACATTTAATTGTTCTACAACGTTCGCTCTGTCTCTAACGCTAAGTATACGCGTCCTATAACTCTTAACAGTCTTTAAGTTCCCTAAGTAACTTATTATAGGGTCTCGTGTTTAATCTACCGCTATAAAACTTAATAACGAGCTCTTGGCCTCCCTTGCTAAGCTTTAGCGTACTCGTGCTGCTTATAAGGCGTACTTATCTACCTCTGCGCGTCTTCTTTGTCTCAAGAAGGCGCGTAAAAAGGTCCGTTCTAAGAAGTGGAAACTTGTTTAATAAGGTTTGCAGGAACTTAGTAATAAAAGATTAGTCTTTTTTCTAACTAAAAGGGAAACAACTCTAAGTAGCTTGATAGGTGCTCCTCTTAGGTCCCCCTTAGGTAACTTATTCTTTGGCAATCCTTCCTTATTAATATTGCCTAACCTACTCTCTTTTAATACTCCTATACCTTTCCTATAGCGTTCTTTAGGTTGCTTAGTGGTTTTTAGGTAGTCTTACTATAGCCTATCCACTTTACTTTATACTACGTTTTGTTATCTACGTCCTTATAACTAATAATCTTTGAAACTTGCTATTTGTCTTCCTCTTATCCTCTATATATGTCTACTTTATAAACTGGTGGCTTAATATCTCCGTGTGCTAGTTCTAGCATCGCGATATATTGTATAGGGTAGATCTTTATTTTGGCTAGTAGGTTTAACTTATACATAACTAATAAAATTCTTTACGCGATTTTAAAAGGTCCTAGTCTAACGTAGTCTAATTTCTTGCTTAGTTGTCAACTCTTGAAATTTTTGTGTAGTAGCTATACTTTATCTCCCTTCTTAAGATCTGGTCCCTTAGATCTCCTAGCATTATAGTACCTTTTTATTCGTTCTTGTACTAATTTAGCTGTTTCTTTAAGGTCTATATAAAGATTCATTAACGTCTCTATTCTTTGCTTAGCTGTGCTACTTGTCTTTTTTACTTAATGTGGCGATAACGATGTTCTTAGTTTATATCCGTAATTCGCCTTAAATAGTAATATCCCCATTTCTTCTTGTGGTGTTGTATTGTATACAAACTGTATAACTGGTAATAATAATACCCAATTATTCTGTGCGTAATTAATATAATGCCTTAGATACTGTTCTAGTGTCTAGTTTAGTCTTTCCGTTTATCCGTCCATCTGCAGATAATATACTGTAGATATTGCTGCGCGAACTCCTTGTTTTGCTAAAAACACTTTTTAAAATGCTATTATAAATCTTAGATCTCTGTCTAATATAATCTTATCTAGTACTCTGTGTCTTATAAACACTTCCTTTATATAGATTCTAGCGACATCTTCTACTAATATCTCTTTAGTGCACGCTATAAAGTATCCCTACTTTATTAGCTTGTCTACTATTACTAAAATTACGTCATAATCTTGTCCTGTAATAGGATCTTTTGACTTTGGTAACTTAATAATAAAGTCCTATAATATAACCTTCTATAGTCTTCCTAGTACTTTAACAGGTTGTAGCCCTCTATACGGCTTATGCCTTATTAGTTTGTTTCTTTAGTAATCTAGATATTTCTTTATAACTTATCTTACTAGTCCCCAGATTCCTTAAACAATATACTCTTTTTAAAGTCTTAATACTAAGCCTATAGCTCCGTTGTGTCCTTGTGTTATTCCCTTATAGAATTCCTTAATAAATTCTTCTATAATAGACTTACGTATATACGTTGCTTCTCTATTTTTATATTGCTTTAAGTCCGGATCCTCTACCTATGCTTCTTAGATTTTCTATATCTAATTACTCTCTAGTAATTTATGGATCTGACTTTCTTTGGTTGCTATAATCCTTAAATAATTATACCTAATTAATCCGTCTTAATCCTTTTGTAATAAAGCTCCTGATAGCTTTTTGTTATTTTATAGTTTAGCCTTTCTACTTAGAGCATCTGCTCGTGCATTGTCTGTACCCTTAGTATACTGAATCTCGAAATAGTATTTTGTAAGCATTTCTGCCCATCTAACCTGTCTTTGGTTGAGTTTCTTTGTTGTTAGGAATCCTATAAGGTTCTTATAGTTTGTTTTAACTATAAATGGTTTCTCTATGCCTTGTAAGAATGCTCTCTATTCCTTAAGTGCTGTAACTATACCTAATAATTCCTTATTGTAGATGTTATAGTTTAACTTTGGTGGTGTTATTTTCCAACTATAGTATGCTACTGGATGCTATGCGTCCTGGTGCTTCTATAGTAAGTATGCTCCTAGTGCAAAGTCTAATATATTTATCTCAACAACCGTTTTTAACTTTGGTTGATAGATCTTAAGGATTAGTTCTTAGGTAAATAACTCTTTAAGTTTTTAGAATAGCTTCTTCTGTTTATTACCCTAAACCTATAGTTCCTCTTTCTTTATTAGTCTTATAAATGGCTTAATACTTTTTAACCACTGTGCTATGAACCTCCTATAGTAGTTATAAAACCCTAGAAATAACCTTAACTGCATAATATTCTCTAGTTCTTACCAACTTACTATAGCTTTGACTTTCTTTAAGTCTATACTAATTTTTTCTAGTTTAATAATAAATTTTATAAAATTGGTTTTCCTTGTAAAGAACTTGTATTTCTTAATTGCTACTAGTATCTGTTCTTCCTATAGTCTCTTTAAGACCTATTTAACGTGTTTTCTATGTTCTTCCTCGTTCTTTAAGTAGATGATAATGTTGTTAAGATATACTATAATAAATTCATCTAGGTGTTCTCCTAATATACTATTAATTCGCTTCTGGAACGTTACTGGTGCGTTTATAAGCCTAAATTATATAACTAATGGCTTATATAGTTCTTCCTTTAACCTAAAGGCTGCCTTTTATTTGTCGCCTTTCTTGATCCTAATCTAGTAGTACGCCTATTTTAGATCTATCTTTGTAAAGATCTTCGCATTACCTATCCTATCTTAGATTTTGCTAATTAGGGGTAAAGGATACCTATTCTTCCTAGTAATACTGTTTAACTATCTATAGTCTATACACATTCTAAGTTTTCTGTTTTTCTTTAGGATAAACAGTACTGGATATCCTACTGATAACTGTAATGGTTTAATATATCCCTTGCGTAAGTTCTCCTGGATAAACTCCTTAAGCGCTATTAACTCTGTTTTAGTAAGCTTGTAAATTAGAAAGAACTTTAGACTTATTCCTTCTTCTAATTTTATTTTATAGTCCTATGCTGTGTGTTTTAACAGCTTTTTACTTTCTAGTGACTATAACTTTTTACCATACCTATAGTATCTCTTTGGTATATAACTTAAGCCTTGCTTAGTCTCTTTATATGTCGCTCTAACTTGGTACTATACCAACTTGGTTTACTGTCGCACTTTGTATTATTAAGTATCCTTAATATTGACCTAACCTATAACCTAATTAATCTTTAGATTATACTTCTGTAACTAAGGCATTTCTAGTATCGCCTTGTTCTGTCCTAATAGTAGGATATTAAAAGACATTCTAACTGGTCTTTCTTTAATAGTTAACTAAATAGGTCTTGTTTTAAGATTAATAATACCTCCTTTATAGGCTATCTGATCTCCTGAAATTGTTATAAGTGGATATAGGTGTTCCTTCTGTCTGTGTGGTAACCCTATCCTTTCTACTACCTTTGGTGATATGTGGTTCCTAGTTGCTCTACTATCTATTAACGCTTTAAACTGCTGATCTTGCTATTTAGCTTATAAATTTAGGTATTGTTCTTAAATTCCTTTAAGGGTCTAAGGCTCTAATATTGGTTCCCTCTGGTTCTATGCGCCTCCCCTTTTCCTAACTGTTGGCTGCTAGATCCTGCTTGTACTTAGTCTAACTTAGGCTAATACTTAGTTTGTTTCTTTTCCTCTATATGCTATAGATAAGTGTTCTCTGGGCACTTCTACCACTGTTATCCGTCTAGGTATTCTTCCGTAAGAAATCTTTCTGGTTAAAGTATTAAGTCTCCCTAACCTTATACTTCTACTGGGTGCTATCTATGTATATACTTGGCGTTCCTAAACCACTTTTCCTCTGGTGCCTAATATATCCTTATTAGGTACTTCCGGTTCTTGTCTTTTAGTGCTCTATGTATATTATATATGTTATCCACATAAGCTATTTATGATAGTGTATAATACACTATATGTTTTAGGTTAACTCTTAGTTTATCTTCGCCCTTAAGTTTAAACCTATACCTAGTTGACCTGACCACTGGTATCTCTGCTATAGGTACTAAGATTTATTGCTTACTTCTCTAGTCCCTAGATCCTTCTTCTAGGTTCCTTAATATTATAATTAATGCTCCTTTAATGTGACTTATACATTTCTCCGTAATGGGTTGGTCTTAGATAACTTTTTTATCCAGCTATATATAAAAATCTGCCTATTTATCGTTGTGTCGCTGCCTATACTACTTTCCATATAACTGGTTTAGTGTGTATGGTCTATCTATTAGAAAGTACCTTATTATTACTATATTGTAACATCCTTTGGTATGTCTTTCTTTGAACCTAGTTAGGATATCTAGATCCTTTTCTTATTCCAGTTTATCTAACTATTTTACCCTAGGTGTCCCTGTACTTGGCCTATTAGTAACTCTTTATATGGGTGCTCTGTCCCTTATATAACCTAGCGTAGCTGACCTCTTATCTAGCTTTTACTTTTGCTATGTGATGATTTTTATTCTAAACTTATCTATAGTTTCTTATTTTTTGCGTCTTATAGCTAGATCTTTATAGTCGTCTTACTTTTTAATCCTAGTATTAACTGTTTAATCTTTAGGCCAAATACTACGTTTACCTAAGATTGCTGACGTTCTTATTTGTTCCCTAAACTTGTAGTTCTTGAACTTGCGTCCTATACTCGTTTGTTTATCTATAAACTGAGTTACTACCCTTTCCTATTAGTTTTCGTCCGTTGTGGGTTCTTGGGTATATTTTATTTCGTCTTAAGAATCTTAAGCTTTTTTTATCTCTTCTTAAGAATCTTAAGCCTGTGGCCTTTTACCTTTATTAAGTAATAAGCTAGCACTAGCAGTTGTCTACTTACTTAGTTTCTTCTAAATGTTGCTCCTATTATCTTATAAAGCAATGGAAATTGTATCTAATAGTGTTATAATATCTGTTACTAAACCTTATTCTGTAATGGTCTTAGTCTCTATTTCTATTTTAACTTCTTTAAGGTTTGCATGCTCCTAGTAAGCTGCCTTTATTGCCTTATTATTGGTAAATACTTTACCTATATTAAATTTATTGTCCTTAATGTCCGATCTATAAGCTGGTTTATTGGTTTCTTTAAACTTAGATAATAATGGCTCCTATAGCTAATAGCTTGCGCCGTACTTAGCGTCCTTATAAATTTAGTATATGTTGTTATAACAATACACAAAACTGTTAATTAAATACTCTTTTATTCTTTATAGTGCACCGTTGTCTCTTTATATATACGTGTCTCCTACTGGTCTGGTTCCCTTTACTGCGTGGTTACTCTGACTACCTCTATAGTCTCTAGCAAAATAACCTTGTTTTCCATAATTTATATAAGCTCTATCTTTAAACTATTTTTCTTGCTGTGGAGTCCGCCTAAATATCTTCTACTACTGAGATCCCTGGTTTGGCCTCTGCTTCTAGGTCCTATAATTACTTAATCCTTAACCTCTAGGTTTCCATAGTTTCTTTTCCCATTTTTAGGTTTTTTTGGTACTGCTTAGGTCTATTGGCTCCGCGCTACTCCATGGTTTTTAACTCTATATCTATTATTGCGTACTCTGTGCCTTATACAACTATAGAACTCTGTCTTGCCCTCTCTTAGCTTATTCCCTTTAATAGATCCTATTATTAATCTTTATTAACTGGTTTATTAACTCTCTTAGAGTATCCGCATCTTCTATTAGGATAATTACGTCCTAGACTTTAGCCTTAAGTCCCTATTTATACTGTGCTATAAGCGCCCTATTATTCCACTTAACCTATATAGCTAGTGTTTAAAACTGTGTTATATACTTAATTGCTAAAGTGCGTTGTACTAAGTTCTAAAGCTTTTATTCCGCTGTGGTTATGGCCTCTAGGTCTCTAAATATCTATATTAGTTATTCTATAAACCCGTTCTAACTGGTAAATATATACCATACATCCTAGTTAGTAGTTGTTATGCCATTGGCCTGTATTTCCGTAAGGTATAGTTTAAACTACTTAAGTGCCCTCCCTGTTAGGAATAATCCTGTATAGGCTACTTAATCTAACAATATTGCTAACTTTGCTCCTTCCTGCATAACCTTAAAGTGTATTTGCGTAAGAAATCCCTTAAGCTTTAACTTTTCTCCTAAGAACCATTTAATTGAAGGTAACTTAATCTTTGCTACTCTGATTCTATTAATGCGTTCTTTAAGTATCCTATTATTATTTTATAAGTGATTAATTATTTCCTATAACTGACCTTATGTAACTACTTAAGAATCCCTATTGTCTATACTGGTATTACCTGGCCCTAAGGTTGTGGCTGCCGTCGACGTTATTGCGACTGGTGCTTTAGGTGGCATGTTGTTTAATCTTATTTAATACTATAACCTTGGTAGTGAATGTATAACGGAACCTTATAGTAGAAACTACGGTGGGTTCTGTTATTAGGCTAGGTATATAGGTAAGAACAAATTAACAATGTAATAATAACTGGTAGAGTGGTTGCCTAATAGATTAACTCTAATTATATTCTAAGATTTACTATAAAGAGAGAACTATCTGGGTAGGGACTGTGGTCCTTTAAATACACAACTATACGCCTAAGAAATCCCTTCGCTCCGTAAGGTACGTGCGCTCTGTACGCTCTGTATAGACCGTATAGATTATATAGATCACATAGATCACATTATATAACCTTAGCTACTATTCCTCGTTATATGGTTCTACCGGATCCATCCTGGACCGTGCCTATATTAACCAACTAGCTTCCGACGACTCTTCTCCAAGTAGTCGTAACATCGTACTTAAGCTGTCCGTAACAGATCTGAATCGGACGTTAAGCAATGAATTATTATTATTATATTATTTCTATACCATTTAAGTATATATTAATTTACTTTATAGTAGTTCTGTTAACTGCTTTATTTAATTAGTAAAGTTATATATATTAATTAACTAAATCCGTTTAATTGTGGGTCCTATTATATTAATTTTAGGTTATAGTTTAAATCTAAAATAAGGGTTTTATCTGTAGGTTGCATAAAACAGCATTACGCCTATTAATTTTTTTATTATATTATTTATAGTAAACTTAGCTAAAGGTGGCTACTTTTTCTAGTTATCTTATAGGTAGGAGTAGTATATTTATAAGTATTATTCTATAATTGCGTTTGCAATTTTAGTTTAACTATTTATTTCTAGATAAAATGCAGTGAAGAGTTATATTTATCTACTTAATTATTTATATAGAGCTTATTAAAAGTCTAAAACAAACTAGCTTCTATAGTTAGATAGTATTAAATTAGGAAGTCTATATAGCTTAAAGATATATTTAACAAAATATTTAGCTACTAAAATAGTGTTAATTAAGTCTATAGGAATTATATACCGCATTTTTATAAGGCGGCTAACTACTACTATAATATTTGTAAATCTATTACTATTAGGTAAGTCTACTATAAAGTTAATTAAGATATTACGCTATCTTTGTATTAGAATTAATAATAGTTAAAGTACTCCTTATTTTTTATATATATAAGAAGTCTTTCTATAAATGCACGTTCTATATACTTGGACGTATTTTTATATATAGTTATGCATTATAGGCTAGTAATATGCTTATTAAACTATTTTATATATCTTTATATAGCTAGGATGTCTTACTATAAAAGAGTTATATATAAATTTAAGTATTTTAAATTATAAGAGTTTAGAATTTGGGACTACTATCTTCTATTAATAGTATAATTAGTTATTATAGATTTTATATTTAGCGAGTGTAATATTCTTATATTATTATTTCCCTATTTAAATTACTTTTATTATATCTACTATTTAAGGGTCGTCCTTATATTTGTGCTCTATTAGTTTATTAATATCTATATCCTATTTATTAATTTCTAATTTATTTTTATTAAGCTCCGCGTCTAAAAATATAGGATATAGTTTTTTAAAATGTTTAGAAGGCAATAAGATCTATAATTAATTTATAATCTATTTATTTAAAGTATTTATAGGTAGGTCCTATAATTATTATATTAATACGTTAGGCTTCTAATTAAATTTACCTAGTTAATATATAGCCTTAAAGTTAAATTATAAGAGATATTTAGCCTAATAAATTTAGCGCTATGTTAATTGCTTTATAGTTATTGTCGGGACAATATCACGTGTCGCCGCGGCACTAGCGTGGCGAGGAGCCTTAAGCTCCTCGCCCTTCCTTATCAGAACAATCAAGAATCAACCATCGTATCAACCAGCAAAGACTGTTTGACTACGACTCCGACCTATTCGAATAGGTATCCCTGGTGATACCAACAGTTATAAAGTATTATAGGTTTTTATAGTCTATTAATATATATATTAGAAATAATAATCCTTTAAGCTTAGGACGCTATTATTTAAAGCATTTAATAATTATAAGCAGTTCCTTATTATATATCTTATAGTTTAATTTAGTAGAGGCAAGTTTCTATAAGAGAAAGTGTTACGGAACCCCACTGTAGGGGCCTCCATAGGAGAGCCCCGTGCTCTCGCGTACACCTCGCGTATAGCTTACGTCAGCTACGCGTAGGTATATCACCTCCTTACGCCCTCGACCCTTATGATTGATTGCGTAACGTCTTGTAGACTCCCCGAATACATACGTTCTGTAGCTATTACCCCCGTCTTATAATATTATGTTGCGCCTTTTTTATTACTAACGCTTAGCCTATAACCAATTCTACGTCTCTATAATACTATAGGCGCTGCTAGAAGCAGTGTGTCTCCTACTTTATACTTCTAAAGAACCGATAATAGTAAGACAAAATTCCTTATTAGCTACTATGTTAAACTTAAAGAACAATCTAATACCTATATTAAACCCATAACGCCAATTAATCCCAAGAGGATTTAATTTACTAACTATAGCCTTAACCTCTAAAGGGAAGCCTAGTGGCTTAAAAGACTATAACGATCTTAATAAGATAGACATTAATAATGTCTTATCCTTTATTAACTACAAAACTACGGACAAATAAGCTAAAGGGCTATTACCTATTAAGATTAAGATATAAGACGCTAAGACTTTTTTAAAAATAGTAGCACAAGAACCTAATAAATACTACCGCCTTTTATAGAACTACTATCTAAAGCTTATATAAGCTAAGATGCGTACTGGCTAAGATTATAATATTATCTAAGACCTATAAGCTTATAAGGCGCTCGTTAATAATATACGCTAAGAGATTAAAGATAACCTCTGTGTCTAAACGCGACATCCAATAATTAAAGAAGGCTGAGATTATACTTATGGCTACGGTTACGGAAAGAGAGGGTATAATTAAATACCTATAATCTTAGCTTAATAAGCATATTTATAATAATACTAGACACCCCTCTACTGCATATAATGCTACCTAAGTCTCTACGCCCCTAGCAATCTTACTTACGTAAACTGCCACTATAGGGTCTAATATACGCTACCCTAATCCCCTAATCTTCTAGGGTAACCGTAAGGAATACAGCCACTAGAAGATGCAAGTCTATAAAAAACTAACCTAAAGCGCCTACCTTTTCCCTATAGAAGATACTAAGATTAGCTATATTATCGGGCGAATAAAGGGCATCCTATTTAATAGGCTCTTTACTTAATAGGAGACTAGTAGTCCTTAGAAGTGGCAGTTTTACCAGGAAGCCCTTAAGAACCTTAACTAAATATACCGCAATTATAACCTAGTAGCTACTAGTTAAGCTAAATTACGTGCCCTAAAGATAAGTCCCACTAAATTATTTAACAAGTTCTATGTTAAATTCCAGAAATACACTAGAGTCTTTACTTAAAACAATACTAAAGACCAGGAAGATCTTCTTAAAAAAATTACTTATTGCCTTAGTTACGCAGCCGCTAGTTATAACTATAATAATATTTACAATATAGTAGCAGCCCTATAGAAGATTGAATAATGGCTAAACTAGATTGCTACTATAAACCTCTACCCGAAGACCTCTCTATAAAAGCCCTTTAGACCTACTAAACCACTAACGCCTACTACCCTAAGCAATACTACTAGTCCTAATATCAACCTCTCTATACCAACCTTCCCGTAGAAGCTACTAGATAGAGAACGCAAGCTACTCTAAAAGCTAAAGCGTTGCTATAGATGCTGTTAAGAAAGCTGTTATAGCTATAGCCTAAACTGCCTAATGGCTAGGTTTAGCGGCCGCCGCCTAATACCTAACCTAGTACCTTAAACACCAAATATATTGCTATGTACCACTACTATATAAAACAAAGACGCAGTAATAGCGGTAGAGTTAGATATAAAAACGGAAAACGCTAAGTCCTAGCCCTAAGTTATAGGCTAGGACGCCTTAATAATAAGGGGATCTATATATCGGCCTGCTTTTTTTTTTTTTTTATCCATTGTATTATACTACGTACAATACTGCGCATGCAGCCTCTAGGCTATGGCGCTATAGTTCTATATACATGAATCCTTTCTAGGCAGCTTAACATGTACTAGTAGCTATGTCCTAGAGGTTTACCGCTCCCTAGTAAATTACTAGGTTACGACAACTATTAGGTAGTATTAAAACAGTAGAAAAACGGTAAAAGAAACGGTAAGAGAATCCTAACGCCTGCCCCTGTACTTTTTATAGT
>Ga0307507_10004389_pt1 | contig 25151 bp, 4 predicted proteins | sample 7_EM_MG_FD_207223 | JGI IMG/M metagenome (GOLD analysis project Ga0307507, IMG submission 207223) | Populus trichocarpa ectomycorrhiza microbial communities from riparian zone in the Pacific Northwest, United States - 7_EM | ecosystem: Host-associated > Plants > Roots > Unclassified | place...
AGCTTATCTGCTATTTCGTTTCCATAAATTCCTAAGTGGCTAGGAACCCAGTAGAAGTTAATAGAGATACTCTTACTAGCTAGATAAGAGCAGCTTTGCGTAATTTTAAAGACTAGTTCTTGTCCCCAAAGCGGTTAACTATAACTATAGCTATAGCCATATTATATCTGTTACGGTCTATAGGTAGCTTATAAAAATCTATAAAGATATACTGCTAGGGGCGCTCTAGTATTAGGAGTGGTTTTAACAGTCTTAGGGTCTTATCTTACAAAATTATAAATTTACGGCAGTTATTATAGTTTCGTATATAGTAATTAATATCTATAACTATTTTAGGCCAGTAGTAACAGTCGCCAATAATTTTATAGATCTTATTTTTTTTTAGAGTGGGCCGTAGAGACCTAAGTATATACTTCCGTAATAAGCCGGGTCCATAAGTTCTATTTCTTAGCTACTACTAGCCATTCCTTATACTTAAGCAGTCTATTTTTAAGGGACTATAGCTAGTAACGTCCTTTATCTTTTTGTGGTACTCCTATAGAGAGGGGGCCGTATAGTTTGCCTATAGTAGTTTATTAATAAGGTTAAGTTCTATGGAGTTAATGGGATATATCTTAGTGTTTAAAGAGTTTATATTTAGTTCTGCCCGTATTTAGGGGTTAAGGAACTCAGGTTATAATAGCGCCTAAATTTATAATAAGATCTTTACGGCTATTTGGTTATCTATATCCTATTTACGCCTTATAAGAGTATCCGCATGGTTAGTAGCGCCTGGCCTATATATAATTAAAAAGTTAAACTAAAATAGGGTGTCCGCCTAGTGCGCTTATTAGGCTATAAGGGCCTTTATTATTATAAAATATTCTAAGGCCTTATAATTAGAAACTACCTAGATAGACTTAGGGGTGCCTTTTAGTTGAGCTCGCCAGTACTAAAAGCTAGAGACAATAGCTAGCATTTCTTTATTATAAATTAGGTAGTTTAGCTTAGCATCTACTATAGTCTTTAAATAGTAAGTAATAGAGTGCTATTCTCTATCTATCTACTTTTAGGAGTAAAAGCCAGCTATAACACCATCTAAGGTATTAGTTTTTAGTATTAAGAGCCGTTTTAGGTTAAAGTAGGAAGTAAGGGAGTAGAGACCAGTGGTTTCTTAAGCTTATTAAAGGCCTGCCTATATACGGTATTAAAGTAAAAGGGTTAGTTCTTATAAGTAGGTTGGCTTAGGGGCTAGGTAATTCTACTATAGTTCTTAATAAAGCGTTAGTAGGGGTTATAGAACCCTAAAAATAACTATACCCCCTTTACGGTTCTTAGGGATACCTATTAGTTAATTATAGCCGTCTTTTCTAGGTCTGCCTTAATCCTATTTATACTAATAATAAACCCTAAGTACTTTATACACTTAACGCTAAATTCTAATTTTCTAATATTGGCCTAGAGGCCGGCCTTATGGAGCTATTATAGGACTTCATAGACGTGCTCCTTATATTCTAACTTATTCTTAAAGTAGATTATAATATTATCTAGGTAGGCTATATAGAAGTTATTAAGATAGTTAAAGAGTATATTATTTATATATTGCTAGCACGTAGCTGGTCTATTAGTTAGTCTAAAAGAAAGTACTTTATATTTATATATTCCGTAATAGGTCTAAAATATAGTAAAATCTTCTAATCTAGGATCTGTTCTAATTTAATAAAAAGCTTAATAGATATTAAGCCTAGTAAAGATATTAGCTATACTTATTTAGGTTAAAGTCTTATTAAGTAAAGGTAGTAGGTAGCGGTCCTTGCGGGTTATATTATTAAGTTTATAGTAGTTAATATAGAAACAAAGTCCTCTATTTAGCTTTTTAGTAAAGAGAATAGGCGAGTTAAAAGGGGCTTAATTAGGCTTAATAAAGCCCTTATTTGGGTTATTAATAAGGTACTATTTTATAGCCTATAATTTGGCAATAGACTGCTAATAAAGGGGGCTATAGATAAGTATGTCTTCCTTATTTAGCTTAATCTTAATCTTATAGTTATACGGTTAATAAGGCAGGAGTATATTAGATACTGCCTTAGAGAATATAATTTTAAATTTCCAGTATTAATAGGGCAGTTTTTGTTCTACTAGCTCCTTATCTATAAGCTTACCTTCCTATTTATTAAGCTTATTTTCCTTTTCCTTAATTATTTAATTAATTCTATATAAGCTGGTGGTAAAGGTAATAGTATTAGGTTAAACCAAGTTTTAGTAAAATCCTATAGCGCTAATATAGTAGATATTAACTGGTGGGAGGTCTATAGGTTTCTTTATAGACTTTTATTAGGCCATATTTTACAGTTTAAGGTTTATACTCTTTTTTAACTTCTATTCTATCTTCTATAAAATTTCCCTCTAGTCTATTAGTTCTATATAACATCTAATATTCCTTACTGTTATTTATAGCTATATAGGGCCTAGGTCCCCTATAGGGAGCTTAGTTAGCTTATTATTATTTTCTTTAATTTTTGGTATAGGTAGTATAATATAGGTAGTTTAGGGGCGGTATAGTATACGGATCTGTTACGGGTTAAGCTATACGTCTTTTTTAAAAGCCCGGTTCCTTTATATAGTATTAGCCTAGTAAGCAGTGTTTATCTACGGCTGTATAAGGTTTTCTATTATAATGCTAATTTTTTTTTATAAAGAAAGGTGTTAGGGGTATAGTTTTAGGCTAGATAAGTCATCTATTCCATATATTAAGCTATAAGCCTATATAGGCTAGCTATTTTCTTTTTAAGATTATATTATAGCTTCTAAGGTCTATAATAAGGAAGGGGATGTTATACTATTATCATTTATTAACATGAAGGTAGATCTATAAAATAGTTATAATAAGTGGCCCTATTTATCCGTTATACCCGCAAATAGGAATTAGTTTAGGCAGTTCTTTAAGGGGTATATTTAAAAAGTTAGCTAGCTTTACGACGTACTAGATATCTATTAAGGTAAAGGTATTTACTTTAAAATTAGCTAAAGGAAAAGTTAAAAGTTAATATCTATTATAGAATAAAGTATAAGGGATAATATAGCTTCTTCTACTAACTAGCCGACCTAGATTAATATATAATATATTAATCCCTTTTAATCCTAGAGAGGAGTCTTCCTCTAGGATTCCTTTTATTTTATTTTATACTATTCTTTTAAATTAATAGGACCTTATTTATCTTTACTACTATTAAATAGTCTTTTATAAAGTGGTCTTTTTAGCTATATAAAAAGTAAGCTCCTTAATTACTAAGGGCTTATCTATAGGGGTTACTATATATAGGCTAAGTCTATACTAGGCCTATAGTAGGACTAGCTATATAACTAGCTGCTAAATTAACGGTAGGCTAAACGATTAGTGCTATAGGAGTTACGGCCCGTATTATGGCGCTATTAGCTATTCTTATATTGCTTATAGTCTGGTTTAAAGGGTTCCTAGTTTTATACTACTTAGCATATACCTTAATTTAATAGAGGCCTTAATTAATAGCTAAGCACTAGTCCGTTAGTTTCTTTAGCGTCTATATAGTGGTAAAGACTAGCAGTATAGCTCGCTATAAGTCTAAGGTAAGCTTGTTAAATAGGTATAGTAATAGATCTTTTTAGGGGATTTAGACCTAGCTGGCTAGGTGTAAAAAACGGGTCTAAAAGGCTAAAAAGGTCTCCATTATTTTTATGTTTAGGCCTTTATAGTTAAGGTGGGCGTTTTATATCTTAAAGGGGTCCTTATAAATAGAAGATAAATAGTTAATTATTTCTTCTTTAGAGATAAAGGGGTCTGCTAAATCCTTAGCGTATTACGGGCATAGGCACGTCTAGGTGTCCCTACTAGTACGGCTAAAGATATAGCTTAAGGGGTAGGAAAATGGTCCGCATTAACTTTAAGTTTGTCCTATAATTAGAGCTTCTAATTATTAAAAGTATAATTAGTTCTATCTATAAGTGATAGGGGATCTATAACCTTTGCAGACTATAATAGTACTATATAGGCCTTAGAGGATCCGCTAAGGTGCTAGAATAGGGCCTATAGAACTATAGCAAGTCTCTAGGTGTCTAATAATAACTTATTACTAAATATAGCGGTATCTCTAGCTTTAAGTAGTTCTTATAGTTATTTAATTTTAGTATTAGATGCTATAAGCTCCGCCTAGGGGTTTAAAATGGTAATTGTTTTACTATTAGAGATATTTAAGGGTCCTATAGTAGCTTTACCAGCTACTGTGTTTCTTAGCATAGTAGTAAGGGTATTAGGTAATTCTAGGTAATTTCTTTAGGGGTTCTATATTGGGAAAATATTTGTAGGCAAGGTTTTAAGTTAAGTTTATTAAGCGTGTTTCGCGTAATTGATATGTAATTAACCAACTTGATATATTTAAAAGTTAAATGACACGCAATTGACCAACTTGACAACTTTAAAAGCCAACTGCACATTCCTTAATATGTAATTAACTAACTTAACATATTTAAAAGTTAAATAATATGCAGTTAACTAACTTAATAACTTTAAAAGCGAACGGTATATTCCTTAATATGTAATTAAAGTAATATAATATATTATTTCAAAGTTATATGCTAATTGCGTAAATAAATTTTTACTATTTTCTTAGCCTATAGTATGCTAGCTTATAATATATTATATATTAGGATTAAAATATTTTTATATAATCCTATATAGTCTTATATAGTTTTATTACTATATAATATATTATAGGTTCTATACTAGCCTCGCTGCTTTTGCTATTTATTCTGGCTTTTATATAATAACGCAATGCGAGTTCCTTCTTTAAGAAAGTTGTCTAAGTATAGAGTATTATATTGGTTCTAATTAATATAATTATTAACGTAGTATAAATCTAGATAAGAAGTAGCGGCTAGAATAATATACTCGCTTTATAGAATAGATGGTATTAAATAAAAGCGACCACCTCTAAGTACTTGCCTAGTATTTACGCTCGAGCATAGCCACCTTTTTACCTTAACTATATCGTGTGTTAAATGCGGTAGTCTATAATTTAATGGCTAAAGCAGCTCTACTATAGCTCTAGTATACTATATGTATACACTGTACTTATCTAACCTTTTAATATCTAGAATAGTAATAATTAGCTAAAGCTAGCTTATAAGTCTTCTACTTAACGGCGTGCGGCCCTTTCCAATACGGTTGCTATTATTTATATACTCTTAGACCTATACGTAATTACGCCTCTACTGGTTAGAATATTGCCAATTTAGTATACAATATACTACTTCACTAATTTGGCCCTTAAGGTTAGTTGTATTTTTTCTGTCTTATTTTTAATAGCGGATAGATGGATATATTTTAATAAGTAGGCGCTTAACCTATAAAGGGTCCTTCTCTTTCTAGTCTATATTAGAGTTCTAGGTATACTTACCTTATAGTTTTTGCCTGTACTCTTGGATAAATACCGTAATACCGTCTAGAAACCCTAGGATTTTATAGTAGTTTGCTATATAAGATATATAAAGCTACGTCTTTAACCTAAGACGTCTCTAGATAAGATCCGTTACCCTATTTATATCTTTTAAAGGCCACTAAAGCTTTATAACTGCTAAATGCTATATTAGTTAAGTAACCTATACCTCTAGACGCTGGGAAGACTATAGTATAGAATTACCCATAATAGCTAAATACTATACCTATACCATTCTCTAAAATGAGCTTTACTGTGTATAGTTACCTAGATAAACGGCCATTAAATAGGGCCCCTATTCTATATGGATTTGCATTAAAAACTAAGTGTAAGTATCTGTTGTCTAATTTTCTAGAGAAAATTAATGTATATTACTATAGATATAATAAGCTATAGGCTGTAATAAGTATAAACTTCTTAGCAGATAAATATAGGGATGACTAGACTATAGTAGATCTAACTACTGGTATACTAATTCTTAATTATATAAACCTGGCATTTATGGTACTCTCTGTAAAGAAGGCCGGAATTAATATAATTATAATTAGAGTTAAAGATTTTTATCGGATTATAAAGCGTAAGAGACTTTATAATTTATATAAGATTTGTCTAATATATGTTTATAGGTATAAGATTTAATAAACGTAGTTCTGAGTCTGACTTTAACCCTAATATTATATAGCTAGTGCTGACTAGGAGAAGAATAGGTATATCTGCTTTAGATTAAACTAGTTATAAGCAGTTAACTTTAGAGTCTACGCCACCTATACCTAAGTAGTTAAATCCAAATTATATAATAATCCTAAAGTCTATGCCACCTATACCTACTAGTGTATTATTAGCTGTATAGCCAGCTATAATTAAAACTGCTTATAGCTGGACCTGTGGTAGTAAAGACTAGCCCCTACTAGATAAATTAGAGCTCTTAAAAGGTATAGATCTAGATAAAGTATAAATATTTAAGATAATGCCATAGGATAAGATAAAAGGATGGTATAATATATGGCTAAAGTCTAATCGCGAAATATTTATTAATATATTATTTAAGGATATGAATAATAACCCTAATCTAATTTATATTGGGGAAATTAATCTTAACCGCATATAGGAGCGCCGCTACTTTAACACCTTAATTAACTCTATTTTAACTAATAAGGAACTAGAAGATAAGTATAAGGATAAATTAAGGAGGTTAATTAGGAAGTTAATTACCTAAAGGATGTGTAAGAATCATATATTAACCTAATATTATAGGTAAAGGCGCTATAGTTCCTTTTATTTCCGTTAACTATTTATAATACTCTTTAAGACGTAACCTTCTACTTATATGGTATAAAAAAGGGTAAAGCTATATAGATATATTAGCTGCTTGGTATTACCTATACTTTTCTTAATTATATAACCCTAAGTGGGACCTTTTTTGCGGATATAATGGGTTTAGGTAAGATATTTTAAATGCTTTTAATCTGGTATATTAGCGTGTTAATAACCAAGATTAACCTTAACTGGCTTAATAAAAAAAAAATTAAAAAGGTAGAGATAAAAGTCTCTACCTTATCTCTAGTATAGATAAACATCTACAGCCGCCTAATGCCTAATGCCCGAGTTAAATGGATGGCATGCTATAGTGCTGTTATATTAAGAGAAGTATCGTTAGAAAATTTCTTAACCGGCTAGTAGGACTAACTATATATATTACTAGATAGAATCTACTACCCTAAGCGGTTAAAGATGTTAAATTATGGTTTAAGACCTTAGAACTAAATAATTTTATTCCTAGAGGCAAATTATAAGTCTATATGCGCTATATGGCTTTTATTAGGTCTAGCATAAAGAAGTATAATTTTATAGATAAAGATAAAGATATTCTTAAACCTATAAAATATAAAAGAGAAGGCAAAGTTGTCTGGTAGAAAATAGACCTAAGATTGGCTTTATATTTTATAATTATAACCTTATAAACTTAGGTAATAACTTAGACCGCTTAAGAATAGTATAAGACTATTTTTAATCTCTATAGAGACGGTAGTTCTTATTATATTATTAGTGGGATTCTTACCAATAAGTTCTATATAGATAGGTTAGAGATAGGTTATCTAATAAAAATGGTTAAACAAGTGTATAATAATTAAGTAGTATTTCCTTACTTTTAAAACCTAGGCCAGTCTTATAAGGACGGCAATAGTAAAATAACCTACTATACCTCTTAACCTTTAATAGTGTTTACTTCTAGTACGCTAACTAGTAAAGGTTTTATAAGTCTAATTCCCGCTTTGGAAATTTTTAGAGCCCCTAATTAGGCGGATTTCCCATCTATAAAATTAATTAATAATTGTAATATTAAAGTGTTAATTAAATATAAAAAGTTAAGAGCAGCTAATTACTCTTCTCTTTTAAATAAGGTTATTATAGGCTTTAAAGAATACTCCTCTTTAATTATAAAGACCTTAATTATATATAGGATGGGGGAAGACTAATAGCTTAATAGGAGGGTAATTAATGAGCTACTACTAGTTGTCTACTAAGACTACTATATAACAAATTATTTAATATTTAAACCGTATATTAAGAAGCTCTAGCGTAGAGCATCCCTAGATGCTTTTAAATAGCTAAATAAAGCTTTTAAATACTAGAAAGCTAAAGAAAGAAAAGGAGAAGAACCTTAATTTTTGGAGGGAGCCAGTCGCTTATTAAAATTTTTTACTATTTTTCTAGGCCTGGCTAAGGTAGGAGATAAGTGGTAGAATATATAGTAGAAGGATAAGACAAAAGTTAGAACAAAGCTAAGGTGGACAGTTAATAAGTTTTATAGCGAAAAATAGGATAAACCTTTAAATAAGAATTTGCTTTAAAAGAATTAGAGCACAATTGCTAACTCCAGAAAATTAAAGCAAATTATAAAATACGTTAATAAAGTACTTAAAAGGGATCCTAATAAGAGACTACTGTTTAGCAGTTATGAACTAGCAGCATATACGCTATTACGCCTTATAAGTTAGCCATTAGACCAGTAGTAAACTGTTACTAATAGTATAATATAGTATTTCTATAGAAGACTTGGCTAGTTTAAATATTTAACTATTTGCTAAATAGGGTTTAGGACATCTCTAAAAGACTAGGAGGATATCTATAAAGCATTTTATATTCTAATAGGCGGTCCTTACTAAAATAATATGGTCTAGTTTCTTATTATTAACTAAAGGGTTAGAGGAGAGTGTCTAAATTTGGTTTTTACGCATAGAGTCTATCTACTTAAACTGGCGATAATGGTAGATATAGAGGTATAAGTATTTGGCTAAGCTGCTAGATCTAGATAGTTAGCGCTAATAGTTACTACGTTAATAACATATAGTATAGATAAGTGGAATCTAATTGATATGGTTATGTTAATAAGGCGTATAATAACTAAAAGGATAATAATTAATAAGTTCTATAAGGTGTTTAAAACCAAACCTACTTAGTAGGCTAATAATAATATAATGGAAATAGCATAGTTGATGCAGTTAGAGTAGCAATCCCCTATAATAAGAGTATATCTTAGTATAATGCAGATATATATAGATAACATGCAACTGTTTAATATTTTGTGATATATTATTTTAGTATTAACTACTATATAATATATTAGCCATTTAGTCGAGCCAGCTACCTAGTTAAGCCACCTCTATTAAAGATATTTAAATAAAAATTTAAATATAGCTGCTTATATATAGAGGTATTCTATTTATAATATTTTTAAAAAAGCATTATATATATTTAAGCTAATAAATACTTAATAAAAGCCTATATATATACCTAAAAAGGACCGAATTAGGCAATAACTAAAATTAATAATATAATTGTCGGGAATAAGGCACGTGGTTGTCACGTGTCGCCGCGGCACTAGCGTGGTGAGGAACTTTAGGTTTCTTACCCTTCCCTTTTCTATTAACAAGAATACAACAACAATTATTATACTATCTACGAACCGTAGCTACGTGATATCACCTTATGATACCTACACTGATCAGTGGTTAACTTCACTGTTATACCACAGAGCAGCTAAGTATTCCCAAGAAGAGATGAGCCACTATACCAGTGCTACTCGTGCTAAAGGAAGCTGTCTTTTGAGGTCAGAACTGGTCCTGAACCTTAAATAGAACTCTTCTACAAATCTAAGGATCTAAAGGCCAGAACTGGTCCTGAGCCTTTCCTAGATTATAGATTCTTGCGTCCATTACGCAGAACAACACGCTTTACGAGTCTTCGCGATTTAAGGCCAGAACTGGTTCTGAGCCCCATAATTGCAGATTCTCGTCCGAATGCGTACCAAACGATAATCCCTATACCAACAACACTTCTTTCCTCCGAAAATATGGCTAATAACTGGAGAGACTCCTTACCACTAGGGGTAGCTATGTACGCGAAACTTATTGATAAAGATTGGGACGAATTTCCCGTTTTTAATATAATAACCTGTACGGTAAAATAAGTTAATGGCTTCCTTCTACACCATATTCTCTTCTACTGAAGTAGACACTACGCCGATGTATAACTATGGGAATATTTTAGGGAGGATTTTATAGGATGGACTGCCGACACCTAGGCACTTGGAAATGTTAATATTATTTGGGATTTTTAAGACTTCCTCCGTAGGAATGGGGTATACGTTGCTAAGAACAGTAACCCAATTACTAGTAACATTTAGGCCGTTATTATTGGAATAGAGGAGCCAGTATGGACGGAAGCTAAGATTATATATTAACTATAGAAATCTAAAACCAACCAATATTCTTTAGAAGGTAACTTTAATTTGTATCTAAACCCCTAGAACGCTACTCTCCTACCTAGAGGTACTCTTCTACCTAGAGGTACTTTTCTACCTGGAGGTACTCTTCCTCTACCTCCTCTACCGCCTCCACTTTAGCCAACTAGTAAGCCTTTACCACGAGAAGTCACGAATCTGATGAAGGTATATTTGGACAAAGAGAAGAAGTTTGGAGGAGAACTGTATAATATGCTTGGAGCAAAACTACAGGTCTTTTATAACTGTTGTAATAAGGTTGGAATTTAATGCCACTAGTACCATTACGCTTTTTCTGTTATGTTAAAGGGACAGGCGGTGACATTCTATTACAACTATATTGCGGGTAGAAACTATAGCTTTAATATAATGCTTTAGCTTACTAGAGCCCACTTTAAGACCGATAAGAATCGCCAACTTTATATGTCTGAATGGCGGGAGACTATATTTTAGAGAGTTATTACTTCTAACCTAATAAAGACTCGTTTAGAGTGCCTTTAACTACTCTTTAATAAACTTTAGAAAATCCAATGTGGTCTTACCGAAACTTACCAAAATGAGAACAGCCTAAGGGACCAGGTTATCTTAGCCTGCCGTGGCGTTCCTAAGTGTAATTTGGCGCTATATAAACCCGCAGATACATTTAAGGGAATATATGCTGAACTACGCTCCGCCATAGGTACTGTAATGCGAATATAAGAATCTTAATAGTTCTATACTAAAAACCCTGTCCAAACTGGTATTCCTGACTAATACGATTACAACTGGACTGATCGAACATATGGTGGCCGTGGTAGGCAATATAAAAGAGGATACAATTAATGTTGACTATAAGGCAATTATGGAGGTCCTTATAGAGGTTTATTTTAAAGTAATTACTAGAAGAAGTGCTATGTTTGCAAAAAGCTAAATTGCTGGTTAACTAGACACTCTCTTAATAAGCAAAAGGAGGTATATAATAAGTTTCGCCAGAGTGCAAGAAATGTTAGAAATTATAAGGTTACTACGGCCTACTTTTAAAGCTTCCTAGTTTAATATAAAGGTATAGAAGATCTTAAGGGTGAGGTTAATAAGGCTGAACAGCTTCTTATAGAGATGGAAATTGAGGACTACTCTCCTAACTAATACTTCACTAAGTATGGTGAGGTAGATGGTATATAAACTGTCGCTGTTCTTAATAACTAATCTACACTCTATGCTATCACAAAGTTAGATATCTTTAATAAACTAAGGGAGAGTTCTGCATTCTTATTTGATAATAGATACTCAGTAAACATCTTCTATGGTATTATGCCAGATACTAGAGCCGCAGGAGTATTTATAGCGGGAGAACCTTAAGTTTAAGCTCTTTAGTAGCTTAATCGCTCTATTTAGATTAACTAATTAATAGCAGGCCAATATACAATTTATTTTGGCAAGGGTACTGTAATCTCTTTTGGCACAATTAGGGTCTAAACCCCCTTAGGGTATATTACTTTCCATATTATTCCCACGAATACTCCTTTTCTATTTTGCATTGGAGATATGGATAAATTAGGCGTCAAGCTTAATAACCTTAAGAATGTACTTGTTTAGGGAGATAATCGGGTGCCTGTTATACGTAAGTGGGGTTACTCCTAGTTGCTCCTTTATTAACTAGAAAAGAGTATTACTTAGAGCTACTTAACTAAGTTAGAGCTATATTAACTACACTATTATTTTGGCCACCTATCTGTTTACTAATTACTTAGGGTTCTTTAGCGAGTAGGTTATAAAGTTAAGGTTAAGGCGATTAAGTATCTTATAAAGTACTACTATTACTACTAAATAAACCAGAAGTCCCCTGGCCGATTTAAGTTTACCCTTAAAAATAATTATAACTTTAACTTCTGTATTATTGTTAATGTTATATATCTTAGTGGTAAGCTAGTACTCTAAGTTGTTAATTTCTTAACCTTCTTCCAAGCCGCACGTTTCTTGAACAATATATTAGCTAGAAATACATAGGATACCCTTTAGTTATGCTAAATTAATATCTACCTAGGACCCCCTAATTGAATTATTTATAACGTAGGAAAGAACTTCTTATTTATAGAGTTTTAACAACAGGTAAAAGCAATAGTAATTAAGGTTAAGGAAGTCCCCGTTAAGGCATATAATAGTATTGGAAAAGTGGAGCGATATTATATACTATTACGCCGCGCATATAAGATTATTTCTTTGGAACTAAAGGGCGCTAGTAAAGAGCTTATCTTGCAGATAGCTGTTAAGGCTATTAACAATTCCGCTGGCCTAGATAGGCTTGTACCTACGCTACTAGTCTTTAGCACCTACCCTTAAATAACTGATAATTCTCTACTATCTCCCTCCGTTGTGCAACGAGCTAAGGCTATTCGCAAGGCAACAAAGGAGGTACGACGCCTTTACGCTACACAATAGGTCAACAACGCATTAGGAATAAGAAATGGCCCAAACACCTTAACTATACTTAATTTGCCACTCCAATCTAAGGTACACATATGGCGTAAAAAGAGAGGATGGTTAGGCCTATATAAACTTATTGCAATTAATGGTTAAACTTATACTATTTAGATGCCTTATGGACCTATTTAATTCCGTTTAACTATTATTAAGCCCTATTATAAAGATAACAGTTCTAAGCCTTTATAGAATGCCCTAGAAGATGCCTTAGAGGAGAATTACAATTAACGTGCCCTAGAAGGCGACTACAATTCTAATATAATTGTAGTAGATATGCCGCAGCTATAACGCGGTAGAGGTCGCCTAAAAGGATTACAAAATTGCTAACATCTTATTAATTTTAAAGAGTAATTCATTGCCGCCATTAAGATCAGAGTTAAGTTATTAATAGCCTTTATAACAGCTAAAGAGAAGGCTGACTTTAAGCTCGCAAAATAGCTCTAAAAGGAAGGTTGTATTATAACTCCAGAAGCTCCTTTCTAAGCATTTAACAAGTAGGAGATTAACGGTCTTGTTATAAGGGGAGTCTTTAAATTTAAGAAGTATAACCCTACTAAGTTTAATAGAATTTGTATCTTTAAGTTAAGAATAGTTAATAAGATTAAAGGCAAAGCAACTAATGCCCTATTTAAGAAATTAAGGCTTGTCATCTAAGGTTATAACAATAATAGTAAAAAGGTAATTCTTATATAATCTCCTATAATTTAATAAGCCAGTTAGCAAGTTATTGCGGCGCTAGCCCCCTCCTTAATAAAGAATAGAATAGCGGTTTATTTATAAGATATTATTTAGGCCTACACCCAATTAGAGATGTACCTTTAGCGCTTAATATTGGCATACCTTCTAAAGCAAATTCGCTACTAATATCCTGAAGATATAATTATGGTTGTACTTAAGCCATTATATGGAATTGCAGAGGCAGGAACTTATTGGTGGGCTACTTATAGTAAGCACTATAAAGAGAAGCTTTTAATAACTACTTCTACATTTAACCCCTACTTCCTTATTATAACTATAGGAACTCCATTTGGAATCGTCGGCATATAAACTAATAATATAATTATTTTGGGAGACGACCAATTCTTAGCTCTTAAAGAAGACAAACTAGTAAAGGCAAATCTTATAGCAAAGCCAAGGGAAAAGCTTAATTTAATAACACTATTACTCTTTAATAAATGCATCCTCTCCCTAAACGAGGATTCTATTGCTTTACGCCAGAAGGGTTAAGGCAAGAAGATTAATATTATTAACATTAATTCTCTAAAGCTAGGATATATGGAGCAACGCGCTTATAGAGCTTATATTACTTCTATCTGTTAACCCAAGGCTTTATTCAATCTCTTTATTACCGCTTAACACCAGGAACTAACTAAGGATAATATTCTTGCTCTAAATAAGCATCTTTCCTAGTAAATAAACCATCTTAATTAAGGACTACTCTATATGCCTATTTATCTTCCCACCACCAAGCTATTTGTATTTGTTAATAGATTATTTGTAAATAATAAAGATTTTAGCTCCTAGTTAGGATATAAGATTATTATTACAAATAAATCTACTAGAGAGAATAACTTTATAATCTATAGCAATCTTATCTATTAGAGCTTAACTAAGAGTAAGCGCGTTACTTAAAGCGTTCTAGCGTTAGAGATATATAGAATAGTTAGCGGAGTTAATATAGTAATTGCAATTGGAACTACCCTAAAGATAATTATAGATTAACTCAAACTTCCTACTATCCCTATAATTGTATGCACTAACTTATATTCCCTCTACAAGTGTTTAGTTAAGCTTGGTACTATAAAGGAGAAGCGCCTTATAATTAATATAATAGCACTTTAATAGTCCTACAAGCGTTAAGAACTCTTTAAGATTTAATAGATTAATAGCCAAGATAACCTAGCAGATGCAATAACGAAGGCAAACCTAAATAAGGCACTAAAGATATTTGTTAACACAAATACTCTACATATACAAGTTAAAGATTGGGTTAAGAGGGAGTAGGGGAGATAGCAAAGGCCGCCAAGGCGCTAATATGGCTGGCAGAATTTGGCAGAATATAGCTGGCAGAATTTGGCAGAATATTATGGCTGGCAGAATACGGCAGAATACGGCAAAACATGGCAACGTAGCGGGTGCTAGCACCGTCACAGCTTGATTGCGTTATTTGTATATAGATAGCAACCATAAAAGAAAAGTTGCTAGTGTTGGGAATAAGGCACGTGGTTGTCACGTGTCGCCGCGGCACTAGCGTGGTAAGGAACCTTAGGTTCCTCACCCTTCCCCTTTCTATTAACAAGAATATAATAACAATCATCATACTATCTACGAACCGTAGCTACGTGATATCACCTTGTGATACCTACAATAATACTTTTTTAACAATATTATAAATTGAATGATTATATATATAAGCAGCTATATTTAAACTTTTATTTAAATGTCTTTAATAGGGGTGGAGTTATAAATAGCTAAAGTTAGTAGTGTGTTTTAGGTAGCTTAATTAGGTAGCTAATATATTAACTAAACCTTAGAAAGTTTGAATTCGGTCTAGATTAATATTACTCTAGTTATTAACTACCTTAATACCTGTTAAGTAATCTAGCCTATAACCCTACTAACTCTTATTCTTAAATATACATTACCAAATCCTATTAAGGTATATCTCCTTTACTAATAGACTATATATATATGCTATCTTTATTATTTAAAAAGCCTAATTAGTATGTAAGAGGATTATCCTGTAACTAAAAGCTCGTTCTATATTTTAAATTATTATAAGAAGTAAGACGGCATTAGAATAGATAAACTAATATTTATAACTACCGCATTTATCTGCTAATTGCATAGTTGCAGTATATATACGTAGTTGTCTACTATAAGGGGGAACCGTTAGTGGCAGTTTTTAAGATCTTACTATCCTGTATGAAAACTTTTACTACTGCCTATAATATCTTAACGACCACTAGCTCCTACCCGTATGCTATATAACGTCTATATAAAATCCCTAATAGCGAAGAAAAGTATACCCTAATTATTTTATTTAATCTGCCTTTTTCCTTTTTCTATAGATATAAGATATTAAATTAACCTGTAATATAATGCTGACTAGAATAATTGGTAAACCTAGCTCTATTAGATAAATATACTTAATTATAAGAATTAAAACCTGTTGCTATTAAGCCTGTTATACTACAAAATAAAAGGGCTATTATTAATATTAGTACGTTTTAAAAGTACTTTATTAGCCGGCACTAATAGATATAAGTTAATAGACTATCTACTACTTTGTGTTTAACAGTTCTGGGAATAACAGGATAAAATATACTATTATTTGTTGTGCTCTTACCGACTATAACATTTAATTCATTATAGGCCAGAAATTTAACCTTAAAGATAAGTGAAAGGCAGACTTTTAGGATATATTGGATATATTATAGACAAACCCTTTATATAACCTATCCGTATTAGAACACCTTAATAGCAGTACTATACTATTAGATTTTGCTATTAGGTATTAGAGTAACCAAGTAATCTTAAATCTTCCCCTTATTGCCTGGCCCTAAGCCTTATTACGTTGCCAAGACTTATTGCATTATTAAGTTTTATTATATTGCCGCCAAGCCTTATTATATCGCCAAGCCTTATTATATTATTAAGTCTTATTATATTACCATTAAGCTTATTATATTGCTGAGCCTTATTACATTGTTAAGTCTTATTATATTACTATTAAGCCTTATTATATCCGCCGAGCCTTATTATATTATTAAGTCTTATTATATTACCAAGTCTTATTGCATTGCCGTTAAGCCTTATTACGTTGCCGAGCCTTATTATATTACTAAGTCTTATTGCATTACCATTAAGCCTTATTACGTTATTAAGCCCTATTGTATTGCCGCTAAGCCTCCTAGCTAGATTAAGCAATTGGACGTCGCGAGTTTAACTCCTAGGTGTGGCGGGTTTAATTCCTACTTATTGTATATTAAAAATATTAAAAAAGAAAGTCGTTTTCTATTAAATTAGGCGTTAGTAAGGCTCTAAATTAAGCTTATATTTTTATATGTGTCTTGCAACGCCTAAAGTTATATATTTAATAAAATCTTAGCACTATATACTAAGCATATCGGCTCTTCCATATTAAGTTTTAATTACATTGGGCTAGCTCTAAATTATAGCAGGAGGTAGAACGTACTATACCACTATGCTATAAGGACTTTGGAATGTAATCTTATAAATTTAACTAAATTATAACCCCTTTCTAAACCTCATAATTAAACTAGATCCTTAGGGAGAGATCTCTATATTAAATCTTAGGGAACATTTGGTTGCAACTTTAGATTAAATCTAAAGGCTATAGAATATATCTAAGCTGAAGCTTAAATCTAATTCTAACGCGATTGTTTGGTTAATCTAGTGACTTTCTAATCTAAAAGCTCTTCTAGATTAGTAAGTGCGTTAAATTTATAAGCTATACTATATATAGAATCTAAATTTATAAATATATGGTATCTTTATTACTATAGTGGCTACTACAGCAATGGGGGCGCGTTATATTTTAGTAAGTAGTTAATTTACTATGTCTCTGCTACTATAGTGGCGAGGCACCTTAAGTTTAATACTACGCTAAGTATTAAAACTTTCCTATAGTGACTAAGCAACCCTAAACTAAAGCAATTATAGAACTTACTATACTACTGCACCGCAAAGGCCCTTAGTTATAGTTTTATAAATTTAATTAAAATATAAACACCTTCCTAAATCTTACAATTGAATATTTCTACATATAATACTATGTTAAGGATTATAATATAGATTGCTTAGATATGGCTTTACTATAATACAATAGCTCTACGCTAATTAATTAATCTATAAGAGATTTGGGTAGTAAAATTACTGCTAAGAGTTACTGCCTGGATTCTGGCTAATAAATACCTATAACCATAATCTTAGTAATTGGTAAAAAGTATATAGTAGTACTAAGATAATAGTAGGACAATATAATATAATGGTAGTATAATAATAGGATAATATAATATAATGGTAGGACAATAGTAGGATAAGATAAGATAATATAAAAAAATATATATATAAGATATAAAAAGAGAGAGCCCTAATGCTTCCCCCCCTTTCTACTTTTATGGCCTTAGCGCCTAATATAGTGTAATATTGTCTATCTGTATAAGTGATAGTATTAAGACGGTTGGGAGTACTAGGAAAATTTATAAAGTATATATTACTTTAAGTAATATACCTAAATAACTAGTTTAGCACATGGTTTATATAACATGTAATAATAATAGGGGATCTCCTATTATTATATTGCTAAGCAACGCCTTTAAAGCTAAGTTTTTTTTGTACTTAAAGGTTTTTAGATTATTAAAAGACGCTTTATAAGAACTTGTTTTAGTATAATGGCTTAAGATTTATTAAGCCCTATAGTAATTATATCTAACTAGTCTTTAAGAATATAAATATTCCTAAATAAGGAAGTATCTTTAATAGCTATAATTAAACTAAGATCTGTATAAGGCTTATTTATAACATATTATAGTGCTTTAATATTCTATTAAACTTAAATAAGGTGTTCTAATAATGGGAATCTATTAATGGTTAGATATCTTCTTATTTAGAAAATATTACATATTTACGGCTTTCTTATTAGCTTTTATAATGTAAGGGCGCGAAGAGGCTTTGGGGAAGATTTGAAGGAACAATATAAATTCTATCTAAATCTAAGGGTATATAGTTCTTGCAGAGTACAAGACGTTGCGTAAAGAAGAGAAGGGAATAACGAGAGAATTATATAATTAAATATTCAGGGGCTTGGTGGTCAATGCGTACGCATATGCACACGCGGTCTTTAACGGATTTCGGTAGAATTTGGTTAAAGCTTTAGAATTTATCTATCGAGTGTCCCACCAAGACATTCCTATTATAATTAGACTAGTCCCATTATAGTACCCCCCCTTTAGCCGAAGGTTTAAAATAATTTAACTTAGTTAAGAATTTATAATTTTATTATAGGTTATATTTTAGCGCCGGGTGGCAGTCTTAGTAAGGCAAATCTAACTAATTAGATAACTTTAACTGGCGGTTAAAGTTCCTTAACATCTTATATATTACGTAACCGTGTTATAAATGTTATAATACTTTTTAAGTTCTTTTTAAATTCGAGTTTCCTACTATTATATTTCGTATATTCGTATCAGGTGGTAGTTATTTGCCTTTATATTATATCTATCCAGCCAAAGTAGGCCGCGAAGGATGGTCTTTGTGGAATTCTTTTACCAGGGAAGGCGCGTTAGCCTTAATCTATTTATAGGTTTCCTAGGTTTATAATTTATATCCTTCCCACTTAATAAGAAGTTTAAATCGTTTAGATTATGTTTTCCATTGCATATTATTAATTAAGTTAATAAAGTAAGAACCGTTACCGTTATTAATAATTATAAGAGGTAGCGGTGGTACTTTACAAGTTATAGGATTATCTTTTAAGGGTTGTAGTAAGCTTATATAAAACATTAGGCGTATTTTTATCTTAGTCGGCAGTTCGAGCTTATAGGCGTATAGGCTTAGTTTCTTCTTAATTTAGTATGGGCCTATAAACTTCCAATTAAGTTTCTCTAAAGGCCGTTAAATCTTTAGGTTTCGTATATTTAGGTAAACTATATTACCTTCCTTAAAGTCCTATATAGAAGCTTATTCTTTATTTACATACTATTCCTATACCATTTAAGCGTATATTAATTTACTATATAATAGTTCCGTTAACTGCTTTATTTAATTAGTAAAGTTATATATATTAATTAACTAGATCTGTTTAATCGTGGGTCCTATTATATTAATTTTAGGTTATAGTTTAAATCTAAGTTAAAGGTCTTATCTGTAGGTTGCATAGAACGGCGTTACGCCTATTAATATATTTATTATATTATTTATAGTAAACTTAGCTAAAGGCAGCCTTTTTTTTAGTCATCTTATAGGTAGAAGTAGTATATTTATAGGTATTGTTCTATAATTGTAACGGGACTAGCCCAGTTACAGTAGGAATGTCTCGGTGAAACACTCGACAGATAAGTTCCGACGCTTTGATCAAATTCTGCCAAATTCCGCCGACTCGATCGAATTCCACCAAGTTCCACTCTCGATTGAATTCCACCAAATTCCACTAGCGTAATGGAATTTGGTCGAAACCTATTAAAATCCGCGTAGGCTTATACCCACGTGTCTGCTTCCAAGACCCCAAATATATAGTTACAAGTTTCCTATGTTCCTTTCTCTTCTTTACGCAACGTCTTGTACTCTGCAAGAGCTATATACCCATAGATTTAGATAGAATTTATATTGTTCCTTCGAGTCTTCCCCGAAGCCTCTTCGCGCCCTCACAATAATCGCGTTTATAATTTTAGTTTAACTATTTATCTCTGGATAAAATTCAGTTAAGAGTTGTATTTAAATGCTTAACTATTTATATAGAGCTTACTAGAAGTCTAAAATAAACTAGCTTTTATAGTTAGATATTATTAAGTTAGGAAGTCTATATAGCTTAAAAATGTGCTTAATAAAACATTCGGCTACTAATATTACATTAATTAAGTCTATGGGAATTATATATTGCATTTTTATAAGGCAGTTAATAACTATTATAATATTTATAAACCCATTACTGTTAGGCAAGTTAACTAGAAAGTTAATTAAGATATCGCGTCATCTTTATATTAGAATTAGTAGCAGTTAAAGTACTGCTTGCTTCTTTATATAAGAGGTCTTTCTATACACGTATATCCTGTATACTTAAATGTATTTTATACGTAGTTGTGTATTATAGGCCAGTAGTATACTTATTAAATAATTTTATAGGTCTTTATATGGCTAGGATGCCCTATTATAGGGGGGTTGTATACAAATTTGAGTATCTTAAATTGTAAGGGTTTGGAATTTAGAATTACTATCTTCTATTAATAGTACAATCGATTATTTTAAATTTCGCATTTAGTAAGTGTAATATCCTTATACTATTGTTTCCTATTTAAATTGCTTTTATTATATCTATTATCTATATATGTTAGGTGAAACCTAAGTAGATAGTTATATAGCTATAAGGTATGGGCGACCCTAGGGCGACCCAGGGGTGACTCGCCCATAAGGCACGTGCACTGCACGTAACTAGGGAAAACCCTTCCTTACCTCGCATACAGACTCCTCCTTTTCCCTTAAGGATTCGTCTGTCTATACAATATACCCTATTGTTCCATTATTGAGCTCCCTATCCACATCCTCACCTCACAATATATTATTCTTATATTTATATTCTATTAGCTTATTAATTTCTATTTCCTATTTATTAATTTCTAATTTATTTCTATTAGGTTCTATATTTAAGAATATAGAATATAGTTTTTTGAAATATTTAGGGGGTAGTAAGATCTATAATTAATTTATAATCCGTTTATCTAAAGCGTTTATAGGTAGGTCTTATAATTATTATATTAATGCGTTAGGCTTTTAATTAAGTTTGCCTAGTTAGTATATAATCGTAAAGTTAAATTATAAGAGGTATTTGGCGCTATATTAATTGCTTTATAGTTATAAAGTACTATAGGTTCTTATAGTCCGTTAATATACGTATTAAGAATAATAATTCTTTAAGCTTAGGGCGCCATTATTTAAAGCATCTAATAATCGCAAGCAATTCCTTATTATATATTTTATAGTTTAATTTAGTAGGGGCGAGTTTCTGGGAGAGAAAGGCTACTAGACACAGCTTACCATTCTTATTATATTATAATAATACTTCCCCTAGTATATAATTGGACAAGTCTGTTTTAATAATATATTTAAGGTTATAGTTAAAGTAGGTAAGAATTAGAGTAGTTATAAAGCGATATTTTAAGTTATTAAAAGCTTATTTACATCTAGCAGTCTATTTAAATTTTATCTTCTTCTTTATTAGGTTTACTAATAGCTAAGCAGTTTCTAAGAAGTGGTTAATAAATTAATAGTAGAAATTTACGAATTCTAAAAATTCTTAAATGTTTTATATATTACTTGGGCTTTTCTAGTTTATAATTATGGCGACTTTTTTAGGGTCTATTTTAATTCCATTATAGGATATAATTAAGCCTAAGTATATAACCTTAAATACGTGGAACTTGTATTTTTTAATATTGTATTATAAGCCTATATCTTATAAGCGTTTAAGGACTATTCTAATATATTTCTAATATTTAGAAAGTAAGGATAAGTAGATTAAGATATTATTAATATATTACTAAAATATATTGGGACCGTTCTTTACGTTAAATAGCATTATTAGGTATTTAAAGAGTCCCTATCTTATATAAAAAGCTATATACTTTTTATCTCCTTTATATATATAGATTTTATTAAAGGCGGTAACTATATTAAGCTTTATAAAGTACTATACCTTTATTAAATAGTTAGGTATCTCTTAAATTAAGGAGATTGGATATTAGTTTTAAATTATAATTGCGTTTAGAGCTTAATAATTAATAATTATTCATTGCTTAACGTCCAATTCGGATCCCTATTAGGCCCACGCGAACTACTCCTTATTTACATATAGGGAGAAAACTCTATTTAAGAAAACCCTATAATCCATCTCCCTGCCTTTTAGGACTCGCCTACTTAGCGCCTATAAGTCACCTGTAGTACTCTACTACCTTACTTTTTAACCTCCTTGGGAACCGCTACTGCTGTAACAAGCCTACGGACGCGCTAGTATTGTAAACTTAACTCTGCTACTATAGAGTCATTAGGGGGCGCCTAACACTCGCCCCTTTACCTTCTATTACTATTTTCTTTGTAACCCAGAACTAGTCTAGTATATTTTAGCTAATAAGCCACTAGGTAACCGCCTTGAGGCCTTTTTATATTAAGAGTAGTATATTATAGTTCTCTATGCTAGCTATTAAGAGTATTGCTTCTTAGTTGGTGTATAAAGGGCATAATAGTATTATGTGTTTTGGTGTCTGTCTTGGCCAGCTATATTTGCATCTTAGGCTACCTACTAGGATATCTACCTAGTAGAGCCAATCTTTTAGTCCTATTATTTCTGGTTTTAAGAGTGTTGCTATTATATTTTCTGCCTTTATTAGGCCTTTTTAGAGCCCTTAGGTATTTACCCCCTATAGCGTTAACTATGCTATGGCTTAGGTTCCTCTTGCCTAAGACAGCCTCTATACCTTTAACTCCTATATACCTTTTTAGTGTTAGTTTAGCTAGTATTGTATTACGGTAGATGGTTTCCTGGTACTCTTTTATGCTTTACTTTAGCTCCTTTCTCTCTCTTACTATTATCTTTATTAGTCTCTTACGCGTCTCCCTTCCTCCTCTATATAGGCCTAGGCCCTAATACAGCACTATTCTTCTTCTGCTTTTTCTATCTATTTCTCTAGCATATCCTCCCTACTTTAGGATTGTTAGTTTGCTCTCCTATAGGGCACCCTAGGGTCCCCCCATAGTTTGTTTAGGCGTGTCTTAATATACTTTATAATATTAGAGTTGCGCTCCCTTTGCACCCTTTATATTGCAGCGGCTTTAATATATAATTATAGGGGGGAGATATTAGCTTCCTTTTTGAGCAGTACTGTGGCCGTTTGCTTATACCCGCCTATTATACTCTAGAGGCAGGCTATTTGGACCTTTTAGAGGAATTTAAGGAGTAATTTAGGGGGGCCTTTCTCGGTTTCTCTTATGGCCCAAATACTAGATCTATATGTTATGGTTAGCCGGACAACTGCTATATATAGTAGGCGTGACTTCTGGAAGCATGGACCCTATATAGAATTGACAATCCTAGATATTATAATGTACTATGCTTGGCCCTTATAGGCCGCTTATAATGTATATGCGCTCCACTGGAGCTTACTATCTACCTATACTCCTAATACCCTTAGGCCTTAAACTAGTTAGCCCCTAAAGCCTTAGATATAGATTATATACTAAAGATCTACAGATTAGTTACGTTTTCTTATAAAATAGATTAGCTAGTATTTCTCTGGTGAGAATTAGACTCTATATTATCTTGCCTATTCTATATAGGTATTATAGGCTTTCTCTAGTATTCTGCAGTTCTTTACGGCTATTGGCCCGTATATAATTAGGTTTATATTATTAATAAAGCCTATTCCCTAGGTTACTCCTTCCTTAAAGGAGTTAAGTAGGTTGCTTATAAAGAAGAGAAAGAGTATAGGTAAGAGGGGTGATTCTTATGGTATTTCTATTATAACTGCAATAGGGGGGCTCTAGTATCCGCTAAAGACTAGTAATATTTCTTTCTGGCCTATAAACCCTTAAATAAATTATATAATCCATTCTAGGAAGCCCTTTGCCCTAAGGATATATAGGAGGCGCTTATGGGGTATATTATTATAGGCACTACTAATATCTAGGCTAAGCATTAATACTATAAAGTCCCTTCACATCGCCTATATAGATTTAATGGTGGCGGCGAGTAACGTAAGTGCTAATAGTGTTAAGCGGTTCTTTCTTGCCCCTATTTAACTTTGTGGTAGTAGGGCGTATTCCTTGGCCATATCTGTAATATGGTCCGCTATTACCCTTTCTAAGATCTTACCAAGGGTGTTTTTTAAGACAATAGGGTAGTAGCTTCCTGGGATTAAGTAATCTGCTTTGCCTTTTTTTATAGGATAATTGTCGTTATAGATCTTCTAAGTCACGGGTAGTAGCCTATAGCAAAGCATACTCTAGCTATATCTATAAGCTAAGGTGCTATAAGTGGTCCATAGGTCTTTAAGGCTTTATTTAGTATCCCATCTGGTCCTAGTGCTATATTATTTAAAAGGCGGCTAATAGTTCTAGCCGTTTCCTCTATTATTATATCGCTGTTGACCCATAGATAAGTTACTAGTGTTTTACCTATAATGCTACTAAGGTCTGCTAGAGCTGGTTAGGGGAAGAACCTTTCTATAAGGATCTTTGCCTTCTTATCGTTGTTATTAGTAGCCTATAACTCCCCTACTCTTTATAGGGATAGTAGGTATAGATCTTCTATTAAGCGCCCTACCTTTTTCTTTACCTATTTTGCTATGACCCAAAGGCCCTTATTATAGGGGAGGCTTAGGTTAGAAGTGTACTCATTTATAAACCGTCTCTAGTTATTCCCTACTTCTTTTTTAGGGTATTCTTTAACTGGTTTCTTATGTCCTTATATTATCTCTTGTCTTTAGAGTTGTGGCTACTTATATATTTCCTTCTTGCTTATTATTGGCTAGTAATAAAAACCGCGTATTGTGCGGACTATGCGTATTACGCGTAGGGGCCCGGTTATAAGACCGGGCAGTGCTCTTTTAGCCTATTTTTAATCGCTACCTAGATCCTTTCTAGTCTTTGGTTAATTTCCTTAGGGGTAGCTAATAAGCCTTACTTGTTTGGTATTAGGTGGATTTCTTCTAGGTCTTAAAGTTGTT
>Ga0307507_10004390_pt1 | contig 25149 bp, 10 predicted proteins | sample 7_EM_MG_FD_207223 | JGI IMG/M metagenome (GOLD analysis project Ga0307507, IMG submission 207223) | Populus trichocarpa ectomycorrhiza microbial communities from riparian zone in the Pacific Northwest, United States - 7_EM | ecosystem: Host-associated > Plants > Roots > Unclassified | place...
TCGATCGTAAGGGTCGAGGGCGTAAGGAGGTGATATACCCTCGCGTAGCTGACATAAGCTGTACGCGAGGTGTACGCGAGAGCACGGGGTTCTCCTATGGAGGCCCCTGCGGTCGGGTTCCGTGACACCCTATTAATATTAACACTAGTAAAGCTTTTGATATATACCCAGCGCCTAAAGTTAGCGGCGTTAATGAAGAATTTAACCTCGCTAAATTGCCACTCTTATATACCGGGTTCGCGATAGTAGATACGGTGGCTTGTTTAATTAATATCGTTACGCCTTTATAACTTTCTTAATCTAATAGTAAGGTCGTTTTATAGGTAGTAGCGTTTAAAGAAGGGGGGCTTACTAAGCCGGTAATCTATTGTGTATTTAATTTAAGCCCCCTATATTATAGTTAGGCTTGCATTAAATATGCCTAATAGACGTAGTAGTGGTATATTATCCCTTAAGGTTGGTTCATCTAGTAAAAGAATAAAGGTAAGGTGATTTAAGTGCTTAGCAACTAGAACTCCGTTGCTAACGCTAGTATATATTTAGGACTTTAAGCGAGCCTTTAGCTTAATAATACTATTTATTCGCTCTATAAAGAACTGCTAGAATAGTTAAGCTAAGCCTAGATCTTAAATATAGCCGGAGTAGTATAGTAGGTAGTAAATTTAAACGGTGCATACTTGCAGCCGTTTAGGTTTGCCGCGGTAATATAGCTTCTTGTATATTTAAACGAATTCCTCTGCGAGCTTCTAAATATAAGGTATATCGCTTTTAGTAAACTTGTATTAAGTAGCCAGTAAATAGAGCCTGCTAAGTATGCGGAAGTTTGCAAGGTACTTATTAGGGAGGATTCTATTAAGTAGAAAGGTTCTAAATTGGAGCAACCAGGCCTCCTATTCCTTGGCTTTAAATCCTATATAGTCTCTGTTAATTTGATAAGGCGTATAGGCAATAGATACTAGTATTTAAGACCTTAATTTAGTTAACGCTGAGCTAATTATCCTAAGTTTAGTATCGCTTAAATGGTAGAAAGGTAATTCTGGAAACCTATCTATGTATTTACCTCTAGTTTTAGGGTTATTAATCTTTAGCTTTGTACTGTTCCATAAGCGATATAAAAAGGGCGTAATATTTAAGAGAACGCAGTGCATAATATTGGTAGGAAATAATCGTGGAAAATGTATTAATTGGAGCTCTAATAGTATACTACTACAAGTAATTCCGTACTTTATTCTATAGCTATTATCTACAGCTTAATTAACTAAATTAATTATAAGCCGAAGATTTTAACGCAGCGGCTGGTTCTTGTAGTTGTATTGTATATAAGGGATATAATAGGAACCTCGTATATTAGCGCGTTGCTCTACTTTGATAAAACATATACGGTATGGCCTAATCGCATTACCTAGACGCTTTATGCCTATGGCGTCTGTAAGAGCTAGGCCGTTACCTATAAAGGCGTTAGCTGCTAAATTTAATAAGTATATAGCGCCTACTAGTAACTAGAGTTACCCATACCTGTATTTGGAATGTTATATTAGTATGGCTATTAAAGGCCTAAATACTATTCTCTAACTCTAGAAGCTTATTAACTAGTGGCTATAGAAAGGAATTAAGGTCCTTAGCCGTATTAGGACTGGGTAAGATAAAGCTTATAAGTATATTTTTAACCTTATAACGTATTCCACCACCGAGCGGGTCAAACCACCGAGTGGGTCAAAATCTCTTGGCACTAAACACCATTATTATAACGTATAATGTCTTAACCAAAACAATTAAATTAACCTTTATAAGAAGGTAGAATTGAGCTTACTATCTAAGCCTATAAGCAAGGCCAATTTAAAAGCCTCTGGGGCGCTGCTAACGCGTATAATATTAATTTTTTAACTATCCAATAAAGATATAACGGAATCCTTGCCTGAACTGATTGCTAGCCTAATTGCCAGAAGCTTACTACAACCGAAGAGCAAATGGTTGTCTGATATATTCTTGACCTTAATTCGCGAGGATTTGCGCCCCAGCTGTGTAAGGTAGCAGATATGGCGGATAAACTATTAGGTGCGTGGGGTGGAGAGCTAGTAGGTAAAAACTGGGCTAAGTAATTTATAACGCGTTTGGATAAGCTTAAAATGGCCTTTAATTAAGTAAAGGACCGTTAGAGAATACTCCAGGAAAATCCTAAGGTAATTAGCGCGTGGTTTAAGCTTATTAAGGAGACTAAAGCCAAGTACAGCGTACATAACAACAACGTGTATAACTTCAACAAGACTAGTTTCTAGATGGGCGTTATTAGGTCTATAAAGGTCGTTACTGGTTCTAAGAGACGTAATTGACCTAAACTAGTTTAGCCAGGCAATTAAGAGTAGGTTACTGTTATCCAGGGTATCTACACCGCAGGGTACTTAATCCTGCCCTTTATTATCTACAAAGGGCGCGTCTATATCTTAGTGTAGTATAAGGAGACGTCTATACCGTGTAATTAGAAGCTCTTAGTCTCTAAGAACGGCTAAACAAATAACGCACTTGGTCTAGAGTGGTTAAAGCATTTTAACGCGCATATAAAGGCGCGTTAGGTGGGGGGGCACTGGTTACTTATTTTAGATAGCCACAAGAGCCATCTAAACCAGGATTTTAAGGATTATTGCCTTAAATACAAGATCCTTACCCTTTATATACTAGCCCATTTATTATATATACTCCAGCTACTTAATATAGTCTATTTCTTGCTATTAAAGTGGAAGTACTCTAAACGCGTTTAGGACTTAACGCGCTAGCGCGTCTTCTATATTAATAAGGAAGGCTTCCTACAGCTTTTAAAGACGCGTTTTTTAACGTATTTATAACAGAGAACTGTAAAAAGGCCTTTAAGGCGTCTAGGCTAGTCCCTCTAAACGCGGCAGAGGTCCTTAAACGCCTTAAAGTATGGTTATATACCCCACCAGGACCCCACCTACTAAAGACGCTGTGGCAATTAAAGACTCTAAGCAATACAGCTGAATTTAGATCACAATTAAAGCTAGTACGCGATTCTATTACTAGATCGCCTACTATAGCTTAGTCTGGATTTGCACAGCTTATTAAAGGTGCTAAATTAATAATACATAGGAGCGTGCTTATAGGGGCCCACATTACTAAGCTTAAAGAATAATTAGAGGTAATAACTAAGCAAAAAGCGCGTAAACGGAAGCGGATTCAGTATGGCGGTATAATGGAGTATGGTATAGGGTTAGCGCAGGTAGCTACTAAGGTGTCTGTGATGCTTCAGCCATCTAAGAAGGCTCATAGTAGGGATGCTTAAGAAAGAGCTCAACTAGGTGTATGGCGCTGTGGGAACTGTAGAAAGACGGGGCATAACGCGCGAACGTGTTAAAAGGATACAGAAGAGTTTTCTGAATCTGATATAAGCACAACATACGCGGGTTCTTTATTTAATAGCGATTAATCTAATATTCTTTAAGATAAGTTGGTCGTGCCAAGAGATTTTGACCCGCTCGGTGGTTTGACCCACTTGGTGGTGGAATACGTTAGCGCTTATTAGGTGGGAGATTAAGGTTATAAAGGACGACCGGAGTTACCTGTATATATTAGTAACCTTAATTAATTTGCTTATTTTACTTACCTTATAGGTCTTCCTATTATCTAGTTAAATACTATTAAGCGATAGCTAAAGGGTAATATCGTGCTTATTGCTAAATAGGTTAAGCTCCCACCTATAGAAGTTAAGGAATAGATCGCCATTAAAAACGTCTTAAAATAGGCGCTAACTGTTTTTTATATTTAAGCTTAGAAGCCTCTACTGGTATAACTTTAATATAGCTAACTGTTCTGGATTATTATACTATATCTATAACTGTGAGGTAAGCGGTATATATATAAAAGTCTTGCGGGGCTGTTTGGTAACCTAATTAAGCCTTACTTTAAGGTAATAGAGACAGTGGTTAAGCTTTGAATTTACTCCTATATACGCCATACAGCCTCTAATGCAGTAGTTAATTTAGTAGGGTACGATCCTAGTTATTTCCTGGAGTCTCTTTTCCTTGTTACGCTGATTTGGCAGATCTATGCCTTTGTAGAGGTAGAGTATGCGGGTAAAAAAGTTAAGCTTCTTATAGGGTACGCCTTCCGACCAAGCTGCAAGCTTTAGGAATAGGCGTTCCTTATTTAAGACCTTAATAGGGCGAATAGTAGGCGGTATATTAACGCTGTAGTTGCTTAATATATAGCTACTGTCCTTACTATCTTCTTTCTGCTTACTGCTGCCGCTCTGCTTAATGTTAAACTCGTTGGAGAGGTTAATAGGCTTACTATCGTTAATATCTAGAGTGGTTGAGGTATTCGTTCTGGTTGAATTTGATATATTTGCCGCCCTAGTCTATAACTGTTATACGCGGGCAATATATTTGTAGTAAGCCGCTTGTTAAATAGAGTATCCATTTGGGTATTTGGGGTAGGAAGTACATATATAAGAGCCTTAAGGACGCTGCTGGTGGCCTTGCGGTTTATAGTGCCGGTAGAAAGTAGCCTATAATATAGGCCTTCTACCTAGCCAAACTGTAATGCAGTTCGCGTAGTAGCAGGTTGTGATTCTCGGCATAGTAAGCGAATGTGTAGTATGTAAGTAAGGATAAGATAGAGGTAAGTATTTGTTAGTAGGTAGCAAAAAAAGGCCTCCATAGGTTCCACTAGAAAGCAATTACTAATTAGTAGGTTTAACTATTATAAATCTATAGATTATAAATAAAAGACTGTCTTCTATATGTAAATTCTACTTACTATTTTTATCCTTTAGATCTTTTAAGCCCTTTTGCTTATTACCAATGTCTCCTAAATCTTTTAAAGCTTTAAGGCCTAGCTTTGTTTCTGTAACGGAATCCCCCAGGAGGTACATATCAGATAAGACAGTAGGAGGTTTCATCAATGTCCTGCCTACGTCCCATGTATGTTCCAGAAGAGACATAGTTAGACAGATAGGGGCGAAAGGTTTTACTAGTGTCTTAGAAGGTTTATATAGGAAGCTGGTTCTCCTCTAGAGAAGAACCAGCGATTAGTTTCTGAATGGAAGTGGTCAGAAGCATTTGTCCTTCAATACGTGAAACTCATTCTACCTTCGACTTACCTTCGACTCACCTTCTACTTACTTGTGACACTGTCGATTAGATAATCATACGTTCCGGTTAGGCTGGCCTCTTACAGTTTCCCTTTTAAAGTGAGGATAGCACAGTGCTGAGGATAGTAAGAAAGGACGGCAGTTAAGTCTAAATGAGATTAAGTAACTTGTGAATATGTGGAAGCTTAAAAACCAAGCTGTGCATAATATGGATAGTAATATTCTTATTATTTAGGCTAAAGTTTAAACCGTTGTTAGCGCGCTTGCCTTTATAGATAATAAAGGATACCTAATATATACCTAGGCGAAAGAAGAGGAGTGAAAGAAGGTTTCTATAGTTGATGCTCTGGTAGAGAAATATCTATAGATAACTAAATTTAAACGCAGCTAGGCGGCTAAGGTGTTCTTAAGCCTGTATATTAATTAGAAGAATACCTAGAGGCGTAAAAGAGCTAAGGAGTCTACTTATATTGCTACGCGTATAGATAGTATGTCTGCTTATAGTGTGTATCTGCCGTAGTAACTAATCCAATAAATTAGAAGCCGCTACTATAATTAAGTCGGATAAGGAAGGCTTTACCATTAGAGGTCTTTAAGAGGAGCCACGCTGTTATTAGGCCAATACTAGATTAGGACGCAAAAGCCCTAAGCCTATATATATAGGAGAGCTCTACTGTAGTACCTGCGAGGTAATAAAGCCAACGGTTAACTTTAAGTCTTATAGTATACCCGATAAGGAGGACGAATAGGAGCTAACGCGAAGGTGCATGGCTTGTTAGTTACTACTAGTCGCTCAGAAGGCTGCTAATCCTTATACTACTGGAGTAGTAGGTACTCTAAAGACGACGCGGAAGTGGAAGGTAGCAGAGTTGTGGAAGGTAGTAGAGAATCGTTAAGTACGCGCAGTATAAATACAACAGAAGGTTACCAAGAAGACGAAAACAATAATTAGAAAGGGCCAAAAATTAGCAGCCTTGCAGGCTAGAGAGGAGCTTGATTGGTTATTTGCGTTAGATAAGAGCACGTAGGGTAGGGTGGGCGGTGGTAGGGTGGGCGGCGGTAGGGTGGTAATGGCGGAGGTAAGGTTGAATTTGTTAGCTGGCTCGCGATGCCTCGGTATTATTTTAAGAATGGTCGATTCCTTATAAAATGCATTGTTTTTCTTAGTAGGCGCCATATAAATCGTATGGCTCGCTTATGGCGCGGGGCATTGCCCGTTTAAAATGTGTGCATTTTAAGTATTTGTATGTAAAATGCATATTATTTTAGGTATTTATACAACTAGCTTAATTTATATACGTAAAATACACCTATAGGAAGCTAGAAATAATACGCAAAAAGTGTATTTTATTGTAAAATGCATACTTTTTTAATATATAATGCGGATGAGAGTGGGCCGTAGGGTAGATAGGTTCTAGGCGTGTAAAGCTTCCTACAAGTAAGCCGGAGGTGCTCAGCAAGCTTATCAACCCTGTTAAATATAGATCTGGGTGTTTTATCGGATTTAGGCCATGGTGGTGAGGCTCGAAAGTAACGATCAAGTTGCTGAAACCTGACGACGCTTATGTATTGTTTAATAACATGTAGCGTTCCATAAGTCTTTAAATCCTTCCAGTAATCTTCAATGGCCGGTTCAGTGGTAATGCCCATATGAATAAGCACTGCCAAGTACGCGTACAGTTCCTTCTTGTATATTAGCTCCCATGGGCGTGGATTTTCCTTATCCTCATCTAAGGGGTAGAGCTCTACGTGCTTGTTCGTCCACTCTACCAGCTTATCTATAATATCATCCGTAAAGAACAAGCTAAATAGATCAAAAGGATTATGCGGATCAACATCAGGGGGGAGGTTTGGCGTGCCATGGTCGTCAAAATTGTTAATATAAAGAGGTTTGAACTCGGGCAACGGCCAGGGCTCAGGAGGGGTTTTTTTAGCTGTCCGATTCGGCGGAACGTTATATTAAGTAGGCTGAACAAGGTCTATATCAATTCTAGCACGATTGGAAGGCATTATGGTGGATAATTGATAATTGATTTCTATATAGATATACGCGTTATTTTAATTCTGGTGTTCGCGCACGGGCCATCTTCTCTTAGGCTCTCAACGTGCTAAGGGATATACTACAGTAGAGCTACAATCCCTTGCCTATTCACACAAAAGAAAAGGAAAAAAAAAGGCGGCCTCTATCGTGACAGATCCATCACCCAACCACCCAAACAATGCTAGAATCTATTCTACAAGCAAGCTCTGCAATCTCGCGTCCGTGGCAATGACATCCAGCGCCTGCTTGACCTCGAGTACTCTCCTGCACTCGCTTAGCCAGTCTTTACTAAGCACCTTGGCCCAGCCCTGCAGGCTGTTCATTTCGCGGGCCGCAAAGTCCAAATCGCCTTCCTCGAGAAGAGCCTCTGTCCTCGCCAGGACGGCTTCCACGTCTTAGCCTACTGCTAGGCCAGACTTTTTGAAGAGGACCTTGGACATGGCAAGAGCGGCAAGATGCGAGGCGACACCGGCGTCTTCGGGAAGGAGAGCGGCTTTCCGGACCTCCTGGGCGACCCGTCGGAAGCGGTCGATGAGCTGTGCCGAGTTGGGAATACCACGCTAGTAGGCGGCCGGGTTGATGCTGGCAATGGCGGCGCTGACGACGGGATCGTCAGCCGCGATTTCCTTAAGAGCGGCGAGCTCAGCAACAAAGGGCGTGGGTACGACTTGGTTCTCCAAGGCAGACTTGACAGCCTCGACGGCGACGACCAGGTGCTACGTCTTGAGATTGGCATCGACGACCTTGTTCCACTCGGCCGTCAACTTCTCCAACTCCGAGACGGACGAAGACAGTTCGTTGAGCTAGCGTGTCACTTATTGCGGTTTTTGCCGTACTATCGAACGTAGAGGGAACAATCAGGACCTAGCCATATTCATCAATGATCTGGATAAACGTTAAGGGTGCATACGAAAATTTAGACACAGGTAATAGACTACAGTGCCTTCTTGCCTTTCTGTAAGGCTTTGAATACGTAAATAGCAGTTAGAGAAGGTGAGGTTTAGACGACGAGAGATGGATGGTTGAAGGAGGTGGCTAAGCCGAAGGCAGCAGCCTTAGCTAAAACAAAGCTGCATGTGACTAGGAAAGTATAGCCAAATGTCAAGTTCCCTAAACAGGCCCCCTCGTTTATGCTTAAGGGCTGTGTAGGTCTAGTTTTAAATCTTCTAATATATACTTAGGCTCAGATCAGGGGTCTCCTAGAGCGACTCACCCTTAGCTTAGGTTAAAGCAGCGACTGCTTAGGCTAGTGACTATAACTGGGACTAGTTACATTAGAGAAGTTTGCCTGTCTCTATAGGTAGATATAGTAATATATACGGGACTATTTCTTACAAAAAACCCTTAAAGTGGTTTAAACCTTATTTAATAAAGTTCTAAGAAAAAGGCATCGCGATAATATATTAGGAGACATAATATATATTCTCAAGTTAGGGCGGCTTTATGGATAGGCTTATATAGATATTTAGAAACTTAGAAATAACAGTTATAACTAAGTAAAAGATATAAAAATCAATCTAAAGAGGTTTAGCAATAGAATATATAATATAATTCTAGATATTGTTAATATAGATTAAATAAAATAAAAGTCTAAAAGACACTAATTTTTATAAAAAATACAAAGACTATAAGAGAATTAATTAATTAAGCAGTTAAAGTAAATAATAGGATTTACTAAATAAATCAATTTAAAAAGGGTTAAAATAAAGTACCCTAGTTATATAAGATATAAATATATAGGTAATAGCAGCCTTTAAAATTATATTATAGATTAAAACTAATAGACCTTAGTGGAACGCAAGAGTTATAATAAAATAAGCAGCTATAGAAACCAAAAATAATAATACAAAACTAAAAGCCAAAAAGGTAGAGATTAAAGAATTTAAAATAAAACTAATAAAGGGAGTAAAGGCCAAACTAGGGATTTAATAATAGGAAAAAATTTAAATAAATTTTATAATAATAAAAATAATTTAAAGTAAAAACTTATAACGTACTCCACGGGTGACCCGTCTATATAGGTTATTACAGCTAGCGATCCTGTGGAAGCAATCCGATAGATTAAGCAGCAATAAGGGGCTATATTATGAATAGACTAAAATAAGGAGCTAGTAAAGGATATAGCAGGCGACTATATATGTTATTGGTGTTAGAACAACCTTAATCCGTCTTGCTTATATTTTAGTGTGACGACGTTGTGTAGTTAGCTAAACCGTCATATTACCCCCCTCTAAGTTAGGAAGATCGTCCTTGATCTTTGTAGTTAGGCCCTCCTTATCCTCCTCTTCTTTCTATTCTTTTCCGCCTTATTATCCTCCTCTAAGGGCTTTAAATCTTCACCCCTAATATACGCCTCTAGCCATTGCGGCAGCTGTACAGGTGGACCGGCGTTATAGGGTCTCTTGTTATAGAACGCCTTAATCTTATAGGGAGCGCTAATAAAGCTGTCTGCGTTGTACTAGGTGTTGTTTGGGTTATGGCCTACCTAGCTAACCTTATATTATAGCCTCCTGTGGTAGACCCTGCTAGTAAAAACCCTATTAACTTCGTACTCTGGCTTGCTATTAATTAGGACTGGCTCCTTTGGCTCTCTATTCTAACCTAGTAGGGGGTTATCTGGATCCTTCTATAGTTAGTTGGCGTGGAAGACGTTTAACATCTTTATATACGGAGGTAGGTTAATAATGTATAAGTGTCCTTTTATACCTAAAATCCTATAGGGCCCTGCAAGTTGCCTATCTAATTTAACACTTGGTTAGTTGGTAGTCTATCCCTTCCTAGTAATATATACCTAATCGCCTACCCCAAAATCTGGTTCGTAATAATGCTTATTAGCTTGTTTTACCTGTTGCTCTTAGGTCCTAGCTAGATTAGTCCTTGCCTATTTAACTACTTCCTAGTTTTTATATATAAAAGCTTGAGCTTCCTGTTGTGTTAGTCTCTTATAGGGTGTTGGGGGTGCTTATATACGTTCCTCCTAGTTAAAGTAGAGCCTTGGCTTAAACCCTAGTTCTAATTCATATAGTGTAAAGCCTGTAGATTTGTGCAGTAAGATTGCCTATATAAAGTCTATATAGGGGAGGAGCTCTAACCAATTATCCTAGTAATAATTGATAAAGGGCCTTAAGCGTTGGTTTATATACTGGTTTAGCACCTCTGTATTACTATTGGTTTGCGGGTAACTAGCTATAGAGAGCTTTTACCTAATGCTAGTTAGCTTACATAGCTTGTCTATAAAGGCTAAGATGAATTGGGGTTTTTAGTCTAATGTTACTATCTTTAGAAGGCCGTATATGCGCCAAATGTGTTGGTAGTACAAGTTTACTGCGTTAGCTGCAGTAGCTGTCTTATAGTAGGGTAGCGAGAAGGCTCTTTTACCTAGCCGATCAATAACTATAAAGACGTTGTTGAAGCCCTTCTTGTCTATTGGGAAGGATTTAAAATTAAAAGAGATATGCTGCTAGCAGCGTTTACTAATTAGTAGGGGATGTAGTAAGCTAGGGGTCTTATTATAAGGTATATAGGTCCTTCTATACGTCCTATAGTTGCTTATATAGGTATTGCAGTCTAAGGGTAATCCTGGCCAATAGTATTAGTTTGCTACTAATTTTCTTGTCTTGCTTCTGCCTGGGTAAGTAGTTACCTAATAGGAGTATACCTCTGCAATAAGGTAGGTATAGAGGCAGTTAATATTAGGGACTATTAGCTTGCTAAAGCGGGTAAGTAATCTGTCTTAAAGCTTTTAACCCTTCCGTTCTTGCCTAGCCAGCTAATATAGCCCTGCTAGCGATTTACTAGTTTGGTTAGCCTAGAGAATCTAATTAACTAGCTTGTATAGTTCCCATTTATAATTTACTATAGCTAAGGGGTCCTTTAAGGTTGTATCCAATGTGGTAATTATAAGGGTGGGATTAACTAAGTATATAGTGTGTGTAGCTATGTCTTTTTCCTTCTACGTCTTTAGGTCCTTTTGTTTACGTAATAGGGTATTGGCCACTATATTTGCCGTGCCTAGCCTATACGTAATCCGTATATAGAAATTAGTGAGTAGGTCTACCTAGTGGGCTTGTTATAGGTTTAGTAGTCTCTTAGTTATAAAGTACTTAAGGGCTTAATGGTCTGTAACTGCTATAAAGGGAGTACGCTAAAGGCTAATAAGGTGACCTTGCTATTCTTATAGACCTCTTATTACCGCTAGTATCTCTTTATTATAGATCTCGTATTGTATCTCCTTAGGGCTTATTATTTTTAAGAAGAAGGCTACTGGCTTCTAGGTTCCGTTATCTTGCAGCTAGTTAAGCACTTTAGCTACTACTTTATTACTTACGTTAGTTTCCATACGGGTGTCTTAGAACGGCAAGTAATGCTTTACTATACTGCCTAATAGTATAAGGGCCTTAGCTTGCTTAAAGGCCTTAAGCTTTTCTTCCCCTAGTGGGTACCATGCTTCCTTTTATATAAGCTTAGTAAGCGGTTGTATAATACGGCTATAGTTTTTTAAGAGGGCTTGGTAGAAGTTACAAACCCTTAAAAAGGACCGCACCCCTTTAATAGAAGTTAGGGGCTGCTAATCCCTTACTATAGATAGCTTGTTAGGGTTTATAGAGATTCTATTAGTCCTAATAATAAAGCCTAGGAACTTTGTCCTAGTAATATTAAACTCGCTCTTTCTAATATCTGCTTATAGGCCTGCCTTTTAAAGCCTCTATAGGACCTTCTTGATATAGATCTTGTACTCTAATAGGTTGTCTAAGTAGATTAGGATGTTGTCTATATAGGCTATACAGAAGTCGTCTAAGTAGTTAAAGAGAATGCCATTGATAAATCTCTGGAAGGATATAGGGCTGTTGTATAGTCTAAAGGGTAGGATATGGTACTTATAGAATCCGTACCTTATATAGAAGGTAGTTAGGTCCTCTACCTCTTCCTTTAGCTATATATAGTAGAAGGCCTGTTAAACATCTAGCTTGGTAAATATTTTAGCCCTTAATAGCCTCGTTAATGTCTCCTTAATTAGTGGTAGCGGGTAATGGTCCTTTTTGGTAATTGCATTAAGTTTTTAAAAGTTAATATAGAATTGTCACCCCCTTTTAGGCTTCTTGGTGAATAGAACTAGGGCTATAAAGGGTGCGTTACTTGGTACTATAAATCCCTTATATAGGTGTTCCTGTAGGTAGACCTTAACTAGCTCCAGCTGTTCTAATAACATATTATATAGTGGGCTAGGGGCTAGATCGCTGCTGCTACCTTTAAGAATAATATTGTGGTCCACCCCTTCGCGATATAGTGGTAGTGTATTAGAGGTAGCTTTTAAGAAACTATTAGCGTACTTTTAATAGGGCTGTGGTAGCTTCTTGTAGATAAGCTGACAAAGTTCTTCCTTATTATTAGGTAGGGCGTCCTGTCCCTTTTTGTCCTCTATTAGCCGTTTTATCTTATAGAGACTAGTAGATCTAATTACTACGCCCTTATGCTTTGTTCCGCGTAAGAAGCTCCTAGCCTTAAGTAGCGCGATATCCACTACTTTAATATCTGCAATAGGTAAAGGCTGCTTTACTTTTAGCTTTAATAGTAAAGCTAGTCTTAGGTAAAGTTGGTCCTTTATCTTCCTAATTATGTCTTGGGTATTAATCTTCCAGGTATACTTATGGTTGTATTAGGCCTATTTAGTTCGCTCTAATTTGCTTTTAGGAGGGGGTATCTCTCCTTAAGGTTCTCTAGTTATAGCTATACACTTAAAAATGCGTTAAGGGGTAGGTATAGGCTCTTAATCTAGTAGTGCGTCTCTTTAATCTGCATCCTTTTAGTAATCTTTATTAATTGGCAGGGGTAAGAGCTCTTTTTTTAATACAATTACATCCTACCTACTATAGTAGTTTCTCTTAGTTGGCCATACTAAGGTGTGGTGCTTGCAGTTAATTAGGGTCCTAGTTTTTTTAAACCACCTACGGCCAATAAGAAGGCTGTGGCGTCTGGTATTACAGAATAGGAACTATATAGGGACTTGCTGACTGTCTATAACTAGGTTAGCCCTAAAGAGTTATCTAATTATATCTATCTGCTAGTTATTATGCCTAGATATAGTAACTCCTTGTCCCTTTATCTTATAGAACTTGGGTTATAGTTGTTGCTTAATAATTAGCTATAGCTTATAGTGTATAAAGGCCTTGCCACCTGTACCTAAATTAAGTAGGCTTATTATATTAAGAGCTATACCTCTTAACGCGATCCTATATTATATTGTAAGGGCCGTACCTTCTAGGATCCCCTTAAGCTATATAGGGGCTGTATAGATTGCTTTAAGCTGCTCTAGGCAAGAGACTTTACCTAAAGCTATTTATTTTCTAACTCTGCTAAGTTAGTAGCTATCTTATACTCCTCGCTTTAATTAATTACTGTTAGTATTACTTCCGGTAATACGTAATGCTATTGTAATAGTATGGGTAGTAACTGATTTTGATTAATGCTTATTGATTCTCCTATTCTATAGGTAGAATTTGGTGGATTTCTTAAGCTCGCTTAGCTTACGTAATCAACCCCTTTTGACTCGCGTTTGTAGGCAAGTTGCTGCAAATTGCCCTAGATTGCCGTCACGTGATGGCAATTTGCGGTTATATAACTGCAAGGACGCAACCTTGATTAGACACTAGGAGTATTTAGTTTTTAATAGTGCTTAAGCACACTGCCTGCCAAATTCCACTACTTTCTACCTGTTAAATTCCACTACTTTCTACCTGTCGAATTCCACTACTTTTTACCTATTGAATTCTATTAAATTTTGCCAAATAGCTAAAGTAACCAATTACGATTTTCCATGCCCGGCATGGAAAATTGCCATTGGCTCGCTTAGTACTAGCGCCTTGGCTGCTAGCTTAATATCTTTATACTCTCTATTCCTATCTTTTTATCTTCTCCTTTCTTTACCTACTTGGTAACCTATAGCTTGATTATATTCGTATTAATTAGGTCCTTTAACGCTTAGTAAGGGTTTAATTTTATTATAGCGTCTATAGGGTTACTGCCTCTGTCAATCTATTTAATCTCTACTATTTCTCTTCTTTTATATAATTGTCGTAAACATATTAGGTCAACTATAAATCATTTCTCTTATATTGTTCTAAGTTTAACTAGGCAGTTATATAGAGATTTTAAATCGGTATAAAGGGTAAGCGGTAGTTATTTAAGTTATAGAATCTTCTTAATGGTTGCTTTAATTATAGCTCCAATGTCAAATCCGTAGGCTATACTATATAGTTTAGATGCTAAGACGCTTTATATAACTCGCTTACATTTAATAAATAACTAATAGAGAATATTGGCCCTATTATCCTTATCTGTAAGTGTAATAATAAAGCCAATCTAAGAAGAGAGGTTGTAGTTATTAGCAAAGGACAAGTCCGTAAATATTATTAGTTTAAGAGTGCTTGTATTAAGTCGTACAAAGCGAAGTCCTTAGGAGGGATTATTAATTTACTATTATAGCCGCTTGTTAAACCGCTTCGCATATTCTTCCTTTAGGTTAACGACTTATGCTATAAAGGAGAGGTTAAAGGCAGCTTCTAGTTAATAGACTATAGTAATATAGGCTCCTTTTACTCTCTGGGTAATATACTAGTTCTTTAGTATAACTATCTTATAGACTTCCCCTCTGGAGCTAGTTAGGTCTATAGCCTTTATAGTAACCAACTTTAGGTTCTAGCATTGACGTTCCTAGGTAAGGGCTATTAAGTCCTTTTCTTGCCTAATATAGCCTCTGTTAAACTTAATTAGGGTATTTAGCATAAGCTTCTCTCTCTCCTTTACTAAAAACTTTACTTCCTAAAGCCTAGCTTCTTTAGCCTCCGCGAAGGTTTTATTAGTAAGAAATAGTGTATTATTAGTCTATAGTCCTATAATTTTAAAGCTGTTGCTATTTGTGTATAATAAGTAGGGGTTGTATATTAACTGGTTTATCCGTAGCTTATTAAGGTAGTGGCGGTGGTATATATTAAACTAATAGTTACCGGCTTCTGGGACACCATAAAGTGGTTTAATAACTTTTAGAATTAATCTATTCTTTAGTTTAAGTTCTGGTGGTAGGCGTATAAAGAAGTCTCTATTTAGGTGGGTACTAGACTATATGTAAGCTTATAAGATGTTATATAGGTATAAAGAGGCTGGTCTTTTTTTATTTCCTTATAGGGTTGCTATAAGTGCTAGGATAATTCTCTAGCTAACACGTTAAATAGTTAGTAATTGTATTAAGACCAGATCTTTGCTATAGTTATTATAGGCTTATATAACTAGTCTAGACTTCTTAAAGGCCTTATTTATTCTAGCGTTTTTAATCTTGTTAATAAACCGGGAGTTAAAGATTTTGACTCCCTTTAGGACGTCTGCTGTATTAATAAACTTAAAGACGCCTTTTTTAAGTAAACCGTTTATCTCCTTACGTTAAGACTCTGTAAATAACAGTGAGGTGCACTCGAGGGTTATAGTATTAGGTTTTATTGGGCTGTTATTAATAAATATTAATATGTCCGCAATGTTTTGCTAGGACTTTATCGGCGATTATTATATCCATTTTAATCTTTAGAGGGGTGTAGTAGTTATTAGTTCCTTAGTTAATTTCTTAGTTAGTTCCTTAGTTAGTTCCTTAATTAGTTCCTTAATTAGTTTTTCTAGTTTAGGTTATAGGTATAGCTTTACTATTATAGTCCTAAAGTTAATAGGTCTACTAGGGAGTTATACTTTATATATTTCTTTATTAATTCTAAGTAACTTAAATAGGCTAGTCTATTTACCGCTTTGTCTAGTATTGCCTTTACGCTATATAAGTATGTCTGAGTTAAGGGGGAGGTTGTGGATTGTGGTGATAGATAGACTATTTTATTAGTGTTGGAATCACGGTGGGGGGGTTTTGTGTAACGTGGCCCGCCTCCACGTCGCCATACGGCCAAAAAGACTGAGAGTTGCTTGCGAACTTGTCGCAAGCGCGGCGGGACCTAATATATATACTCTTACATTTTGGTTTCGATCGATTTCTTCTTTCTTTTCTTCTACTTCTACAGGTGGAATTTGATGGATCTCCTGAGCTCGCTTAGCTCACGTGCAATGGTGTCCACTGTATTACGGAACCTTATTCCGACACTGGCAACAACTAGGAAATAAGAAAAGAACAAAAAGGATGCTAGTAAATAAGTCCGTAGTCTCTATCCCTATTCCACCCTCCTTGTCTCCTATTCTCCCTACCCATTTGGTAACCTATAGCCTAATCGTATTCGTGTCGTTTCCGGGGGCTTTAGCTGCTGAAATTGCTAAAGCTGCTACAGTTGTTGTGGCTGTTTAGGAGGTCTTGGATATGCAGAGTACTAGGGGTACTTAGGAAACTTAAGAGCAAGCCCGCGGAGCATAGTTAGAATAGCAATGATATACGCTTACTTAGGGACGCCGGCTCGGAGGCAGTAGTTTTGGAAGATCTTAAACTTAAAATCGAAGTTATCTTATTCGCTAGAGTATTTAACTTCGTCCATGTAGAGCTTAGTTAAGTTAGTGATCTCTCTTCCAAAGCTTCCTTGTAGGGCGAGCTGGTCTGTAGCTTAGGTCGTAGTCGGGGTTGGCTAAATAATTTGAACGGGGGCAGTCGATAGTGATGGTAGAGCTAGGGTAGGGTCGTCGGTAGGGCCGTCAGTAGGGCCGTCAGTAGGGTCGTCGGTAGGCCATTTTAAGGGAGTTGGTTTGTAAATAGTTCCTAAGAGGCCGTCTGCAATTGACTTCCTTGCCTCCTTCCATACGTATACTCTATTTTCACGGAGGTAATCCCTGATCTTCTTTAATCGATCCTTGCCAAGGTTATTAAGTATATCCCTTATAAACGACTTAAAATTGTTAACAAAGCTCTCCTATAAGTCGAATCCCTTCCATCCCTTCTCCTTGTATATCGATAAACGCCAATTAACGAATGCTTTGACTTCCTTAATATTAGTTACGGTTATATTAATTCCAGTCTCCTATTTTTCGGTATCTATCGCGGAGGTAGCCATCTTTTAGTTCTATAGTTAATTTAATTCAACAGTTGGACTAAAAGTATAGAAACAACTACAAACTAATCGTTCTAAAGGCGTGATGGACGTAGGTTAGAAGCGCAAGTAACCTCACAAACTGGCCTTTAGGCTTAGCAAGCAATACCTTAATTCTTAGCCTTTAACAAGAGGTCTAGAGAATTAGACAGTGCCTCTCTTTGTTATACCTTGCTAATCTGTGCGGCACTAATCAGTGTTAGAATCACAGTGGGGGGGTTTTGGTTTCAATCGATTTCTTCTTTCTTTTCTTCTACTTCTATAGGTGGAATTTAATGGATCTCCTGAGCTCGCTTAGCTCACGTGCAATGGTGTCCACTGTATTACGGAACCTTATTCCGACAATTAGTTTAGTGTATTATTAACTTACTTCTTTGCCCTAATCCTTACAATCTCCTCTATTGCCTTCTTTATAGCTGCCGCTTGCTGTGTAATAGAGGGTGCTAGTAGGTCGAGTTTGCTTATATAAGGGTAGGCACTAAAGATAAGAAGTGTTAGGACTAAGCTATTTAGGCTAGCTGTGTTATTAGCGGCCTTTACCGCTATTTATAAGGCTAGTTCTTTAGTTATTCCTAAGTCCTATAGCTCCTCCGTAATTATTTAGTATACTTAGTATAGTATTAGATAAGCTCTTTCTACCATTCTAATAGACCAGTGAGCTTCCACTAGGACACTCTTAGTTAATATGGCCATTGCTATAGCGTGCTATTAAAACTCCTTGCTTGTAAAGTTTTTCCTAGTATTATAGGTAATGTAGTTAGGTGGTCTAATATAGGTATTAATCTAATATAGTTATAGGATGTCCTAGGTATATTTTATAGAGATATTGCATAGCTATCTTGCAGCTTAAAATCTGGTAGCTTTATTAATTACGTAGAAAATAGGACTTCCGTTAATATATATAATATTAATAAAAATGGAATAGTTGAAATCAGAATCTTAGTCTTCTTATAGTGTGAATTTAAACTATTTAGGAGACTTGCCGTGTTTCTAGCAGTGGGAATAGTACTTAGTAAGGTAGTTAATAGCCTACTTATTAATATTATTATGGCTAGAGTGTTCTAGTACCTTATATAGCTTATCTGCCAATAGATGTCCGAAGCGACGGTAGAGTCGGCGGAGTTTAGTAGTAGTTAGGTAGTAAGGGTTTTAATTAAACAAGTAGGTTATAAATAACTACAGTGACTCTTCCTATAATAGAAAGGGGTGACTAAATTAGCAAACTACTGGCACCGATTTTATTAGGGTGACTAGGACGTTCTTAAGGTTATTATAATAGACCTTTAGTATGTCTATATCTGCGAGGCATAGTAGGAAGGGTGTGTTGGCCTTTATAATATAAAACTCAACGTTGCTAACTGGTGTATTAACTGTGATGGAGCTAATAGAAGAGGTAGAACCGATGCTAAACTAGACGTTAATAGCGCCAGCCTTTAAGGTATTAATAACGGTATTATAGGTCTTTCTATATATAAGGTATTATCCATAACCTACTATTAATTTCTTTAAAGCTCTAGTGTTAATTATTACTCTATAGAACTTGTTAGATGTATAATAGCTAGTAGCAACATAGGTAAATAGGTCTAGGTTATTATAGTAAGCAATTAAATTAGTACTGGTAATTATATAGATAAAGGATTAGTCTGCTAAGTTAGTTATAGTATTAATAGCTTCTTTGTGCTATATTGTTCCAAAAGAGGTAAGGAATAGTTTAGTCTATTTTTAGGTTAGAGATGCTATTAGTAACTTAATATTAATTATAAAAGCTTTTATTGCCTTGTTAATAGATTTTAAGTTAAGTTTATTACCATTATTATCTGTTCCTTTATACTTAGTAATATACTATTAGGCATATTTATTAAAGTAATGGTTAAATCTATTCTTAAACTTCTTTTTTAATTTGTTATATTTTTTTCTAGAGTATTTAGATAACTAATAACCTTCTTTATTATAGATAAAGCAGCGCTTTTTTGGTGATGCATATTAGCCAGATAAAAATAATTGTGTTCTATAAGGTGATTAAGGGTATTATCTATAGTAGCGGCAGTTAGTGAAGAAGGCTTAGGGGTTCTTACTATTTAACTTTTTAAATGTTATAATGGAGGATTATAAGTTATTAATTAGGCCTGTTAAGCTGTTAAAAGGTTTAAAGTAGGTATATTAACATACTAGTAACTCCTAGCAGGTATTAATAAGCTTATTATAAAGGAACTTATCTATATATAAATCTAGGTTAAGACTATACTGGAGGTATCTTAGTTCTTTAATAAGTAACTATAGGTAGTTTAAGGTTAATTTTCTAGCATTCTCGCTCTTGCCTATTGTGGACTTTAGAGTTGTTGAGTTCTATTATTCTAATATACCGTGTCTATATTTAGGCCCCTTAAAGTAATTATATGTGGCGTTACAGATTTGGTTAAACAAAGGGGTTAGGGTAACGTTTTTAAGGTTAGTATAGTAGTGGTTAAGTGCTAGACCGCGTAGTATTATAGGGTAGGCTTTAACCTTAGCTTCTTAGGGTACGTCAGCTCTGCTATAGAGGTTATAGAAGATAGTAAGTTTAAAGTTAAAGTTATTATCTTCTCCGCTATACTTGTTGTCTTCCGTATATATCTTTATAAGGTTTGTTAACTCCTTGCCAAAATCCTAGTTTTAACTCTGTCCCCTAGGTGGTTCTAGTTATAGGGTTAAGTTAATATAATTAGGTTCCTATTATAGGGGTAGTATAGGGGTAGGTTAGGGTGTAGTGGGTAATATTATAAGTAGGGTAGGGTTTATAGCTGGTAAGATTAAGATTAGGGTTTTAATAGTACTAGTACTAGCGAAGTTGTTTTTAAGGAGGTAGTTAATTTGTTCTAAGGTAAACTTTCCTTTAGTTACTATATACTCCTTAATTTTAGGCTTAGTTTATTTTATAGGGTCTTCTTCTTATAAGGTATTAAATAGTAATTTAGGGACTATAGTATTCCTATACTTCCTTATCCATATGCTATTAGTCTGTAGGAACATTTGGAGCTTTTAGATACTAATTTAATTGCAATCCTTAAAGATTTATATTATAAAGTTTTGGAAATCTTCCTTGTAGACCTTCTATAGTTTATTGTCCTTAAGGTTATATGCTTTATATTCTAGGATTTTAAACTTTATAAATTTATTAATATCCTTTGTGGTGGTTTTGTCGGACTATAAGTTAATACCTTTAGGCTATTTCTCTTATTCTGCGTTAACTTGTGCTCTAATATCTAATATATTAATTCTTGTTTTATAACTGTCGGTATACTCACTTTATCAACGTGCATGAATATCACTGTATTGCGATACGTATGCGGTGTTAAAGTTGGTAGTTATTAATTGTCTAGAAGTAAGGGGTTGCTCTAAGGATAGGTTAGCTAGCCTCGCTTCATGGTTTTATAACCACGTTATATAACTAATATTCCAATACTAGAGCAACTTTAAAAGAAGGCTAATCTATACTCTAAAGTTAAGTCTACTTCTAGACTATTTGTAGCGTATACGTAATAGCTAGAGATCTAATTAATACGCAATAAGGAGAAGAAGAAGAAGAATTGTTAGGGGTAGCAAGTTAGCATGTCGCGAGGGCCGCTAAGGCGCTAGTGGTAAGTGAGCTAATAGCGATTTTCTATCCCAGGGATGGAAAATCCTAATTAGCTGGTTGAATTTAGGGTCTGCCCCGTTATAATTAGTTATATGGCGCTAAGCTAAATCTGAGTTCATTCGTTTAACCCATCCTATAACTTATAGGTCGATTCGGTTCGTATTAATAAGCTATTAAAGAGCCGCGCAGGGTTTTCCCTTTATTATAGCGTTAGTAGGGTTGGCCTCTCTATTAATCTATTTCACCTCTATAATCTGTTTCCGTTTATAGGCTTACTAGAAGCACATTATGTTAATTATTAGGCGTTTTTCTTGGGTGGTTCCGAGTTGTACTAGACAGTTATATAAGGACTTAAAGTTAGTGCAAAGTATAAATAGAAGGTTAATTTGTAGGATCTTGTCTACTATAGACTTAATCACAACGCCAATATTAAAGCCGTGGGCTGTGCCGTAGAGTTTAAAAGCTAGTACGCTCTAAGTAACTCTTTTGCACTTAACTAAGCTCTAATAGATGATATTGGCCTTCTTTGTAGTATTAGCTAGTATAAGGACATAGCTAATCTGCGAAAAAAGGTCCTTGTTGTTGGTAAATAACGCGTCCGTAAATACCAGTAGCTGTAGGGTTTTGATATCTAACTTAATGAACTTAAGACCTCTATTGGCGTTCTTAATTTGCCAGTTTAGACGCTTATTTAACTGTTTTACGTCTTTCTTATTGGGGTTAATTACCTAGGCGGCAAAGAATAAATTAAATAAGGCTTCTGGCTGGCAAACTAAAGCGATATATACACCTTTAGTATATTAAGTGATGTACTGGTCCTTTAGGGTTAAGGTTCTTATAGCTCCTCTTAATCCCATACTTATGGCAAGTTTAGTGCTAATTGTACTAAGGTTTATGTATTATTGTTCCTAAGTAAGCGTAGTACTCCCATTAGTTAGTAGCTAAATGACTCCACCGTTAAACTTAATAGGCGTATTAATGGTAAGTTATTCCCGTTCCTTAGCCATAAACTTGGCCTTATGCAGCTCGTTTTGCTCTGCGTTTATAAAGGTCTTATCTACTAGGAATAGAGTATTATTAGTTTATAGGCCTATAATGCTAAAGGGTTTGTTGCTCTGTAGAAGATAGGGGTTGTATATAGACTGGTCTATATATAGCTGTTAGATGTAATGCGAGTAATATATCTTAAACCAGTAGTTACCGGCTTCCGGTACTCCGTAAAGTGGTTTTATAACCTTTAGAATAGAGGCCTTATCAATCCCAAGTTGCTTAATTAGCTTGTGCGGAGGTCGTACGTAGAACTCTCGATTTAGTATGGTGGTTGATTGTATATAGGCCTATAAAATATTTTAGAGATAAAGTCGTGTCTATAGAAGCTTTATGGCGGCAATATAGAGAATTAGTTGTTGGCTAACTTGTTAAATGGTTAGTAATTAGGTAAGAACCAGTTCCTTTTCTAAGTTATTATAAGCTTATATAACTAGTTAGGATTTCTTAAAGGCTTTATTAGTTCCTTTATTCTTAATCTTATTAACGAATCGCGAGTTAAAGAGTTATACGCCTTATAGTATATCCATAAATCTTACAATCTCAAAAACTCCCTTCTTAAGTAGACCAGTAAGCTCCTTCTATTAGGAGGCACTGAATTAAGTACTAAATTAACTGTTATCCTGTAGGTAGATAGTGATATCAGTTATAGCCATAAGTAGAGGGTATTTGCGAGGGCGTCCTCTGCCTTATTTCGGGGGTTGTTGCTAAGCTTTAGTAGGTCTCTCTAAGACAGTCTTAAAAAGGGCTAACCTAAGTAGAGGTTTAGGTGGCAATTCTAGTCCAATAATTTGCTCCTGCGATTTAGTTGCTTGAAGGTAGGGTTTTACAACCGTAGATTAAAAGGCTGTAGGTCCGCTAGACAGCTTAACAGTGCATATTTTACCCTTAATGGTAAGTAAGGTAAATAGCCCGTCCTAATAGCCGCTTTAGCTAGTGTTTCCTTCTCTCCAGACTAAAATAGGCGAATTTGGTGGGAGATTATAAATCGTATTAGCATTGGGTCTATTTCGCATATTTAGCGCGTTAGCGATCTGTTATTTAGCTCGTAGCTTCTATATCTCTGCTATAGCCTTTTTGATTGCGGTAGCGCGTTATATAACCATAGGGGATAGTGCATCGGATTTAACCATTTGGGGGTAGGCTTTAAAGACTAGAAGTGTAGGAACTAGTCCTTTAGGGCCAGCTAAATTATTAATTACTTTAAATGCTATTTAAAGTCCTATCTCCTTGTTAATTTTAGGCATTTCAGTTATAATAATCTGATAGGCTTGCTGTAATAGACTATAGTAGCGCTCTACTATTCTAATGGAGTTATGTGCTTCGACCGGTACTCCCTTTATACTAATTCCTATAATGGTGGTGTATTGCTTAAATTTCTTGCTAATAAAGTTCTTTTTAGTGTTATAGGTAATTAGGTCTAGTGGCCCTAGGTAGATATTAATCTAGCATATCCATAGAATGTTTTATGTATATTTGGCGCTGATATCTCATAGCTATCTACTGGCTTGGAATCGCGTTCCTTTATTAACAATGTATAGGAGGGGTAATCCGCTGATGTACATAATGTTAACAATGATATTATAGTTAAAATTAACGTTGTCTTATAGGGTGAAGCGGAATCTGCCTAGTAATTTACTAAACTTCTAATAGTAGTGGTAGAACTTAGTTAGTTACTTAATGGCCATTCTATTAGTTTTATGGCTAGTATAGTAGAGTAGCTTTTACAATTTCTTAACTAAGGGATGTCTAAATTGGCGATATAGGCGCCGTAGCTCTATATCTATTAAGTAGTAGGGGTTCGCGTTAAAGGATTCAGATAAATATGACTGTAGTAATAAGCTCTATAGGAGAAATAGGTGGCCAAACCATTATACTACTAGTACTTTTTTAGTGTAAGTAATAACAACATTTCTAAGGTTGTTATAGTAGATTTAGAGTCTGTCTATATCCGCTAAACAGAGCAAGAAGGGGGTATCTGTATAGATAATATAAAACTGTATCTTGCCTATAGGGGTGACAATATCCGTAGTTTTAATGGAGGTAGTAATTCTAATGCTAAACTGCACGTTAACTTGTCCTTTGGTTAAGGTGTTAAGTCTTATAAATTAGTCCGCGTTCTGTAGTGCCTGGAATTGTCTATAACCGGCTATAGACTTCTTTAATGTACTAGTATCAATTATAATTCCCATAAATACTGTGGAAGTATAGCGTGAAGCAGCGGTTGTTATATTATAGTTAAACGGGTTAGTTTCCGTAGTAGGTTCCATAGAGGTTATAGTAAGTAAGTAAGCGTAAGCCTTGTTGGCTAGTTCTACACTTATAGAGGTTGCTTTATCTATAGTAAGAGTCCTAAATAATATAAGGTAGTAGCCGTTAGGGTCTTCTAATTCTTCCTTACTATTGTTATTATTAGTGTTTTTATCAGCGTCTATGTCTAGCACAAGAGCTTTAAAAGTCTTATTACACTCATTGTTGTCGTCTTCTTTATAGTAGATAGTGTATTGTCTGAAGCGTTCTTTAAAGTTACCATTGCGGCCCTTATTATTATTAAAATGTCTTTTATACTTATTTCTAGAACGGTTCCGCTCCTCCTCTATATATTTCTATAAGCGGCAGCTCTCCTTTTGGCAAATATAGTATTTGGCCTTTAGGGATCTAACAGTGTTTTGTCTATAGGAGCGGGTTTGGTTACGGTTATTACGGATATTACGGCGGTATATGCGATCCGTAAAGTAGGCTCCTTAAGATGGTCTTATTAGGGCCTAGAAAGGGTGTTCCTTCTCCTATATAACTATAGAAGATTATAACTTGCTAATTAACTAGGAGAGGTCTTCAGAAGGGTTGGAAATAGCGATATGGTATACTAGTACTCCTTAGCAAGCGGTAACTAGCTTATTTATAAGAAAGAGGTCTGTATAAACTCTAGGTGTAATCTATAGCAATGTTTTAAGAGCTTATTAAGGAGTAGTTAGAAACTTTAATAGATTTGCTTATTAGGGTTCTTATTAATAATTCCTTAGAAGTCGGTGGTGTTCTATTTAGTAAGGTTTCTCCGATAGTACTCTGGTCCTTTAAAGAAGTGACGCATATAGTTATATGCCTTAGTGAGTAATCTAGTTAAAAGGCTGCTATTATAGTAGTGATCCTAAGTAAGTCCCTTTAGTATAGTTAGGAATGCAGTTATATAGCCTTTAGGAGGTAGACCAGCTCTCTTACAGATATTATAGAAGATAGTTAACTTAAAGTTAAAGCTATTACTCACTCTATCGTACTTCTGGTC
>Ga0307507_10004391_pt1 | contig 25139 bp, 18 predicted proteins | sample 7_EM_MG_FD_207223 | JGI IMG/M metagenome (GOLD analysis project Ga0307507, IMG submission 207223) | Populus trichocarpa ectomycorrhiza microbial communities from riparian zone in the Pacific Northwest, United States - 7_EM | ecosystem: Host-associated > Plants > Roots > Unclassified | place...
GTTTTCATGTTTATCCGCACCCTCCCCCCCCCCCCCCGATCCCCAGCCTCTCCGAGTTCTACGAACACACTTCTAACTCAAAGACCCCTTCCTTCACAGGGCGCTTAACGCGTTTACGAGATCCTACTACGCCAGCGCTTTCGCATCACCAATGAAACTCAACTTCCGGATTATTCATATCGGTGCCTAGGGGGACCGCGGGTGTGGCCGATACTCCTAGTTACGCCTCATTTACCATCGGAAGAGGTTGAACTAATTAGCGTGCGAGCCCAAGCAGAGGACATGGGTACTCCCCCCTAGCTTCGGGTTTCCCGCGGTCCCTCCGACCCCCGGTCACGTTTCTTTTCTAGGTCTTGGGCAAACTTTGGGCCATTCACTCGGGAGCCAGTCTTGATTTCCGTCGCGTTTCTGCTGCCCAAAAATTGCAACTATCATACATCGCCCCCTACGACGGGGGTCATATGTACGCAGCGCTCGGAAAAAATTTGGTGGCAGCGCTGGGCACCCTGTTGGTGTGAGTACCCATTCGGTAGGGTAACCACTTGCTGCGAGTACGGTATCGAAGCTGTGAGGTGCCAGCAAGATCAACTGTAAATGTTTCCCAATTACAAAATAACATTAAAAATACAAGAACAATTTCGCTTTATTAGCAAGAAAATACTAGAAAATACTTGAGACGAGGGATTAATTAGTTGAATTTATTCTAGGAAAAGGGTTGCTCTTGCTGCTGGACAATAGCAGGTAAAGCTAGCTAACTAGTATGAAGAAATGAAGCCACGTTCCCGACAGACACCCGGGCCCTGGAAGAAAGCATTCGGAGCCAGTCCGTGGCGAGTGAGTAGAATCATCCGAAGAACTCGCTTCCCAGGAGGGCATAGGGCACTATATTTTCCCCATTTATAATATTCTCGTTAACACCCATCGAGTCCCGTTGGTCTAAAAATCCCAATCTTTGAGGTGATTCGGCCCCCATCCTACAGCACATCCGAGTGTACTGTTAGTATAAGGTTTCTTTCTCCTCTCAAATGTTTCTTTCAGCTCTCTATGATGTTTATTCTATTCAAGCCAGGTACTTGTGGTTCCTTTATTTCTTTTGTTCGTAGGTACTTTCTTTGAATGTCTTTGTTCCTTATTGTGAAATCTTAGTCGTACTGGTTGGACTCAACCGCTTTTCTATTTAAGTTATATAGTTGGGCTGTACTTGTCTTATTATTCCAGTAGCGGTTTACTCTATCAATAATCTTTATTGCTAGTTATTATTATCACTTCTCTCTTGATACGATTGCGCATTGCTACATGTACCAGTGAGGGGCTGCGAGTGAGTCTCCATGAAACTCAGGCGCTCGAATTTAGACCCAAAGCATATTATCAATAAAATAATATTATTGAGTAAGAACGCCCAGAAGCCACAGGCGGCAACAGTCAAAAAATGACAAATATTAAGGATATCAAGAGGACCTAAATAAATAATCGGTCATTCTCCACTAAATTTCCCCCCCCTTTATTTTTGTGATTTATTAACCCCTCCAATTACTAATCATTCCAGTTTTTCACCCCATCAATTGGTTTGATGAGATCTTTTAGATAGTTTCGGTTTCTTTCATTGCTCAGAACATAGTAGTAGGGTTTAATAAGCAAAAATCTAGGGCGAAATAGTGCCTGCCCACGCGGCGAGGGGGAAGGGGGGTATCCAGATTGTTGACCTACGGTCACACTCTCTTGCCCTGGATCACCCACCGTACTAGTATAATACCGGATTCTTCGATTTCGGCTATTCAGGGTAGCGGGATGCGGCTATACGATGCCGGTACGATACTTGAACCACTTCCAATACGGTAACAGTTTAATCAAGCCTGAGTCAGGGGAATCAAAGACAAACTTCTGGCATCGGCGCTAGAAGCTAAATCTCCACAACCGTAGGTACCGGAGCGAATCGCCATCAGCTCACGAACGCTCGCTCGAGTTTGGCCTGCGGCTGGGGAGAGGGTTATTTGTTTTTTGGGGTAAAACATCGCGCCCATGGGTTATACCGGGATTGCCTTTGAGCCGCTACTCGCATGAGACGACGGCGATTTTGCTTGAGTTGTCATCTCATGCTACAAGCTCATAGCTCACTGTGGCTTTCCATGGATAGATCCGAGTTGCACAGTACCGGTAAGCAACTCGATTTAGAGGTCATTTGGCTACTCTAGCTGTGGGTATAGTATGTAACTTATGAGAGGGTAAAACACTGCCTGTACTATACAATACCTGTACAGGATGTACAAGTACCATATATCCGCAAGCCCCTAATTACTACCACAGGCAGTAGAAGCACAGTAACAACGCCTCGTGACGCGGCACTGGTAGTACGACGCCCATCCGGCCCAGTCATTCCAGTTAGTGCGACACGGCAGACAAGCGATCCCTCCCGCTATTGCAAGCCAGGTCCAGTCTCCATCACAAATATTGTCCCGAACAGGGAAAAAAAAACCCCTAATTGAACTGGTCATATGCACACACGCAAGAACCTAGTCATTCCAAAAACTAAAGATTCAAGTGAAGAAAAGAAAAAGAAAAGAAAGATATGCATAAATATGTTTCCAGTTCGAGAAAAACCCTCATCGCCCAACTCATAAATTACCGCTCTGAATCAAATTCAACGTGAACCACCCACACAAAAGAAAGATTAACGTGTCGGCATCTCAGCAGCGTTGATTGGCGGCGGGGGCGGGGGCGGGGGCGGGGGCGGGGGTGGAGTTCCAACACCCGCTCCCATTCCCGGGTATCCCACACCCTGCGAATAGGGAGCTGGTGTGGCCGGAGGAGAAATTGGTTGGGTTGTCGCTGCTGCATTGTAGTACACCGGTGAGGTAGTGGGCGGGTACGGCTGTGGAGTGGGTGGCTGCTGGTAGTATTCGTTCTTTGGGGGGTCCTGGTAGTATTGGGGGGCCTGATTGGGGACGTTTCCCATCGCGACGGAGGCCGCACCCGCGTGGTCTGGTAGAGGGTTCCCATCTGGATCCATGCCCGAGTTATACTTAGCCCCTCGGAGGTCCTTTCGGTTCTTGGAGAGGACCACGGCCGCGAGAACGAGAGATCCAATGAATAGAAGCCTAGAGAGGTGGGGGGGGGGGGGTTGTTGGTTTTAAATTCCCAAGAAATTTCACATCTCGCCAGTGGGGAACTTACATGAGAAGGAAGGACAGGGCAAAGGCGGCCTTGGAAACTTGACAAACGGTACTTTTGAAGTAAAAACTTGTAGTATACGACCAGAAAAAGTCGGTTGTTGTTGCTACGAATTCACAGTCCTTTACAGCAAGGAACCCGCTATCAGCAGTTCCAGCCATAGATATCAACCAGAAGACTGCAAGGAAGGCATCGGTGATTGTGATGGCCAGCGGAAGCAGCAAATTTGAGAACAAAAGGAAGAAGTTGATCCCGACGTAAATGATGGAGAAAATTGCAGAGACAAGAGCCATACACGCCCACCTAACAGGTAGACAGTCTTGTTAGTCCGATGGTGACACAGGGCAAGCAGACAATCATCAATAGGTCGAAAGCAGAGAAGGGAAAAGACTTACCAGTAATCTATCACCGAGACGATGTATGCAGACAATCCCAAGACTATGATGGAGAAGAGTAACTGCACGCCCCTAAGGACGATTAGTGGCTGCGAAGGCCAACGAGTATCCCGGACCATGGTGGAAGTTCTAATATGGTTCTCCTTCTGCTTTTGCCTTCACCGTAGTAGTCTTACTAAAAAAGACTTCCCTCGTGATCGCCGGTGAGTTTGCTAAAAACTAGCGAACAATAATCGAACTCTCAAGGAAGGGCACAGTGCAAAGTAAATCTAAATGGGAAAAAATAAAATCCCAAGAAGACCAGGCAGCGGCCTCCTTATAAACCAGGAGAGAGCGAGAGAGGGGCGGAACCTTCTTTCGTCCATCCATCCATCGCAGAAGAGAGCCCACCGCCTCCCCATGTTCCACTCTCCTCTTTTTCCGCTTCATGTGATAGGCAGCCAACCGCTTGCTTTCTTGGTTGTCTCACAAGAGAGCAACATGATTGCTTGCGAACTTGGTTGCAATGCGGTACCACCGATACCGTACTTAGAACAGATAGAGACGAGGCTGAGCTTGGGCTTGTTTCTAATATGTCCCACACACACTCACAGACGCGCCTACACATGGCTTTTTTCTTTCTTTTTTTTCTCTTTTCGGTTGGGAATTGTTGATGTTGTCAGGGGCCAAGACGAGTTTGTGGTGAATTGAGTATCGGTGTTTCCTGTTTTCGCAACCGGTCGGATTGTGCAGTTTGTTGTGCTCGAGTAAAAAGTGCTCGTACAGGTATCATACAAGGGGCGGAATATAGCGATCGCACACACCACTCCAGGGTCTCACCCGGTTTTTGAGGATTTTAGCTGGCAAGCCACTTTGGTGCGTGCGAAGACTTTATGCCAGGCCCTTGCACTGCGCTATACTTACCGGCACAAGCACTCGTACAGTACTGTAAAAAGTCTGTGAACCGTCAATTTAAATTAATCCGCAAAATAATCCGTCTTGCACTCGGGTGAGGGGGGGAATATTGGGACAAGCAAGGGAGTGGTAGAATCACTCGAACCAGTAGCTACTGTACAGTATCTTACTTTTTCAATTCCTTGATACCCCTTTCAAGGTACTCGGGTATGGATGTAAGTGATGAGACGGACAGGGGGGTCAAGATGTCAAAGCTTCTTACCCTTCTTGGGATTATTCCTACCAAATTAAATCATTTTTTACCTCTACGGTATCGAGCGCCCGGACTCGAAAACCCCTGTCCGTCTCATCATTTACCCCCTTATCCGAGTATATGCACAAGCCTCTGCTACCCCTGCTTGTCTCAATATTTCACCCCTACCCCTAGTGCAAGTACAGTACTGTATTATTCGCGCATCGTACGAAAACATCCTCCTAGGACTTGTGCTCTACGGGTGCCATACCGTACGCCACTCGGGTAGGGTAGAAACAAAATCGGAAGAGGAGACCAGCAAGACCCCTTGGGGTAGCACAAGTAACTAGACGGTTAGTACGGCAGTAATTTCTGGCAGACAGAAACAATCTGGAGTGGAAACACAATACCTTACTAATAATAAGATATCACAAGTCGATAATTAAAAACTAGCCTCAGTACGAATTGACTTTATGATAAAGATTACTTGAAACTCTCGAAGCTTTTCAGAATCTCTAAAATTCGCATTTTAGAGAAAAGTAGACACCAATGCAACTAGTCTGGCTTTTAATTTCCACCCAGCTCGAGTGCCGGCGCCACGCTGCCTGTACCGTAGAGAGCTTCTCTTGACGTACTAGTACGGCCTTCTAGTGCAACTTCTGCCCCCTTGCTGTGAACCTTGTGTTGGGCTGTGTTTGGAAATTATCCTTGCATTGTTTGACTTTGCCGACCAACATTGATTTCTCTCTTTTCTCCCTCTCCTTTCTTCGCCCTATTTATTATAGCTGCCGGTATCCGGCTCGTTTTATTGATTTATCGATTGTCCCAGGAAAGCATGCACTATACGGCCTTAACCTTACCCGCGACGAAACTGAGTAAGTGACGAACAGGGGGGCCGGTATTTGGAAGGAAATCGTCAAGGTTAGGGTTATAAAAGGTTGCTTGTGATTGGTGCCTGTTTCGTCGTGGGCACAGCGGAGACCGTATCGGCTTGTGGTGCGGTATCGGTATCGTATCATGAGCAATCGAGGCATGGTATTAGCGACATGGTAGTTCTGCGAGTATTATACAAGTAATCGGTACCGTAGCTTTATCACTCGAAAAATCGTGCTCGTACCGGGCGGGGAGCGCCCAGAAGCAGGGGTCGTGAAGTTGTACAAGTATGGGGGCTTAGAGACGCACCATTTTCGTGCACTGTACCTGGTACTCGAGTGCTTCTTGCCTGCCATGAGTACCATGACCCTTGCCCAATCGCCAGCGGGGTCAAAGTTTGGCACTCTGAAGCCTCAAGCTCAGCCTCCATGCCGAGTGCGAATTGAGCCTCGCGAGTTGCAACAAGGGAGTCGTTGCCCAACCTCGGAATTTGAAGGCTTGTGGCATCCTGTGCAGCTGGCTGGTTATCGGCTTCCGGCTGGCTTGTGGGTCAGGCGACTACCGGAAAATTGGTAGGCTTCTCCTCCAAGCAAGAAAGAAGGTTGGAGATGATTGAGGCTCTGGGGGAATAAAAAGTACCAGCACCCGATTGTGGTACTGCAGGACTCGCGCGACACGGCAGCCAGGAATTCCTTAACAGCTGGGAAGGGGATTACCGGTACAGTGCTGTAGAGATTCTGCGAGTATCGGGAACTCTCAGCCTTCTAAAATTTGCCTTGGGGGCTTCCGTCCGAAGTGCCCTGGGTATTTTCGGGTTTCTAGTCCTCCGTTTAGTTACTTCATTCCCGGTAGCACTCCGGGCCTGATATCAGTGGCGCGCTTGTGACAAGCCTTTTTTCCCAATATGTCACTCAATCATCATGTGAGAATAAAAGAAGGGATAGGGATCATATTCTATCAGTGAGAGTAACTATAAAGCATCCTGCCACGCTCTCACGCCGAGTTTGGTAAATTTACCATTTAATCTTCATCCTCATCGTCCTCATCGTCCTCATCCTCGCCTAAACCATCGCTCATATCCCCCAGATCGTCGCCCCCTACATAGTCACCAATACTTACTACAAGCTCTAATGGCTCCTCTTCTCGATCCCCTTTCACCCTCTCGTAGGGGTACTTCCAAACAGACTCCTCCACCAACGTTGGACCATCACGGGAATTCCTGAGTTTGTAATTGACCTTACGAACCAGAATTCCCAGAACGTTTTCCCCCAAAACTTTCCCCTCTACATACCCTTCCCCTTTGATCAAACCCGTAGCCCCAACACCGGCACGCGCGGAGAGCCCCATGGCCTCGAGAGGAACGTGCACGTTGACACCCGCTTCCCCACCCTTGTCGATTTTCTGTTTGAAGACACCATCTATGATGACCTGCAACCCGACCACAAAGTAGACTGGTTTGCGGTATTGGGCCATATCGTTCAGCCAAGCCTGGACCTCAGGCTCCTGCACAACCGTTCGGAGTGTGGCATCGGGCTGTTTGAGTTCTAGATGGAAGGCCGTGGGAGCGTAAAGGCCGATCATGTTTGCCGTGCGAACTCCGAAGAATGCCCCGAAAAGCTTCGTGAAGGATGCTTTAAGCTTCCCCGATTTCTCCAACGTGAGCGTGGCTGTGTACTCACTCTCTTCTAGCTTCGAGTAGTCGTCTTCCGTGATTGGCCTTTCGGGTATGCACGAGTTGAATGAGGGGTTTAGTGGGTTCGGCAAGAGTTGACCAAGGTTAACCAGTGAGAGTGGGAAAACCTTTGGTAGTAGAACTGATTTTGTCGGCGGACTCATGTTCTCTGCAGTGAGATTTTGTTCGGGTTATGGCGGGTGTTTATTATTCTTCGGTGGTGATCTGGTTGTGGGATCTAAGGAGTATTAGTGGTAGGGAGATTCGAATCTTTCAATTTGCTGCCTTAGTCGCGTGGGGCAAGAGACACGGAAACGGGGGGTCTTAGATAGGAATCTGGAATATGTCGGGATCTCGCTGTCGGATCTTCTGACCAATCGCGGCTTGCGTCGTATATTCGGCCCCTCTTTCAATCGAGGAGGGTGGGGTTAGGGCTTCTTATAATTGATGGTTCTCCTCACCGTGACCATTGACCTCTGCCTTCAGAAAACTGCTGGGCAAATCAAGTCTATAAAGGTAGACTATTTCTTGTTTTGCGTTCTATACGTTATATAAACTAACGAGTAGCTTTCACAGATGTCTACCAAGGAACTACATGAAATGGTCTTTAATGTCATGGAAGAGATTGTTACCGATCCAGACACGGTCCTCGATGATGATTTCGAGGAAGCAGCCCTGATTTACACTGGCGTGGCCACGAAGGCTATGAAAAGGTATGATGGGATCAAAAACATAGACGATCTAGAAACAGCAGTTAGGTTGTTTGATAAAGGGATCAATCACCCTTCAGCGACAAATGACCCCAACCTCCCACGGTACGTCAATCATTACGCCACCGCCCTTACGAAGAGATTCGGAATAAACCACAACGCGGAAGATCTGCAGAAGGCTATTACATTGGTAAAGATGGTATTGTGTGAGGTTGATAAGGATGACCAAAATTACGAGGATGTTTTGGGGAGCGCCTCGGAATGCCTTTCGGCTATGTATGAGGAGGCCGATTCGGCAGATGCACTTCACGAGATTATTGCTTATGGGAAGGAGGCTCTCCAGTCAATGTCTCCCGAGCATCCCAAGCGCCCTGGTGTTTTTCATATGTTGTCTTGCTGTCTCCGCAAGCGCTTTATACTCGCGCACGAATTTGCAGACATTGATGATGCAGTCAGTTACGCCGGGAAGGCTATTGAAGGGACCCCGGAGGAAGAAGATGACAAACTAGCCTCCCGTTTTGGGCTGGCTAGTAATTGCCTCCATCTTCGCTTTGATTGCTGGCCAGATTTGGATTATCGCTCTATGGACATTCAATTTGCTGTCCAGTACGGCGAAGAATCTGTGGAACGCACGAGGAAGATAGAGAGTGGAGCTGAGAATGGCCTGGTCGAGCGCCTCGTGTGCCTTTCTGCTTGTTATTGGGCCAAGGCGAGCGTTGAGCCTGAGGGAAGGCTCGAAGATATGGATAAGGCGTTTGCCACAGCAGCCGAAGCTTGTGGTTTGGTGAAAGAGATTGGATCTTTGAGAAGTAGCGTAGTTGAATCTTTGGGGGCTAGCCTAGCGCCGATGGCATTAGCCATGCATGCCCAGTGTTTTCACAGCAAATTTGATTGGGACGGTTCGTGGAAGGATCTCAAGGAGTCAATTTCCTTAAGCTATGAAGCCATGGATTATGGAGCTGCAAGCGGTGAAGTTGATTGGAAGCTTTCTAGTGAGCTCGCATATCGTTTATTGCTCGCCTATAAGTACAACTTGGACCACTCTCTACCACAAACAGAGGATTTTATGCGGCCTGGATCAAACTACTTGGATGAATCGATTGAAAAGATGCACCGTGCGATACAGGCTCCCCATATGAGCGCCGATGAGCTCCTAGGTGCCGTGTTCAGCTTCACCGAGCTTGTTCTGGAATTCGAGCCAATGCAGAGGAGGACTCTAGCAGCAAGATTAGATCGCCTTTTAAATTGTGCGGTCGAATTGCTTCCCCGGGCAACGCTGCGCCCTCTTGGTCAGGACCAACAAAGGGTTTTGTCGGATCGTTATAGCCTTGCGAACAACGCAGCAGCAGCTTCACTTGAAGCAGGGAATGACCCTTATGAAGCACTCCGTTTGTTAGAGCTAGGCCGCAGTGTCCTAATATCAATGCAACTTGACGCCCAAATGCCTATTCCAGAATTGCAAAAACAACACCCTACACTAGCGGACAGGTATATAAAGCTTCATGATCAGCTACGATCGTCTAAGATTACTGAAGAGCCTTTCGAAATACGACATAAAATAACTACCGACCTCCGCAACCTTCTTGCCGAGATCAACCAGAAGCCAGGGTTTGATGGGTTTGGAAAAGCACTAGGGAAAGAGGAGATGATGAGACTTGCAGATAGAGGCCCGATTGTAATTTTGAATGTTTCCAAGTTCCGCTGCGATGCCATTGCGATTCTACCTGATGAGATCAAGGTCATAAGCCTCCCTGATTTAGACGTCGATTTTCTTGGCCACAAGAGTTTCGAACTTCAGGAACAATTAGCCGCTACCGAGGATGCACAAAAGGACTACCACCTATTGTACAAAAATTTGACAGAGATTCTCAAAATCACTTGGAGGCAGGCAATGAACCCGACACTTAAAGCGCTAGGATTTACTAAAAAGCCTCGGGATGAGAAAGGCTGGCCCCATATCTGGTGGATCCCTACGGATTACTTGTGTTTGGTTCCCATCCACGCAGCTGGCATCCCCGGGAAAGCCACGGTGATGGATAGGGTTATATCCTCGTACATTCCAAGCATCAAGACGCTGGCGTATGTCAGAGCAAAGCACCAGAATTCTATTTCACTGGTAGGCGATGGTGAGGTGGCAGATAGAAGAGATGTTCGAGCTCTGGTCATTACAATGGCCGATACCCCAGAGCGAACACCACTCGATCACTCTGAGCTCGAAGCCAAGGCCGTAATAGACTCTTTCCCAAACACCACCATCCTTAAACAACCTACTCGACAACTAGTGGTTGCTGAGCTCGAAAACCCCCCACCAATAATCCATTTCAGCTGCCATGGCGAAACCGATTACGAGGATCCTACAGAGAGCAAACTCCTCCTGTCCGACTGGGAAACGTCACCTTTGAACGTCAGTCAGCTCCAGCGTCTCTCTCTCCAGGGCTCAAAACTCGCCTACCTATCGGCATGCTGGGCCGCCCACGGCGGGAACCTCGAGCTACGGAACGAAAACATTCATCTCGTTAGCGCTTGCCAGCTCGCTGGTTTTCCCAGTGCGATAGGGTCGTTCTGGTATGTTGGGCAAGATGCGTCACTACAGGCAGTTGAGAGGTTTTATAAAGAGATTGGGAAAGGTGGAAACGGTGGTGGTTTTGACGTGCTGGAGGCTGGGAGAGCGTTGCATTTTGCGATTTTAGGGCTGAGGGAGAGCACGAAGTCTGCTGGTAATGATTTTAAGGGGGATCCGGTTCGGTGGGCGCCATTTGTGCATTTTGGAATTTAATAGAGGGGTAGGTCTGGGTGCTGTTTGCTCAGGAGGGATGTGGTGCTGTCGTCTAGTAATCGTCATTCGGTGGGCTACAAGATACGCTACCGTTGACTTTGGTGGTCTTCGTATGGAAATACTTTTCTTGGATGTGGTATCTACTGTATTTCACCAATGATTTAAGGCACGTATCGTAGATGGTTAGCAATACGAAGCGTTACAAGTCTACATGTAGACCCCTACGGCTTTCTGCCGAGTTGGAGGCAGGTGCAAAATCTCGAGTGATGTAAAGTGATGCTACATAAACCTTTGAATCCCCCTGCGATATACTTCATGCTCAAATACGGCGACACTTGTGCTGTGAGGTGGAGTGGCCCGCCAGGTTTCGAAGAAGAAAAAAAGACCAAAAGAAAAAACGCAAACGGAACTACAATAGAGGCGAACAAAAACAAAAACCCCTTTTCACCGCCTAGCTTTGCCCCACTTCGCCCGTTTCGCTGTGCTAAGATTACGGCTCATCCACTCGTATCTACTGAGTTAGCATGTTCACTACTTCTCAACTATCCACCACGGCGTTAAAGAAACATTGTTAACTTACCCTGATTTAAGCACCCGGTGCTGGTGGACCTAAAGCTCCTTGACCTGTAGGCACTGGCATATAAACCCTGTCCGGGGCACGCGGATAGGGCCTCGCCTCGTAGTGGCCATCATATCGTGCCATATGGGTCCCAAAATCATCGAGCCGACTTCGGATTTGCACAATCTCAGGCTCCATTCTGCACGTACAACGTAGGTCATGATTGTTCAGTTCTATAATCATCTTAACAGGTCTTGGACGGATACGGTGCTCCATGATGAGTATAATTGCTGCCCCGATAGTGGTGAGTGGAACAGTGTAATACTGAAAAAAAATCTAAAGAATGTTATAACAGCGAGTGCCAGAATGCTATATCCCTGAAATTCCCTGACATTTGTAAACACCACCGTTGCATAATGCTAAGATCCAGGCAAAACAGCTCAGCTTCTCTGGATTCAATTACCAGGAGTTGACCTTGTCGTATACTTTTAGTCTATGGATGCCAAGATGACATTCTCATGCTATCTTCTTGTAGTATATTAGACCTCTGCTCTTGCAGGATATAGTGAAAGGGAAAGAATGAGAGTTCAGCATTGAATAAAGACTCAGATATTTTACAACAATAACAATTCTCATCCCTCTAATTGATAAGATATAACTAAAAGGAATTAGTAAGAAATAACTAACAAGACAAGGAAAAGTGCAAAAGGAAAATATTCTTTGGTGTACTAAGATACAAAGACATGGAATTCTTACCAGGATTTTCAACGGTTGGGATCAATCAGTCTCCCTACAGGTCTTGATTTTTCTGGTAAAATTGATCCTGAGCCCTCTTATATGTGGACCAAATCTGCTTTTGAAGATATTCTATACACTCCTATTGAGAATTTTGTCTAGTTCTCAAAGGAGGCATACAAACTCGAAAGCCCTGGGATAACTTCTATCTCAAAACCTAGAACACTCAGGCTATTGGCAGAGATTCTAATAACAAAGCTATTGAAGGAGTTTGCAAACAAAGAGCTGGTAGGGAGCCTCAAGATAACTTTGATTGATCTGAACAATAGATGCTATTGTTTATGCTAGATTGATTTTTTAAGCAATAACTTTTACCCTCTCCCAAGTAATGCATCCAGAGGGGGGGAAGCCTGGAGGGGAAGGGAGCCTGGAGGGGTGACAAGTGCTAAGTACTGAAAAACTAGCAGCCCTCTCGCCCCTCCAGGTCTTATCCCAATAATTATGATTAAAATATAATAATAATATTTAAAAAAAATATAAATATAGGATTAAGGCCCTGTTTGGCGTGTCACAATAAAAATATATTGCAATAAAGTTGTAAATGGCATATATTCTAAAATAAATTTAGGGCATATTTCAGAAATATAGGTGTTTGGTTGTGGAACAACAAAAATAAATATATTGAGAGAAAAAAAGCTGGTACCCTATCACCCTTGCTCCAACTCTAGGGTTAGAGAGCTCAAAATGAAGTCACATTAGATGTTTCTTCAAACAATTTAGGTCTTGGCTACTCTGATTTCTGTTAAATTCTCTATCAGAATCAAATTTTTACCCAATTTTAATTAAGTATTGTGCCTATTATTTATAACATATAGATAGTCAATGATATAGTTATTAAAATTTACATTATGAAAGGTTCTTACACTCTAGCCCTTAACCTATATACTTTGTTCTTGAATTTATGCTATAAAAATATATTGTGAAAATAAAAAAATATCACAATATTTTTGTATGCACCAAACATACCCCTATATAAAAAGTTTGAGTTTCTATTATTTATGCTATAAAAGTCACTTTTATGCTATAAAAATAGCATGTCAAACAGACCTTAAGAGAATAAAAATATGAGTAACCGCCTCGTGGGTGGTGGCCGGAATTGATAGGGTAACGATACTATCTCTATACCAAAGTGCGGTATCTAACGAGACTAAGTACCGAAGACTTAGACTAAGTTGTTGTAACAAACTTCTTACCATATCGCAACCACCAAGGAGTTTCTAATAGCTAGATGTGTTTGGTCTTATTGGATTCTCGAAGCAAACTGAAGAAGTAACTGTTCAACCAAGTATATTGAAAACTCTGTCTGTTGAAGTCTGCCTTCTCTAAGTGCTGAGAATAGCAGGTCTTAAATACACTTGGCAGGCTAACCAGAGCCTTGTAAACAATAACGATAAAGACTCCAAAACGGTAGCCTTAAAACATTACACAAAATATACTGAGTATCAAACGATACTCAAAACTAAACATAAAACATCATGAGTATCAAACTCAATCATAAAACATACTGAGTATCAAACGATACTCAAAACCAAACCAGTAATCTGTCCCGGTTACAATATGTATAAAACTAAATTACAGGATGTAAAAAACTGCCAAATATGTATTATCAACAGCATGCAGTACTGGATTCAGTTCCTCAGTTTGTTAGAAGCCATATGGGTAAAATACAACTGTCAACCTGGCCTGAAGTTCCCATAACTTGTATCTCATCATTATTTGCTTCAGAGAAGTACTTCAGGGTATACTTATTGCTTAGTGTTAGATTCTACTTTATATTTCTACCCTGTCTAGTATTTTGTACTGGCTGATTCTTGATTTTTATTTTTATTTTTATTTTTATTTTTTATTTTTTTCTTTCTTACTTACATTCTGCCTGGCTTTCCAGTGATGCCTCATAGTTGCCGGGCAGGGAGAGTCCACCCCTAGCAAGGAAGAAAGCATCAGATTGGGTTGTTGTCACAAAGCTCATAGCAACCTATCAGATTAGGTGTCTATCTGATGATCAGATGTCTCATTGAGATAGTGACACACAGTACTATATAGACATCGACCCCACTCTCTTTTCCACCTTTGCAAAGTATTACCTAATACTACAGAGTGTAATCATTCTTCTAGAGTACCCTAAGAAGTAGGGGCTCAACTCTCTCTCCCTCAAAGATGTATGAGAGGGTAAAAGCATAGTCCACCAAAGTAGATTAAGTATAGCTTGTGAGCTAAAGGGAAGAAAAAGACACAAAAGTATCAGCAAAAAGAAACCAGGGAATAAAGTGCAAAAGAATAAAGAAAATTCAAATCAATTCCTATAAAACAAGTTCTAGTGATCCATCGATGTTGTACACTCAAAGAATCACTGATGATTCCTCCTGAGTGCTTCTCAAGGCCCCTTATATACAGTTGAGTTGTGTGAAAAAAAAGCAGTCCTGTAAAACCTTTTCATCCACAATCGTTCATACCACCATCACCTTTTAGATACCCTAACTAAATACATGTGATTACTAAGAATAAAACTGAGCATGCAATTTTCCCCTCTACAGTACTGCGGGGCAGAATCAGGTTCAGGCAGTAGATCGGGTTACTAGACCTGATGTGGAAAATGACCAATGGAAAGTATGCTCTTCGTGAGCAGTACTACTCATGTGGCACTATTCTGAACACTACACCACTTCCAAAGCACGAAGTTTTTCATGTCACGATTACCCAAATAAGCTATCTCAGCAGTGAAGGGGATACCGATATCACCCTTCATGTTCATCATATGCTTCTTACATCATAGTTGTCATAATTATTCCTAACTTTGCTCTCTTTAGTTACCCCACCACCGATCGCTTCTACTACCAGCTGTGCCCGTACTTGGAGCGAGTGCCTGAAAACGAACTAAGGGGTAGAATAGATGTGATGGTACAATAATCCCAGTAGTAGAACGTTGTATTAGCAGTACCGGGGAGCGCAAGTAATAGGAAGGGCAATAGCATGGAGGATCACAGAAGTCTGGATGAGTGGGCACACTAGGGCATGAAAGTATGTATAGAACATGAACAGAGGCATAGGGCTATATATGTACTAGGGGAGTTTTCACTACTTAAGTAGTCGTTAGTTAGCAACCTCCACTACAACATAAACCCAGACATCTCCTCTCGTCAACACACCTACACAAGATCGTGCCACCTCCATTAAGATGTATCTCTGATGGTGATTGGGGTGTTTGAGTTGGTTAGCGGATGGAGAGGCAAGACATACTTCGGGAATCGCCCCTGGTCTTCGCAACTGAGTAGGCTCTCTAGAGAATCCGTTATCGGCGATGGCTTTGGCTTTGGCGATGGGAGCTGGCAGGGCTATGGAATGGGACCACCGCTGTAACGCGAAGGGGGATAGGGGAGGGGAGGGAGAGAGGTGAGAGTAAAAGGAATAATTTACTCGGGACGCTTCCGGAACGCCAACTTTGGCTGGGGGACAAAGTTATCACTCATCGCAAGAATAATATCTGGCGCCCTGGCGCCGGTAGTTAGGGGGCCAGTAGGACAGGAACAACTCCGGGGGGACCTGACAGTCATCTGTGAATTATTAGTTAATTATCACTCTTAGGCATGATACACAACAGACAATCGGAATACCCACGCTAAACATATATATATGGGAGACAACGAGGGGAGAGATATTAGGGAACAGACACCAGCCGCTCCCTCTTATGTGCAGAAAATTATGAAGGGAACTCAGTAAGTCTTAAGCACATAGTGAAAGCGACAAAATTACTGGTAGGGGGTCACACATGTTGAGCAGCGATCGAGCCAATATCAATATCCCTAAGACCTATTTAGGAGATACATTTTGTGGGGTACGGTAGTTGTCAAGGTGGGGTATAGTTTCACACATATTATGCAGGTGTCAAAGCTGACAAATTAGTATCCTGAATACGAGCTCTGAGCAGGGAATCAGCCCGGTTTATCCAGAGCTCCTTATAAATACAACGTCTTATCCACCCATTACATTTTGGTTTCACGATTTAAGATTTCATGAGCGATCAAATGCCCGAAGGCACCAGCAAGCAAGAAATTGTTACCGGAAGATGCCATTGCCAAGCAGTCACATTCAGCTTCACTTTTACCCATCCGTTAATAGTACTATACACTCACGAAGCCTTTATCAGACTACAGACTGGGTTTCCTATCAATCTCTACATTCCCACGAGCCCAGACTGCAACTTTCAGTTTCTACACGACTCACAAAATCTACAATCCTTCAAATCTGGTGATAAGACAGCGTTCTTCTGTAAGACTTGCGGCACTACACTCTCTTTCACAAGAAGAAGCGGCCAGTTGCCTTGGATATTAGCACCAACGATTGAAGTGCTTCCAGGAAGACAATTAAGTGATTATATATATCCCCGAGGACACACATATCTAAGCGAAGCCAGAAGGGAAATTGGCGGGCTTACGGACATCATTGAGGATGGATTGCCGCATTATACTGGAGATGTGAGAAATGACCTCGCTAGTGAGTCACCGACTGTGGCAGAGTCGCCGGTGGTGGTTGAGCCGCCGGTAATAAGCGAGAATTATCAGGGGGACCCGGATGTCCTAGACGGCTACTGTTGTTGTAGGGCACTTCGCTTCTCTATCACAAGGCCTCCAGAAGACTATGACAGCGACCTCATTCTACAGCGCTGGGTAAAACCGTAAGTGTCACTGCCCAACACAAATATGCACAGCTGACATCTGTCACCCTCCGTTAGTGGCCGGAGGTTCGCTGCCTCCTTTTGCTTCTGCACTTCCTGCAGAACAGTTTCCGGAGCCCCACTCTTCGGTTGGTGCTTTATTCCAACAAAGCAGCTCCGCATATATCCAACCAGTATACCGAGCCTAGCGGTTTACAAATCTAGTGATAAATGCACAGGCCAGTTTTGCGCTTCATGTGGCGCTACCGCGTTCTTTGCTTTAGACTCCCTGAATAATGAGATGTGGGACACTGCCATTGGGCTATTGCCTCTGGGAAAGCTAGAGAGTGAGGGCTGGTGTGTTTGGAAATGTGATGGAGGGGACCAGTTTGTTGATAGCTATATTCATGGATGGAAGGACAGTACACTGAGCTATGAGCGTGATGGAGAGGGCTGTTTCAAAGACCTAGTCGAGCAGATTAGATCTGGTCGAGCTACTCTTGGCTTGTAAAATAAGACCAACCAGGAGTTTTAGGGATTGAGATACCCAACGTAAAAAGTCACTCTCCAAGAATTCTCGGTTAATTTCAATTATATATCAAATTTGGTGTAAGATCTGTTAGACTATTCAAGGAGCCCAAGAGCAAAAAGAGGCGATAGGGGGGGGCTTTGTGGAGTCCGCAAGGTACTGTACCGGATAATGCGATACCGAATCAACACGCCAATCATATATCGCAGGATCGGGCGTTAGAAAATCAGATCTGGTGTCTTTGCTTTGGTAAGGGTAATCCAAATGCTTAAGCGGTAACAAATATCTGGCGCTTAGCGCGCTTACTACTATTGACTGTGCTGAATACGTTAGCGTCGCCTCGGCATTCTAGATGGGAGTCCACACTCTAAATATCACACGTATTTACTCTACTTGTAATTTTATCGCGTATTCGGAATCTGGTATTACTAAGGCTTGTTTTCGGTTGTCACCATACGCTACCGTGGGGAAAGCTAATTCTCATCAGCCAAGCACAAGTCATCCCCAGCACGTCAATGGACACATAATCTTGCTCAAACTTGTCGGCATTCATTAAACTGTGTCCAAGCATCGGCTCATCAGCTCTTTGCTACAGTCAGTTTCTCAGCAAGAAGTTTCACCACATTCTTTGTAGTTAAACTACCACTCCTATTCTCTATTTGGGCTCTTGGAAATTGGATGATGATATCATAAACCACCCCGCAGGCACCGATCAGAGCAGTTTTACGTGGAAGCCCTACCATTGGCGTTGTCGTAGAAAAATCTCACTATTAAAATTCACACAGAAACTCAATATGCAAGCCAACACTTAGGCGTTCGATGAGAAAAGGCAGTAGTTTTCATGTCCAGTCACTCGACAAATCTTGACTTCTGGGCAAATATTTCTCCAACAAAAAGGAAAAAGCAGCAAAAACAGCACATTGCAGCAAATGCTCAGATGGCCTAAAAAGTTGCAGCACAATACACCTGACCTCCCACTCACCCCCAAATTCTCTACGCAGTTCCCAATGCCCGAAAAAATGTCTCCAATCACTCCTTACTTCCCCACCACCACCATCGCCGCTATCATACCACCAGAACCTCAAAACAAAAAACTCAAAAACTTCAACCTCCCAATAAACAGTGCAAACATCTCCCTCAAACCCTTTTTGCCCTCTCCGACCGCGATGCACAAACTTCGCGTCATTTCACTCTTTTCAATTTCCTTTCTATGTATTGCCTCACTCTCATCAACGGCACTAGCACTACTCTCTCAACGAGAAAATACTGATAGCCTCGCTAGTGGATCGTGCGATATGCCCGTGCCACGGAAAGAATGGTACTTCTCTTCTTACAGCCAAGCAAGCTCAAAGCATCTTCAGCTAATAAATTACAGGAGGACTCTCCAACCAGATGAAAAGAAAAGTTATATCGACGCGGTACTGTGTTTGCAAGGGCTGCCGGCAGCCTTAAGCTCGACGATTCCCGGTGCGGTATCGAGGTTTGACGATTTTGTGGGGTTGCATATATCCCAGATGGAAAAAGTCCATTTAAATGTGTGTGTTTACTTGCCTCATGGGCTTGAAGATATGTTGTTGATAGTTTAGTAGGGCCAGTTTTTGCCTTGGCATAGGTACTTCACCGCAGTGTTCGAAGACTCGTTACGAATTCATTGTGGGTATGCGGGAGGTCAACCGTAAGTTTGTTGTCCAGTCGAATGATATTAAAGGAATAGATTTAACGGGCTAGGGGAGTAGATACTGGGACTGGACGTTAGATATAAAGCCCGGTAAGGCGTTCGCTGACTCGCCAGTATTTTCCCCAACCGATGGATTTGGTGGAAATGGTTTGTTATCCTTGCCTCGCCCCCTTCTCTCTCCATATCCTTTGTCAAATTGTTAATCGTATTATTTTCCTTTGCTTTCCCCTAGGGCCATATATTCCCTGTGCCGAACAACCCTACAATCTATTCTGCCTCGCAAACGGAACCGGTGGTGGCTGTGTATCGGATGGCCCTTTCAAAAATGCCGTTCTACATCTTGGTCCTGGACGGAACATCGAATCCAATAACCACTGTTTAACTAGAAACTTCCATCCACAGTTTCCTGCGCAGTGGCTCAGTGAGGCCGAGGTTAACCGCACAATGGCCGAGGGCAGTTACGGTCGTTTCTGGCGGCACTTGGAAGGCATGTTTGAAGTTGAGAGGATGGGGCTGCATGGCGCAGGGCATTTGGGTATCGGGGGTACGCAGTCCACCACTCCCCCCAACATGTCCCCAGGGCCCCGGGAGCTAAATTAAGGTAAAAACAGGGACGTTATCGGATGTCTACTCTTCTCCCGGAGTTAAGTTGCCCTACCCAGCTCTCCTCCATCTCCTTCTAACATAATGCACAGATCCATTATTCTACCTCCACCACGCCAACCTCGATCGCCTCTGGTGGAAATGGCAAGAGCAAACCCCACAGCCTCGCCTAAAGGAAGTCTCTGGTCCAGTATCACAGAAGCAGGGCGCAGGAAATGTCACTCTGTCATACGAGATAGACTTTGGCAAGGTCGCAGGGAAAGTCAACATTGTAGATGTCATGCATATTAAGCAGAAAGCGCTATGTTACGATTATCCCTAATACAGCGAGTGCTAGTCTGTGAAGCGGTGGCTCGGATGATTTATATTTGCTATGCTCGTACTTATTATCCAATTATTACAATAGAAGTTCAATTTTTAAGAAATCTAAGAGTCTTACACAGTTGTTCTTGGACAAAATTCATCGTTAGTGGGCCCTAGTACCGACTCAAACAGACCAATGTGACCGAAATTCGGAGTCAAAAAAATCGAGGTTCGTGCACTCATCTTTTCATCAATTAAGACAGAAAGTATATCAATAGATAGCCAAAGAGCTAGCTTTTCCAAATCTCTTATTTTTATAACGAGTCCCTTCTTCACTAGGCAGTGCTGGGCAATTTGCGCGACTGATTACAAAACTTGATTCAAGTACCGAAAAATTGCATGGGCTCCCATACTAAAAGATATAAGCTTTGAACATGGCGAATTTCGCATCGCCATCTTTCACGCAACATTACTGCGCACTTTTCAAGATTTCAATATAACAATTAGAATACCTAAACCTACCAGTTTACGGAGAACTAAGTTATTCGTATAGTAGGTGGTCATGTTCTAGTTTCGCAAAAAAGTCACTTTTGGTGTGAAAATGCTCACTAACATGACATTTGTCATCCAACCGTATGCCTGTAGGGTGCTATCCTAGCTCTGCCTTGCCAACCGCCCCCTCCGGTTGAGCCAGCTACGAGCAAGGCATGTGTACACTTCCTATAAACTGCATGTACTGTGCCGCACTGTACCTAGTTCATACGGCACCTATCGCCTATGCCCTTACCTGATTTTTTTACCGGCTGGTCCACAGAAAAGCCCAAGGTTAAAGCAGATTTAATTTACGGGGCCTTATGGGGAAGAATTCGTATTGTACTATGAGTACTTGTGCCTTGCACTTATTTCTTTTATTGATTCCTCGCATAAATGTGGACTGCGAGAGGACCCAAAGAACAGGTGGGTTCAAGGAAAACAATGCAAGACGCACTCTGCATCCGCCAAGACGTTTTTGTAGGTATGTATTATCTTCACGCTCGTGGAGCCCACTCACTGTCTACACTATGCTTGCATATATAATCTCACTATCGGGCAGGGTATATATAAAAAGGCTCCCGACGGAAAGGTAGGAACTTGATATGCTAATCAACCGACACACTCCGCGGAACGAAAAATGGGATTGTACAAGCAGAAGCTGGGAACCTGGATCACTCGCATTTGTATTTGCTTTCCTCCAAAGATCTGAATTAGAGACTCGGACAGGTTCCATTGAGACTATAACCCCAATGAAATTGGCCTGTTTCAAGCTCAATTTCACGATTCTCACTTGTACAGTGCGCTGCCCGGGAATACAGTATACTGCTACCGTATCGGTGAGATCATGTGCTCATGGGTAATATCCACTCCAAGTTCGTGTTTACCCAGACCCCATTTTCCCATCCTATTCCTCGCATACTCACCGCCCCCCAGATCACACTAATGCCTTTTTATCAACTTCTCTATCATACCCAAATAAGTTGCGCTGTACCTTGGGAGAGCTTAACAAATAGGGGGGTCTTCGAGCACAGCGAGCAAGCCATAAAAGGTGTCATGGTGAATGCTAAATTATTTTGCCTTTTTCCTTTGAACCTTCCTCTTTGTTGAACCCTTTCACGTTCTAACACCTCTACAGTGATCGGATATGTCATCCAACAAGGGCTCACGCTAAATCACTCGTGGTCCACTCGAGATGTGCATTTCAGCCCCAACTCAATACTAAAAAATTCCTTGTTTCCCCTACATTGGTCGACACAAAGGTACGACACCTAACATAAAAGCCTACGTAAAGCGTTATGATACAGTACTCGAGAGTAGAGTTATTCAACCCCCCGGGATCGAAAAAAAGCGTTTATCGAGCGCCCAATTTGGACTAGATCTGCTAGATTTGTATAGAAAAAAGGCGTCACACACACCAAAGTCCTTCGACTCGCTTTCCAACCGGGGGTCGAACGCCTCTAGTATCGATATGAAGCCTTTTTTTTCTCCTAGATCTAGGTTCTTATCGCAACGAAGCGCAAGGCAGTGCACCTACCTCTTTGCTAGCTATGAACGCCAGAGCGCAGGAAGTCACAGGAACGAAGGCTAAGTGCACTTGCACTTTATAATATCATTGACTAAGTGGTGGCGTTGAATGGGTCCATTGACTGAAAACAGCTAAAGACCTTCCGAATGGTCCAACCCTACAAGCACATATGCACTGGTGCATTAAGACTTCCTACAACGGCCTAAAATCTCTTGGAATCCGCCATCTCCGCCCGCCCTGTGATCTCCTGATCCTGAGTCAAAAGCTGAGAAAGATTAGCATTTTCCCGAGACGGTATGATCAGCCCACTACGAGTAGATTCGTTATTCCTCACTAACCGGCATTCGCAATTCTGTTAACCCGTCAAACTAAACCTACCCTGAGCTGACGGAGGTACTCGAGTAGTGGATTTCAAGAGACTTCACGGTATTGGTAGAGGTCAAATTTGTCAAAATTGCTCTGAGGGTGGAGCAAAAAACAGTGTTTGGACGTTGTGGAGCTTGGCATGCGCAAGGCCAAGGCAGCCGAAAAAAAGCCCTGGATGAGTCCACTACGAGGTCCCTACCTCCGGGTTGGGAGTCATGATATCAGAAATACCTTGAAAATTTAGCCCGGTTGTGCTCTGGATCCTAATCAAGCACTTCTTAGAAATAAAAACCCTTCGCATCTTGCCAATAACGAAAGTCCTTTGTTAGAGGGGCTTGGCTGCCATGTGCTAAATGATAATTCTGTTAGAGACGGGAAACTGATTCACCATAGTACCGGTAACGGCGCCTGTCCTGGTGTTCATGTTTTGATTCGAGACGAGTGATATGTTGAACTAGGCTCCTTCTCATCGATTTCCCAGTCCCGCTTTTCACTTTCCTGAATGGGAAGGTTACTACGGAGTAAAAGACCAACCAACTCTTACGACCCTATCCTACTCGAGCACATGACCGAACATGGAGCTTCATAGGCTCATGAGACGGGCCTCATTGTGACATCTAGGGTTACTCTGCTGGCTTCATTGTCTACCTTTCCTAGTAGCATCCATGTACTATATACAGCTATAGCAAAGGACTGCTAAGTCGTGGCTCCTTCTCCTTTGAGCAGTACGATATACCGTAGAATCTCATGAAAGTCGGAATGGCGCCAGTGAAGGATTTTCTTGAAACTGCCCAATCACTGCCCTCTACTCGCGCGGCCGAGTTGCTCTTGGACACCCATATAGAGTAACAATCGGCGGGCGAATGACAAGCTCCTGCCCGGAAACATCTTTAATAATCATATACGATACAAAAAACCCGATAACTCCACATTCCTTATGGATGAGTAGGCGATCATCACGCACCCACATAATTTTCTACAGTACTAGCACGAGTACTGCAAAATCTCGAAGAATTGGGCTGGCTTGGCAGTGGATCTTAACAGAATTCACCATACAAAACACCACCAATATGTCGATCCATTACCATTTTAGTAGTGTTTTGTATTGCTGAGCCGCATTGCCAAGCCAGCCCAATTCTTCGAGATTTTACGGTATATCAAATTTCATCGCTCAGCTTAGCACCATCTGATTGCCCATTTATTGGTTCACCGATCGCTACTCTATCTGAGTGTCTAAGAGCAACTCGGCCGCGCGAGTACGAGTACTCGAGTATGTTTAAAGTACTCGAGTATGGTCAATAAGCTGTAGCGAGTGGCGAGTTTGAGTCCTTCGTGTCCTCTTGTTGGCTCGGTTGACTTAGCTCCACTTTAGCTCGCTTTAGCGCCATTCCGCCTTTCTACGGGTATCATACTTAGACGGCTTCCCGCGCCACCCGGGCAGATGCTAATTGGTGGGTTTCGTATGAGGAAACGGGCGGGGATCAGTACTGGGGCGGGTCAAAAAGGCCGGAAAACTTTTGAGTGGCGAGACAAGGATTAGGGGCGCCGATCAATGAGTGAAGGTGGGCAAGGGGGGGGTGTTAGACAATCGCTCAGTTCAACTGCTCCAGTGTAATGGCATCATGTATGTATTTGCAAATTTTATTGAGATCATAAGGACAAATTGAGACTAGAGGAGGAAAAGGAATCAGGGCCTCAGGAATGCCAGTTCTTTTAAGAGACCCAAATAAATGAATAGATTGAACTGGATGCTGGCAATCTGCCCATACACATAGTCATGTACCAGGGACGAGACACCTACTCCTTCAATCCGGATTTCTGGTGTCTCCCAGGACGAGAATTTTTCCATTGAGGCAACCTGTCTCATAACTATCCCACCTGACCCTGCCGATCCCCCCCTAGTACGATACTCGTACAGTCGCCACAGTCCATCCAAACTAAGGAAACCATTTGAAAGGTTCTTATTTGGGTTTAGCTATTAAATACCATATATTCATAGCTAGCTACAGGAAGCATTCCAATCCAGGCTCTCTATTCTACGGCATTACAGTCTTGGGTAAGCCAACCCCCCCTTATCAACTCCCCAATAAAGTAAATCCACCTCCGGTACCGAAATCACTACCTCTATCAACGTACACAGCCCTGTATGTTAACCCAACATCCCTCCTTCACAAAAGAAAACCTAAAATAACAACAAAAACTACCATTCCAGTACTTCAGAATCTTCAACCTCCCTTTTCATACCGGTTTTTACCCGGTTTATTTCCTCCCTCAATTTCATAACATGATCCATCTTATCCTTCAAGATCAAGTCATTATCCTTTTTCCTCACCTCCAACAATTTCTTTTCCTCTTCTATTTCCGATTTGTTTCCGCCCTCCTTGTCCTTTTTCACGATATTCGTGAACTTTCTTTTCTTCTTATTTCTCTTCCTCTTAGCTTTCGGCGAGGCACCCTCTGTTACCACTACTCCCTCGGCAACAGCGCCCTCATTCTCCGTACAGCTAATCTCGTCCAAGTCCTCCCCTATTCTCTTCGGGGCTTTATCCCACTTCCATTCCAGACTCCCGGAATCTTGTCTCACCGCGATGTCCTCTCTTTCCTCCGGGATTATAAACGGAACCCAAATCGATTCCTCCTGATCACATGGTACTAGGTCTAGCGCAAACTCATTGTACCTTTCGTCTACCTCCATCCCTGGTTCAGCCACCTGTGGCTCAACCCTACCCAATCCTGCAAATACCGCCACAACTTCATCAGCAAAATGTAAAAACCACTCCTGGTCCACCAAGGGGGGTTATGGTCCCCCTGGTCCTCCTGGTCCACCCTGATCCACCCTGATCCACATTTTCGGTAAAATTTCCAAAAGTGTGGAT
>Ga0307507_10004392_pt1 | contig 25134 bp, 23 predicted proteins | sample 7_EM_MG_FD_207223 | JGI IMG/M metagenome (GOLD analysis project Ga0307507, IMG submission 207223) | Populus trichocarpa ectomycorrhiza microbial communities from riparian zone in the Pacific Northwest, United States - 7_EM | ecosystem: Host-associated > Plants > Roots > Unclassified | place...
AAATATCAACCAATAACAATAAACCAATGACACGCTATTGCGTCGTCATGTGAAAAACCTATGAGTCAACTGATCTCATAGTGTGAAAGATAACAAACCGATGACTAATAACTATTAGTCATGTGAATGTCTGCCTTGCTTAGTCACCGTTTGTGACAAAGGGAGGCGAAGGGTGATCAGTCCTCTGCCGAGGATCAAAGGTTGTACTTAAGTCTTGGTCAAAAAATGTAACCTGCTCCTGAGTATCGCGGGATTCCCAGAGGGAGATCCGGCGATACTGAAATGACACGGAGGAGAGGCATTGATGGCAATCTCTACAAGAGATATAACAAGGTTAAGAACTAGTCCAGTGACCCTTCAACTTAGTATATCAAGCCGAGGGTTTCTGTGAGGCTTGAGAGTCTGAATCCTTAAGGGATCTCGAACTCTTTAAATACAAATAAATCATAACCATTATCCTGTCCAAACGAAAATACTAAGCTACGCTAAGATAGAAGCTCAAACAACTAAGTCTTAAAACAAAGGTGTAGATGCGACAGGATATAACTACCAAAACAAGTAATAGAATCAAACAAGTAAGGGATTGCTACTAATGTACGAAACCAGTAATACATGGAGGGAAGCATAGGGTTTCCCAATTGGGTACAAGGAACGAATGGTAGTAATAAGCGAACTAAGGAAAGTACTACCTAATATAAAACTATGACAATAGGGAAAGTACATGATAAGGAAGGATTCGTTACTGGGAAATCCTAATAGGCAATATCCAATGTTATGTTCAAGAATACTAGCGATAATAGCAGATTCCATTACATATAGAAACCAGTTGAAAATTTAAAGCAAAATGTTGACTGCTCAACTTTTTGCTATTTCCTTAAGTAAAGTTGCAGAAATAAAGCCTAAGGAAAAAGCAAGAGGGCGATTCCTTCTTGCAGATTTCTTTACTTACACTGATATACCTAGAGTATATGCACAACTCAGTCAAAACTTGGTGCTTATAGGTTTAGGCTTCCATGGGCATCGAAGTTACCTGCATATACTATTGGCTGATTGCATTATAATTTCGTGATGGAAAAAGGACAATTGAACTCTTAGCACTCTCTCATAGTGAGAAAAACAATTTGGATGATATAAATTTAATATCGTGGTAAGAAGTGTAGCTTCTATTGTACAAATTTAATACAGAGTAGTATTACCAATGACCTCAATTACAGCTTCAAATCGCCTCCACATACTTCTAATTAGCTGTAACTACCTCTCGGCTGTGATATCCTCCATTGTAAGCGGTACGAGTAACTTTATGGCTTCGAGTATCGTTTGATGCTCTGTATGTATCATGATTGAGTTTGATACTCATGATGTTTTATGTTTGGTGTCAAGTATCGTTTGATACTGGGTATTTTTTATTTGTTGTGTCAAGATATCAATTGATACTTGATATGTTTTATGGAACCTTTTGAAGCCTACCGTTTGGAGTCTTTATGGTTATTGTTTACAAGGCTTCAGTTAGCCTGATAAGTGTATTTAAGACCTGGTATTCTCCGAACTTAGAGAGAGCAGACTTCAAGACCCAGAGTTTTCAATATAGTTGGTTGAACAGTTACTTCTTAAGTGCGCTTTGAGAATCCAGTAAGACTCAAACATACTTAGCTATTAGGAACTACTTGGTAGTTGCAATATAGTAAGAAGTTTGGTACAACAACTTAGTCTAAGCCTCCGGTAGTTAGTCTCGTTATATACCGCACTTTGGTATAGAGATAGTATCGTTACCCTTTCAATTCCCGCTACCACCCAGGAGGCGATTACATTTTTTTAACTTCAAGAAGTTACCAAAATTGAGGAACACCAGGAACCCAGTGGGAGCAGACCTCCCAAGAAGAAGGTTCCACAGCCAGCTAGAGACAATCAGGGACGATTTGTCAAGGCCCCTGGAAAAGAACAGTTCTTAATAGACCAAGCAGCTAGCCAGCTAGCCAGAGAGAGCGCTCAGCGAGATCTAGCGGAGTCAGCAACAGAACTAGCAAAAGCAGCAACAGTCACCCCTGGCTGGTTCCCTGAGTCTCCACAAAAAAGATTACCCAGGAAAGCCCCCGCAGCGGCACCAGCAGGCGATCCAGATAGCTCAAGCCGCGACTCAGACCACATGTCTGACCCTGCTGAAGGAGCTGGCGGACCAGGTCCTGCACCTGTACCCGAGCCTTCAGCAAGGCTTAGTATCCAAGTACCATCACCCAAGAAATTCACTGGTGATGGCGAAGACCCCTAACCAGAGGCTTTCGACAGATGGTACAACTCAGTCCAACTCTACCTACGATTGCACAACATATCCCAGAATGCTGCAGGAGGAGGAAACTACTGGATTCTCTATACAGAAGGAGAGGCCCAAGAAGCGGCATTCCCAGTGGCGGACCTATTTGGAGAAAACCTCATGAGAGATCTACTAGTAACCTATCTCAGGGAACGATTCCAATCATCCAAGCATAGGGATGATACCTATCAGAAGTTCCACAGCATCAGGCAATCGTGGAATGGACAAGTCCAGAAGATATTTATCATAAATACAGACCTACTCATGCATAGATCACGGTTACCAGAAGACACTCTAAGTGAGTACGCCTTCATACAACAATTTTTTGCCAGTATGCACCCAAGACTCCGGCAAGACGTGGAAACTCAGTACACTGGAGAAAACGATATCAACACTATTATTGCCATGGCAGAAAGGCTAGACTCTATCCACCGAAGTACAGGAGCGTATGGCAAGGAATCGTATGATAAACAACCTAAGGAATCAAACCACAAGAAGACAGAACACAAACCAAAGAAGAAGTTCAATAACGATGGCAACTCCGCCAAGAAGAAGGAACAAAGAAAACAAGGAGCCTGCTTTACTTGTGGTGGTGAGGGACATATGGCAAAGGATTGCCCAAGCAAGAAGGACAAAGGAAAGGCGAAGGTAAAGAAGAAAGCATCATCCAATCTAGCAACAGAGCTCTGCGAATATGATGAGGTATATATCAATACCCTGGGATTCGAGAGCTATGCGGCTACAAAAACCACTCACCCTACTACAATCAAGGCACACCCTGCACTTGAGGGTACTATATTCATTAATGGAAAGGAAGCAAAAGTCATGTTTGATCCAGGTACGATTGGATCGAACCTTATTAGTGCTACCTTTATCACTACCCACGGTATATCATGCTCAGAATTGAAGGAACCAACCAAGATACTCATGGCCATGAAGGGATCACGATCTGAGAGCAATAAAGAATACACTGTTGACCTAACAGTAGGAAAACTGCAGACGAAAGGAAACAAAATGCTAGTAGGAAACCTGGTAAAGTATGATGTCCTTATAGGAATGCCATTTCTAAAACAACAAGGAGCTATAATCGAATGCGGCGGGTTAGCTATTGACTTCCCCAAGTTTGGAATTAGGATCAACTGCACACCGACCAGAGGACATATCAGAGCAGCGGTCGTCACCAAAGAAGATGTAATGGGCCAACACCCGGAGGGGTTCCCAGAAGCCATACCAGAAGGACTGCCACCACTTAGGAAGATAAACCACAATATCCGCCTAATGCCCGGAAAGGATCTAAGGAACTTACCAACTTACTCAATTCCAGAAAGATGGGCGAAGGACATGAGTTGGTGGATCGAGGAGAAGGTCGAACAAGGAATTATCGAACGGAAAGCAGTCCATGGAGCAGCACCTATCTTCGCTCAAGGAAAGAAAGACAAAATCAGAATGAGACCAGTGGTCGATCTCGCAGCAAGAAATGAGATAACCATCAAAGACCATGAAATGATCACAAACCAAAGAATCACCCTGAACTAGGTAGAAAGAGCAAGATATCAAAGCAAGATTGACCTCAGTGATGCCTACTTTCAGACCAGGGTAGAACCCAGGGATGTTGATAAGAATGGTTTCAAATCACCTTTTGCATGTTTCGTTAGTAAAGTAATACTGCAAGGAGACATAAATGCACCAGGAACATTTATGCGAATAATGTCTGATTTATTCGCCGACTATCTAGGACAATTCATGTGGGTTTATATTGATGATATTCTCATATATTCCGATACAGAACAAGACCATCTGAAACATATCACAATGGTGTGCGATAAGCTAAAACAAGCCTAGTTTTACACTGGCAGCAAGAAGTCGGAATTCTTTGCCGCAAGCATGCACATTTCAGGACCTATTATTGACGATCAGGGGTTAAGAGCATCACCTGAGAAGATCGCAAGAATTGAAGCATGGACTACTTCAAAAAAGCGAGAAACAATTACAGGAATGTGTCGGAGTTGTCAATTACATTAGCCAATTCAGACTACACTTGACGTCGATCACAGCACCCCTGATCTCGCTTACTGGAACAGAGGAGTTTGTGTGGACTGCAACACATGCTCACGCCATGGATAATGTTAAGCGCGCTGCTGCACACAACCAGATCATCAAACCAATCGACCATGAATCAGCATTACCAATATGGCTGATATCCGACCCCTCTGATACAGGAGTTGATGCTTGGGTAGAACAAGGAGAAACAGCTGATACAGTCAGACCGGCAGCGCTCCACAGTAGGAAGTTGTCTAACGCCCAGATGAACTATGGCACTACAGACAAGGAAGCATTGGCGATAGTTGACACCCTTACAGCATTCCATCACCTACTGGCAGGAAACGAATTCACGATAGTCACTGATCACCAGCGCCTGATATACATCAAAACTAGCAGAAGACTAACAAAGGAGCACCTTAGGTGGCGAGGATACATAGGCCAGTTTAGGACAAAAATCGTATACCAGCCAGGACAATGGAACTATTTAGCGGACACTTTATCACGCCTTTACACAGAAGACAAAAGCTATCCTCATACTGTGCAAGACCCTACTCAAGAAGATTCAGAGAAGGACACTTCTCCTCTGACCCACTTCACCGAATCTGATCCAGAAGAAATGTCTCAATTCGAAGTCCTCGAGGTTAACTACAACTACAACCACTCGGACTGCAGCAGCACCTGCGGTATCCATCGAGCTGCGCTTGATCCCAGACATTACAGAAACAAGAAACCTATCAACAATTGGGATGACTATCGGAGCATCAGCAGCGGCCAGAGTGACGAAGAAAGCGCACATTCAGCACAACACTAGTCAGATTGTCTCGTGCTAATGGGCCCTGTCCTTCAAAATGATAAGGTTATGAATAAGGGCTATGCAGACGAGGGGAAAAGGAGCCCCCCACTCGATAACCTCCACCATGGAGCAATGCAAGACGCCATGGATCCTGAGGTCGATGAGAAAACGATCCTCTCCCCTCAACCTCGACCAGACCTATCGAAGATCAAAAGAAGACGACCTGAAGCCCTAGGCTGCCCCACTATAAATGTCCCCTGTGAAAGCCCTGAGTCCCCGGTTCACCTTGCCCCAAGACTCTCACCTACCAAGCCACTCTATGGAGGGCCGCTTGCCTCCCACAACGTTATTCCAGTTATTGAACCACCAACGGTACCCCACCACGACAGAAACCTCTACCAGGTATACAACCATATTCCAGAAGAGGAAGAAAGCGAGGTTACCAGGTGGGAAAGAATTGTGAATGAGAGAGATGTGGTTCAAGCTAGGAACGAGATGGAGACTATATGGAGGGAACAAATGATCAAAGCGTTAAGGAATGACCCTGTATACCAACTGGCTCAAGATTCTAGCAACACCTTCCGAGGTGGAAAAATGCAACAATACTGCATCGAGAAAGGCCTACTCAATGCCACTACTCGAGGAGCAGAGGACTGCCTCTACATACCGAAGGGACATGGGATCAATGTGGAAACACTGAGGGAACTAATGATTACCGAGATCCATACCAAGGGGCACCACAGCGCAAAAAGGAACCTCCGGTATGCATCCCAATAGATCAACTGGCTGGAAATGCTAAAGCATTTCAGGGATTTTGTTAGGCGATGCGAGCTATGCCAGGCCTTCAAAGAACGCAACACTCTATCAACTGGTGATGCCCAAACCCTCCTTTTCCCTTCCGAGATATTTTCAAGCTATGCTATTGATTTTATGGGTCCCTTTACCAAATTAAAGGGCCAGGATTCGGTCGTGGTAGTAGTGGATAGAGCAGTGGGATTCAGGTGGCTGATCCAAACATCGGTTACTGCAATGGCAGTACAAACTACTGAGCTACTCTGGCACCATATTTTTACGCCTCATGGTGTACTTACCGCGATTGTCAGTGATGCTGACCCACGATTCACCTCTAAGTTCTGGAAGCAGACACTTAGGACCTTGGGGATTGAACACATTATGGCTGTGCCCGGCCAGCACCAACCGAATGGGCAGGCTGAACGCAAGATCAGGGAGCTCAAAACGGCCCTGAGAAACGTCACCAACCTCCGCCAAACCAATTGGCTCACCTCCCTCCCTGAAGTTGCAGCATATTCTAACACTCGCCACTCTGATACGATCAACATGTCCCCATCCAAAGCGGTGTATGGTCGAGACTGTCCCCTCTTAGACACCTACCGAGTCTACCCTTCCACGGTTTCTGCCTCTGACGATTATTACGACAGACACCAGGAAATCAGGAATGCGGCGTACCAAGCTCCGCAGCTAGCAAGAGTTAGATCTACTAAGACTGCGGCTAAGAGAAGGGACGATGTTAAGCCTGTTTAGATTGGGGGAATGGTAATGAGATTTGGTGACCAATTTGCGACAGAATCTGGCAGGTCCAGGAAGTTACAACCATGATGGGGAGGTCCCTTTATCGTCATTGAATTCGATGAACATAGCGAAAACTAGACAGTTAGTATGGATTCGAGGATATATCGGCGGCGGGGAGGAGTATTCCACTGCTCAGTTGTCACACCCTACTACCTTAACGATTATGAGCGATTCCCTGGGAGGGCCCACACCTAACCGGCGCCTATTCTAATTGATAACGAGAAGGAATGGGAGGTTGAGACCATTCTCAACCATAGGAGGAGACATGGGAGAGGACAATTCTTGGTGAAATGGAAAGGCTACCCCAATAGTGAGAATAGTTGGGAGTTGGTGGAAGGTCTTGAGATCGCAGACGAACCTGGTCCAGGCATGGTGGACTGACAATATGCCAAGGGAGGAATTTCCTACTGTTTTTTCCGGTTATATTACGGTATGTTTTACTCCGACTAAGGATGGTTATGAGCAGCATTCTGAAGAGCCGGCGATGGATTTGGGATTCTGGAAACCCCCATTTAGACACCAAGTATGTTAGCGAGGAGATTTTGGTTTCTTTGATCTATGTTGGAAATGATGTTTTGATTTTATTTTCGGGGTGTAACTGGTACAGGTTGCTGGTTGGTTTTGAGTATCGTTTGATACTCAGTATGTTTTATGATTGAGTTTGATACTCATGATGTTTTATGTTTGGTTTGGAGTATCGTTTGATACTCAGTATCTTTTATTCATTGTATCAAGATAGCAATTGATACTCGATATGTTTTATGTAACTTTTTTAAGCCTACCGTTTGGAGTCTTTATGGTTATTGTTTACAAGGCTTCAGTTAGCCTGATAAGTGTATTTAAGACCTGGTATTCTCTGAACTTAGAGAGAGCAGACTTCGACAGACAGTGTTTTCAATATACTTGGTTGAACAGTTACTTCTTCAGTTCGCTTCGAGCATCCAGTAAGACCCCAACATACCTAGCTATTAGGAACTACTTGGTAGTTGCGATATAGTAAGAAGTTTGTTACAACAACTTAGTCTAAGCCTCTGGTACTTAGTCTCGTTATATACCGCACTTTGGTATAGAGATAGTATTGTTACTCTCTCGATTCCCGCCACCACCCAGGAGGCGGTTACATCCATGCTATTTGTAATAATATTATAGTAATTAAAGGCTTTTTATCGAAGACCGACTCATGGATCTACCCTAGTTCAACCTCCATCCCTCCCCGTAAAGCGTCCATCAGGTTTAAATCAGGGCATCGTGGTATTCAATGAATCTAGCAAATTACATTTTGCACCATCTAGCCTTTTGCATAACCTTGATGCCTGAGAGCATTATCCTCTACCTCCTTGGTTCCGTCAGATTTCTCCTATATCTGATGCTAAAAGGGTATTATGTATTGCATCCTAACATTGTCCCTGTATTTTGTTAAGTTCATAGTACTACCAAAAGAGAGAATATAGAGCTCGGACCTGATCACTTCACAAAAAATATCCCTGACCATAATGCATTTCATCCCAGATGGCCAAATCTCATCGATACAGTTGGGATACCATTCCTCCTCTAGAATTCGAGTAACCCATGGGCGATTTGAGAATCCTGCTGTGCTGAAGAATGAGTTGTCTGTCCAAACAACTTGTTTTAATTCCTCCTCCATCTACTCTAAGTTTGCCTGGAACCACTCCACACGCTTTCGTTCTTTTTGGGCCCCTATACCTCACCTTTAAAAATATTACTTAGAAGAATACCAGCACGACTACTGTATGAACTAGAATAATTGAACCTCATGCCCACACCAACGCATAATAACTATCCCCTCAACAGTCAAGGGACCCGTATGGGACCCTTAATATTCTCCAGGTGGAAGTACGGTAGCTACAATGACTCCTTCTATCTTTCCAGTGGGAGAAATTATTTTATTACTCTTCATTCTAAATAAGTGTTCCTTCTTTTATTTCTGTATCTTTTTCACTCTCTTTTTTAAAATTTAATCGTTGAGGTTGATCTTGGGTGCTCGTGTTGTCATTTGGGTTCGCTAGGCGCTGACCGTCTAAGGGATAGTGTTCCAGCTGTTTGAAAGAGTGTTACGAAAAGGGCTAGTCGCCGGTGAAGGTCAGATGTGAAAGTGACCTTACGATTCACTATAGTATTGGACACATTGTCCACTCCTGTGAGGTGGTTTTAATTTTTGGTAGGAGGTAGGTATTTAGCGTAAATTTATTACAAGTCCGAGTACTGTATGTGGAGGAGAAAATAGGTTTAATGATTAATGGTATCAGAGGATATTAATCTCACTCATTGACTCTTGCCACAAGCTTTGGGTTTACCCACGATAGTGTTTCTCGAGAAAAGAGGCCTCAACGCCATCCTCCATCTGGGCTCAGAGTATTCTCGCTTAGTCTTTGCTGACTAAGCGATCACCTAGACTTTTGCCTAGTGACTGTTGTAGGTTTACGACTGCGTATGAACGCACTCACACTACGAGTGTGGCGTAAAGAACCACAACAAATTGAATAAGTAGGAGCATCCCACGCACTTGGTTGGCGGTAGCTAAGCTTGTTAACCTCGCGTCCCCCAAACAACAATCTTCATACCAAATCCACAATGATTTCTCCAAGTTTTACTAGTGCTTTGCCCCCTGCCCTGCATTCCTGGAATTAGATATCTACTAATAAACATTTCATCCAATAGAGCACCTTCACCATTGGGGTCCTAGCGTTTTGGGCTCTGTCATTTTTTCTGGTAGCATAATCTGGCATAGCAAAGCTTCGAGCCAAAATGTACCTCCCAGGGTAGATAAACACGATTCGAGATTTGATCAATCTGAGACAAAAATTGCACATCCGGAATCCCTTGCCCTAGAAACCGCATATACCTTGATGAAAGTCATCTCGGGAGAGAAAGACAAGATGAATAAGTGGATGGTGGATATTGAGAAATGTGTTAAATCTGGTGGTAAAGACTGTGAGGCAGTTAAAAGTATCGCGGAAGTTTACCAGAAGGAAATCCAAAAAGAAAATTGATTGGGAGGTCAGTGTGAGCACCATTCCTTGGAAATCCTTGATGGAAGAATGAGACTTACTTGGTGTGCTATAGTTTGGCTACTAACTACAAACTTGGGGAGGGTCTTTGTCGCTGGGTGGTGGGTTCGTGTTGGCGTGGGGCCCACTATGAGAGTCTGCTTGCTTGAATAAATAAATCATTGAATAAATTCATCCAATGAATCCGAACTGACATCCCCTCGCTCAAGCAGTATCTTAACTATACCCACATATCTAGACTCGGCAACGAATGATAGTGGTGTCCGACTAAAGTCATCCAACGAATCCGGATTGACATCTCCTCGCCCCAGGAGTATCTTTACTATACCCTCATGTCCAGATCTGACAGCATGTGTTAGCGGTGTCCGGCCATCTTTATCCGACGAATCCGAATTGACATCCCCTTGCTTCAGCAGTATCTTCACCATACCCTCATGTCCAGATCCGGCAAATATATGATAATGGTGTCCGTCGACCCTCGTCCCACGAATCGGAATTGACTTTCCCAAGCTGTAGGAGTAGCTCCACGACATCCTGATATCCAGCCTTAGCAGCATGTGCGAGTGGTGTTAAGCCTTGCTTGTCCGATAAGGTGAGGTCGACATCTGCATGCTCAAGGAGGAGCTTTGCGGTGTGTTGTATCGTAGGCCATGAGAACTGACAGCTCGAACCCCAATGTCCAGCGAGTGAGAGTTTGTGAATCTACCCGAGCTTGATAGACACCCCAGGGGAAATGATCGGGATGCTCATTGGCAAGAATAAATTGCATGATAGAGTCCATGTAACAGATCACGTGCTTACTAGTAATATTGCAGGAACCAAGTTTCACTGATTTTAGTCGGTTTTTTTAAAGTTAAATTATGACCCGGTCATTACCTCCATTGGTAGAAAACTGTTGAAATCACCGGCGATCACTCCGGAAGAAATAAATAGTTTTCCTTGTCTCCCATATTCGTTCTGCTTATTTGTTCTTCGTATTGTTTGTCAGTCATTATAAACAAAGGAGTGAGGAAGGGGATACCCGGTATGTATCCTGTATAGTAGGATTCGCATACCTCACCGGAGTGGTCTGGAGAGTAGTGCGGAGGTGTGATCGGAAAACTCTGCTAACTCCCGGAAGGATCTCCGCTGGATGGAAGGTCGGAGAATGCTCATATATTATCTATTTAAACCTGGTGTTCTCTCTTAGATAGATAGAAGCAAGCAAGCTCCGAATCCTCGATAATACAATACAGTTCTCTCCTTGACTTCACTCTCATTCTCTTTCATACTCGTTCTCTTTCTCTTCGCAATAGGGCACTCATAACTACAAAAACAAGGTAAAGCCCCCTCAGTCTATAAAGGCTTCGAGGTGGAAGGTGTGCGTATCTAGCTTTCGCATTGAAGCGCGAGACGGCCGAACGGCACATAAATCGGGCATCTTCGTTAGCTACACGAATCAGCAATTACACACAGCCCCCGAGCTAAGTTCTTACATACTGTACTGCCTTGTGCCGTGCTTCAACGCTGTAGCAAAAGCGATCACGATTTAGACACTGTACTCGAGTACTGTCTCGTACCGCGCCTCAATGCTGGAACAAAAGCAATCATGGTATCAACCGCCACATTCCCAGAACCACCCCGCCACCATCCCTCTTGCAAGTAACACAAACAATGATAAACATATGGATAGATGCACATGAATTATGGCATAGAAGAGGGGGAAGAAGAGAGAGACCCAACCTAAAAACAACCCTTCGGTTCCAGGCTAATCCTCATCTATAGCCTCTACACGCCCAGGCTTACTCCCATCGATATCAGCTCCAAAGCTCTGATTTTCCCATCATACAACACTAAACTTCTGGATTGATAGAGGTTTACAATAGTGCAGATGAATTGGATTAGCAGGTTATCATACACATTCGAGTTCAAGGTGTTAATAAAATACTATATACGAATTAAACGGAAATATGTAGAGATACAACGTAGGTAATACATAAACGATGAGACAACATAACGTAAATCTAACTAGGTTCCGGCTATTGGTTGGGTTAAGGGGGATTCTGGTTAATTTGTACCCTAGAGAGAAAGGCGGGTCTGAGTGCATGGGTTGGATGAGGGTAGGCGGGATAGTTAGGGCAGACAGACTAAATGCTACGGAAAGCCCCTAGAGTTATTAGTTAGGTTAGCAGTTAGTGGGCTAGCTAATAATCGAAAAGTTTGATAAAAAATAAAATAAAATAAAATAACGTAATTTACGGGGTTCCGGCTCTGCACCCGGATGTGGCTCACCGTGGCAACCACAAGAACACCAAATGTATATTTTATTATCTGCACAACTAGTAGTGATACAAGATTGAAAATTTGTTAGAAAGTACTTTTAAATATGGAGAATCAGAATCTGGAGCTTATATTTAATAATAAAAAATAATTCTACTTGTATACTCATTTTATTCTGAACTGGTTCAGATAGTATCATGCTTACCATAGTAGAAAAGAAAATGGAAACCAACTGTAAAAACCATAGTTTAAGCAAATAATATGATCCAATAGGCCTTGTATTTGATGTATGAACTGTTTTGGTATTTGTTTGTTGCTATTTTGGAAGGCAGTATGACTCTAAAAATGAGAATAGTGAGATATATATCAGATAAACCAGGCCTGATGATATCTGGTTATGAGGTTTACATAATGTCCTAATACTTTCTCATATACTTCAATTGAGTCATTTAAGATAGTAAATATACTTTCAAAGTAGTTGGTCGCACCTTGCAAATTTTATTCCCTAGTTATTAGAAGATAATTTAAAGAGAAATACAACCCTTCTGCCTCAACCATGTAGGCTACACATGCAGGATAAGGCTATAAGCTGGGTTATATAGTCTATTCATATAGCTGAAGCTATGGAATAAGCTTTAGTCAGTTTAGGCATTGGGATTTAAAGATATCACACTTCAACTCTGAAGATACTGAATTTTGCTCTTGATATTTAGTGTAATTAGAGTTGTAGTGCGAGATCTCCAAATTCCAATGCTCAGAGTGACTAAAACTTATTCCATAGCATTAGCTATATGAATAGACTATATAACCCAGCTTTTAGCCTTATCCTGCATGTGTAGCCTACATGGTTGAGCCAGGAGGGTAGTATTTCTCTTTCAATTCCCTTCCAATAACTAGTAAATAACATTTGCAAGGTACCACCAACTATCTAGAAAGGTTATTTAGCATCTTGAATCACTCAATTGAACTATATCAGAAAGTATTGGAATATTATATAAACCCCATGACTAGATATCCTCAGATTTAGTTTATCAGATACATATTTAACTATTCTCATTTTTAGAGTCATACTGCCTTCCAAAATGGCTACAAACAAATACCAAAGGAGTTCATACATAAAATACAAGATGTATGGGATCATATTAGTTGCTTAAACTATGGTTTTTACAGTTGGTTTCCATTTACTTTACACCCATGGTGACCAAGCTGCTATCTGAACCATTTCTGAATAAAATTAGTATAGAAGTAGAAATATTTTTTATTATTAAATATAAGCTCCAGATTCTGATTCTCCATATTTAAAAGTACTTTCTAACAAATTTTCAATATGGTATCACTACTAGTCGTGTAGATATTAAAATATACATTTGGTGTTCCTGTGGTTGTCATGGTGAGCCACATCTCGGTACCGGCTCCGTAAATTACGTTACTCTAGATCTAGGGCATTATAGCACTCACCCTCTTCTTGTTAGAAAATCGGAAAAAGAGAAACCAAAAAACATTACCGATGCTTCAACCAATTCACAGCTACTGGTAATAGCAATATTACAATATATTCCCAACTATAGACCCCTGTTTCAAAATAACCTTTGAGAAGAGAGTGTGAAGACAGAGGGAGGACATGAGGAAATGAAAACACTGTCATACACAGGAACCCGAAGCAACTTATTCCTACCAATGTCCCCTCCAAGCAGGTGGAGAAACAAGAGAAGACAACAGAAATGGTAGAGAAAATGGAAGGTATTTGAGGAATAGCATATTACCCGCAGAAAATGCCCTCCCGCATCTATCCGCTCCAAGCGGTATGACTCGGAGCTCAGGCCTTGGTCGAATACTGGGCGAGGAGACAAATTGATACATTATAGGTCCGGAAGGGATTGTATAGAGTGCATGTGGATACAATTTTCGAGTGGCTAGGAGCGTAACAGAGTAGATTCATGAAGGTGTGATGAGGATATAGAAATTAGGCGGTAAAGCCGGATAGCGTCTGCGGTGGTGACGATCGGTACTCGCGAGGATGTTAGGATGAAGGGAAAAGCTTGCGCTTACCCTGATGTAAAATGTTGCGGAACGGTGTAATAAAACCCCTCGGGCGCCTAGAATTCTCCGAGATGGTAGAATCGGGGGTAGCAGGGGATGTGGGGATGGGTGCCAGAGCAGATACTGGATGGTGTGCTTGCAGTTGATTCAATGGAGATTGGTTAGGCGGGGGGGAAGGAGTGGCTTCTGTGATCTCGTGTCTTATGTGCGGAAGGATGCCTTATCGTTGTGATACAGGGTTGGGATCGACTTCCTCTTGAGCACTCGGGGCAGAGCTAGAGACCTTTAGTGCAAGGTCACCGGTTTGTGATATTTTGTAACTAAAAGGCCTTGGTTCTGATAACAGCCTCACCACATCAATCTTCGCAGACCCTTTTGCCTGCAAGAGTAGTGTCTGGCCATCGTTATCCGAAGATTCAGGATTGGCATCTCCTCGCCCCAGCAGTATCTTCACTATGCCCTCATGCCCAGATTTGGCAGCATACGATAGTGGTGTCCGGCCAAATGTATCCGATGAATCCAAATTGACATCCCCTCGCTCTAGCAGTATCTTCACTATACCCTCATGTCCACATGCGGCAGCATATAATAGTGGTGTCCGGCCATATTTATCCGGCGAATCCGTATCGACATCTTCTCGCTCGAGAAGTATCCTCACAATACCCTCGTGTCCAGATTGCGCAGCATGTGATAGTGGCGTCCGACCATGTTCATCTGACGAATCCGAATTGGCATTTCCTCGCTCCAGGAGTATCTTCACTATACCCTCATGTCCCTCTTCGACAGCATGAAATAGTGGTGTCCGACCATGTTTATCTGACGAATCCGGATTGGCATTCCCTCGCTCCAGCAGTATCCTCACTATACCCTCATGTCCCTCTTCGGCAGCATATGATAGTGGTGTCCGACCATGTTTATTTGACGAACCCGAATTGAGATCCCCTCGCTCCAGCAATATTTTCACCAAACTCTCATGTCCAGATTTGACAGCATATGATAGTGGCGACAAGCCATACATATCCGATGGATTTGGATTGACATCCTCTCGCTTCAAAAGTATCTTCACTACGCCCTCATTTCTACGTATGGCCGCATATGATAGTGGTGTCCGGCCATATTTATCCGACGAATTCGAATTGACATCTCCTCGCTCCAGCAGTATCTTTACTATACCCTCATGTCCGGATTTGCCAGCATATGATAGTGGTGTCCGGCCATCTTCATCCAACGAATTTGGATTGACATCCCTTCGCTCCAGCAGTGTCTTCACTATATGCCCATGTCCGGATTCGGCGGCATATGATAGCGGTGTCCTGTTAGCCTCATCCCACGAATCGGAATTGACATTCCCGCGTTTTAGGAGTACCTCCACCACATCCCGATGTCCAACCTGAGCAGCATGTGCGAGTGGTGTTAGGCCTTTCTTGTCTGATAAGGTGGGGTCGACATCTCCTTGCTCAAGAAGGAGTTTTGCAAGCGTGGGATTCCCGGATTTAAGAGCCCATATCAAAGGTGTTGCGCCATTAGAATCGCGCCCGTTCAAGTCCCATACTTTCATGTCTACCATCGCAATTGCGATTTCTGTAACCCCCATGTATGCAATGCAGTGTAGTCCTGTGAATCCCCGAAGGTCAGGATGTAGACCATACCAGCGATCCGAAAAGGACAAGAAATCAACACTCTCTTCACGAAGAAGAATGTCAGCCGATATGTGGCCCACATCTTGTCGAAGGAGTCGTAGTGCTAGTTGTTTCACACCATCTGTTACATCCTTCCTGGCATGGAACCCCCAGTAACATGAAGCATAGTGGAGAAATGGCGTTGTCGATGGGATGGTATCAAGAGAAGTTGAGAGGTCACAAATGGACTGAAAGTTCAGATAGGTGAGGCATACTTCGGCCATCATCGAGTGAGCTGTGATAAATAAGTTGGGATGTGCGGTAAGATACTCTTGAAGGGTGAAATGCACGAGACGGACTGTTGATGATTGCTCATCAATCGTCACGAGCCCTAATGTGCAACTCAACAAAGTCCGTATTGAGGGGGCATTGCGGACATTGATATCCGCCGTCCCTACTTCCACCGCCAATGCATGGCACAACTCATCTGCTTTCAACGGCCGTTCCGAACATGAAATCCACATCAGCGCTTCCATTCCTAGCTTTACTCGGTTCCCTCTCTGCTCTCTAATACGATCCAATGTAGCGTTATATGCATCATCTAAGCCAAAGCCGTTGGTCATCTTATGGAGTGTCTGTCTTCTCCGATGTATTGTCGCATCTGCTAAAACTGCCTCCATAACTAGGGAAACGAGAAGAAATCTAGGGTCCAATGTTAGTTAATAATACTCAATTCATTATGAACGGGTTTTGCTTACGCCCCTGAGATCTTCTCAGGAATAATTGTGAGAATATCGGCCTCCAGCTGCGGATCCATTGCATCCGATTCCGAGTCCGCTCTCAACCTCATCGTAACATATCCTCGAATATCCTCCTCCGTGGGCTTTATAGAGGATATATCGGGATACCCGGGGAAATATTTCTTCACTTCCTCTCGAATGTGTGGCCTCCCGGTAATGAATAGTCGAATATTTGAGCACTCCCGGACAATGAACTGTAAAGACTCCCAAAGCTCGGGTCGATATTTTGCGGGAAACTCGTCTAGTGCGTCGATACAAATAAATCCCCGTCGCAATGATGAGATTGACTTGATTAGCATGGTGTAGATTTCTGGGAGCCGGAGTGCTCGACCGTCAACCTTTCTCTTCGCTCGGTCAAAGGCCTTCTTTATTTCTTCCGGGATTGGTTCTACCCCTGCTACAAATTGCTTCAAGAGAGCTGCTAATACGGTGGCCGCGGATTGCTCTTTATGCTCATGGAAGTCGCAGTAGATGCAAGCCACAGCCACATTGTCTCTATCAAAGGCATCGCACATTGTATCTATTACTAGAGAGCTTTTGTTTCGGCTCTTAAGTTAGTTTTGCACTGACTGACATTCCAACACAGCTACTTTCACACACCTCAGATAGGTTTTCCCTACCCCTGGATCTCCATGACAGAATAGCACAGGATTGACAGCCTGGTCTTCGTTCGTATGCCATTTCTCAAACTCGTTCGTTCCAAGAAGCCAGTTTCCCACTCCACCCATCCTGCCCTCACTCACAGCTTGATGCCTTTCCCGAGGTACGATGGGCGACAGCCACTCCAGGATCTGGCGCTTCTCGTCCGACATCGATATCTCGTAGTTATTCCACACATTCTTATAACTGTCCGTCACGTTACCGACATTTTGGTTTATTGTAATGGCCGGGTTTTGGTATGCTGCAGAACCCATCTCACTTCTTGTTGTTAGTGGCGGTGGTGGTGAAGGTGGTGTCTTTCGTAGAGTAAAGAGGGGGTAACGAGAGGTAGCAGGGAATTCTTTCAGGCAGGTTGGGGTAAAGATGTGAGGGAAGACGAAAAGTTAAGGCTTTTCAAGCGCTAAGCGAGTACCGACACTTTATGGGGCTCAAGTCTCCGCACTGAAATTACTTTTTTCTAGGTGCGTTGCTACCTAAGAAAAGCACACTCTTGCCAGTTCCTTGCCAAGGCAAAAATCATGCACAAAAAAAAAGAAAAAATCATCTGCGCTGTGTTCTCCACCCTGTCTTCCGTGCTGGATATCAAAGAGCTCCATCACTCCCGGGTAAATGGCTATTAGCGAAGAAAAGGATGCTCAATTGTCTAGCAATCTATATAGAGAGTGCCCTCTGCCAAACACAACTTGAATGGCGACCAGATTTTCAATTCGAAAAGATAGGGTTTATTTTGCTTTAAAATCCACCCTGCACCTACACTGCCCAGGCGCAAGCACAGCTTAACACCGCACAAATGTACTCGGGTACAATACGGTACCACAGTATGATAAACCTACAAGACCCCACAGTCCCCACTAACCGAGCTTAACACACAAAAAGCACTCTATATCTCAAGGAAGATGTAAGCGGTGGGCCGGGAGGGGGTTTTACACACATCACACAGAAGCAAAAAAAAAGCGATAAAGTTATTGTGCTGGACTGTACTGTAAACCCAATTTAGGATTTTCAAAATAACACACTTGGCCCCCCCGGCATTGCGGAAGAGATATTCTATTATAATAAGAATATTCCAGATCCAGGGGGGCTTGTCTCTTCCATCCTCATTGGTAGGGGGCCCAGGATTTTCTTATTCCACCCTTCTTTCGCATATGGTAAGTTAGTGTATTAAACTGTAATACTAAAGCTCCTAGTTGGTTGAAGTTCTTAGGTTAGATGGGAATATTTTGGTAATCTCTACTGGAACCGCCTTGTTGTATGGTGTTGTGAGGTTAAGCGTTTTTCGGTGGGTTTTGTGGGGTGAGGTGTCTTCATAATTGCCGGACGTTTGTAAAAACGACAGCTATTTCATATGGGGAAAAAAATTCCCGGAGCCTCAATATTTTGGTGGACCGTCAGGAAATTGCGAATAGTCATGTACAGTACTCGAGTACAGTACTCGAGTAGTGGGTGACTGTACATTCATCGGCCTGTAGGGTTCTCGCTTTTGGGGGGTTATTCTGGGGGGTGGGGGTTTTTTTTCCTTTCTTGCTTCCGTGTTGGTTGGCTGGTTGTTTGGTGGGGGATTATGTGCTTTGGCGCTTACTCGAGTACAGTAACTTGGGGGTAATGCCTTATGCCCGTGGAGGAATGTCGTAAACAAGGAACTATCACAGCGCTCGCTCGGATTTTCCTACCTGTGTCTGGTACCGGAAATAATTGCGATTTCGCTAGTTCTATTTATTTTTTTTGCTATGCATTTTTACTGATTTAGCTAGCGCATCTGGCTTACTCGAGGTTCTTCAAGAGTATGGGACCGATGGACTGGATTGGCATAGCAAAGGATTGACGTATAGGGAACCAGTTATATTCGCTTCTTGAATTGTTGTCGTGAGTTCGCTGGCTGATAGCGTTTTACGTTGGTCCGGTGCTAAGCTGTGGTTGCGCCCGAGCAGTGTAGATGCACGATGGATTTTAAAGAATAAGCTTTATGTTTTAGAATTGAAAATCAGGTAGTAGTCATTCAAGCTGTACTGGGCAGACGGTGCTCTCTAGCTATTGCCAGGAAATTGAGTACTATTTTCTTCGCTGACAGCTATCCTGCGGGAGGGATGGAGATCTTTGATTGCCAGCACGGAGGACGGGATGGAAGGCACAGCACGCGCGGTTTTCGTTTTGCGCATGATTTTTGCCTTGGCGAGGAAATGATTGGATGGTCGGATACAGCATGGTTCGCTGGCTGCCTGAAGGGGCTGTGCTTTTCTCTAGCGGCAAGGCAACAAGGTAAAAGTACCGGTACTCGTAATTTTCTGACGTTTGTAAACACGACTACTATTGCATATGGGCAAAAAATTGCCCGGAGCCTCAGGATTTTGGTGTTTTGCAATAGCAGTCGTGTTTACAAACGTCAGGAAATTACGAGTACTGTGACTTTATTCCTAAGACTTGAGCCCTGTAAAGTGTCTGTGCTCGCTTAGTGCTTGAAAAGTCTTAACCTTTCGTCTTCCCACACCTCTGCCCAAACCTGCCCAAAAAAAACCCCTTCTACCTCTCGTTACCGCCTCTTACCCTACGAAGAACACCATCTTCACCACCACCTCCACGAACAACAAGAAGTAATATCCAAGGCAAGATGGGTTCGGCTGTATACCAAAATCCGGCCATTACAATAAACCAAAACATCGGTAACGTGACGGACAGTTATAAGAATGTGCGGAATAATTGCGAGATATTGATGTCGGACGAGAAGCGTCAGAGCTTGGAGTGGTTGTCCCCCATGACACCACGGGAAAGGCACCAGGCCGTGAGTGATCGCCGGATGGATGGAATAGGAACTTGGCTTCTTCGCACGAACGAATTTGAGAAATGGCATACGGGCGAGAATCAAGCTGTCAATCCCGTATTATTCTGTCATGGAGATCCAGGAGTGGGGAAGACATATCTGAGGTGTGTAAAACTAACTCTGTTGGAATACCGGTGGCGTGCAGAACTAACTCGAGACCGGAAACAAAAGCTCTCTTGTAATAGATACGCTCTGCGATGAGTTCGATGGAGACAATGTAGTTGTGGCTTGCATCTACTGCGACTTTCATGAGCATAAGGAGCAATCTGCGACTAGCATTTTGGCAGCTATCTTGAAGCAACTTGTCGCGGGGGTAGAACCAATATCGGAGGAGATCAAGGAGGCCCTTGGCCGGGCGAAGAGAAAAACTGACGGCATGACACTCCGGCTCCCGGAAATCTATAAGATGCTGATCAAGGCTATCTCATCATTGCGACGGGGATTCATCTGCATCGACGCACTAGACGAGTTTCCCACAAAGCATCGACCTGAACTTTGGGACTCTTTACAACACATTGTCCGGGAGTGTCCAAAAATCCGACAATTCATTACCGGGAGGCCACACATTCGAGAGGAAATCAAAAAAATATTCCCCCGGATATCCCGAGCTGTCTTCTATAGTGCCTGCCGGGGGGGATATTCGAGGGTATGTTACTATGAGGTTAAGAAAGGACCCGGAGCCGGATGCAATGGATCCGGAACTAGAAGCTGATATTCTTACAACTATTTTCGACAAGATCTCGGGGGGGTAAATAAAACCTGTGCATAGTGAATCAAACACTATTGGCTAAAATTGGACTGTAGATTTCTTCTGGTATCCCTAGTTATGAACGCGGTTCTAGAGGATACGACAATATGTCAGAGAAGACAAACGCTCTATAGGATGACAAACGGCTTTGGCTTAGAAGATGCATATAGCGCAACATTGGATCGCATTAGAGAGCAGAGTGGGAATAGAGTGAAGCTTGCAATGGAAGCCCTGATGTCGATTTCATGTTCCGAGAGGCCGTTAAAAGCAGATGGGCTGTGCCAGGCATTGGCGGTGGAAATCGGAACAACGGAACTCGACGACCACAATGCTCCCTCAATACGGACCCTGCCGAGTTGCACATTAGGACTTTTGACAATTGATGAGCAATCATCAACGGTCCGTCTCGTGCATTTCACGCTTCAAGAGTATTTTACAACACATCCCAACTTGTTCATCACACCTCACTCGATGATGGCCGAAATATGCCTCACCTATCTAAACTTTCGGTCTATTTGTGATATCTCAACTTCTTTCGATACCATCCCATCGACAATGCCGTTTCTCCACTATGCCTCATGTTACTGGGGGTTCCATGCCAAGAAACACGTAACGGAAGGTGTGAAAAAGCTGGCACTACGACTACTTCGGCGAGATGCAAACCACATATCGGCTGACATTCTCCTTCGCGAAGAGAGTGTTGATTTCTGGACCCGGTGGAATCGCTACTATGGTAGGCACCCCGACCTTCGGGGGTTTACTAGACTGCACTGCATTGCGTACATGGGGATTATAGAACTCGCGATTACCATGGTGAACATGAAGGTATGGGACTTGAACGGGCGTGATTCTAGGGGCGCAACACCATTAATATGGGCTCTTAAATCCGGGAACCCCACGTTGGCAAAGCTCCTTCTTGAGCAAGGAGATGTCGACCATACCTTATCAGACAAGCAAGGCCTAACACCACTAGCACATGCTGCGAAAGCTGGACATCGGAATGTGTTGGAGCTACTCCCACAGCGCGAGAATGTCAAGTCGGATTCGTCGGATATATATGGCCAGACACCACTATCATATGCTGGGGAATCTGGACATGAGGGTATAGTGAAGATACTGCTGGAGCGAGGGGATGTCAATTCGGATTCTTCGGATGGATATGGCCGGACACCACTATCATTGGCTGCCGGAAATGGACATGAGGGTATAGTGAAGATACTGCTGGAGCGAGGGGATGCCAAATCGGATCCGTCGGATAATGATGGCCAGACACCACTATCATTGGCTGCCGGAAATGGACATGAGGGTATAGCGAAGACACTGCTCGAGCGAGGGAATGCCAATCCCAATTCGTCTGATAAATCTGGCTGGACACCCCTTGACTATGCAGAACTGCATAGGCATACTAGTGTCTTCCGGCTGTTGTCAGAACACAGGTCATTTAGTCACCAAACATCACAAACCAACGGCTTGACACCGGGGGTCTCCGGCCATGCTCCGGGTGCTCAAGAGGAAGTGAGGTCTAGTCCCCTATGGCAGCAAGAAGCCATTATGCCCGACGTAAGAGATGTGATCATGGAAGCCACCCCTCTCCCCCCCCCCGACCGGTCTCCATTGAATCAACTTAAAACACACCCTCCAGCCTCCCTTCTGGCACCCGTCCCCACATCTCTCACCGCTCGCAGTTCTGCCATCTCGAAGCGTTCAACACCCTCGAAAGGTTGTACCACAGCGATTTGCGGCCTTTCACGTCGTCTAAAGCGCAAACTTTTCCCATCATCTTAGCACCCTCCGGAATACCATGCCCCTATTGAAGACTCTATCAGACCTTGGGTCCAGATTGCTTCGCCCCTTTAGACCTCTAGTATCCCTACGAAAATAGCATCCACATCCACCCCATGAAAATCAGTTTCCCGGTCTATCATGTATCAATTTTTCTCCTCATTTGGTATTCAACCCTGACGTGGTCCCCGCATCATTCTAGTTTGAACCGGGATATACCCCAACACATTTTCTACGAGTAGCGCTCCGTCGCTCCTGACCTGGCTTCCTTTTTCTCCACCATTCTTTTTGTCATGTTTTGTCTTTTATCTAGCGTTCGTTACGGGGCGGGGCCCTGGGCTCGGAGGCCCCGTAACGAACTCTACTTTTATTTTCTCCGAGGGATACTAGTAGGAGTAAGTTACCTGGTGTTTCCTTCTATGATAGTGGTTCTTCCTGTTATGTCTTTTTCAGTTTTTGCTCATTCATAGTTCAAGTTATTTTTAAAAAGGGATCTATAGGTGGGAATCCATTGTAATGTTACTATTACGAATATCTGTAGTTTAGCTGAGGTATCCGAACGTCGCTAATTTTCTTTGTTTCTCATTTCTGATTTACTAGAGAGAAGAGGGTTCTTGCTATAATTACTTAGATCTAAAGTATTTTGTCCCGTCATTTATGTATTGCCTACGTTGTATCTATGCCTATTTCAGTTTAATCCACACTTAGTATTTTGTTAACACTTTGAACTCGAATATGTAATATACCCTGCTAATACAATTCATATGCTATGTTGTAAACCCCCTAGCAATCAGGGTATCAAGTGTTGTATCATGAGAAACCAGAGCTTGCAGCGGAGACAGATTTCCAAAAACGAACAAAGGAACAATGTTAATATATTCGTACTGTACACGGCTATGATAGACGGCGAAAACGGTGCCTAGGACGGCAAACGGCGGATAACAATACGGCGAAACAAAATGGCGAAACGGTAGCTATGAAACGAAACACGAAGAGTAAGCAACACAAAAGCCTCCGATCACCAATGCACAACTCAGAGTGGGGAAGTTCTCTTCTATCCAACTGCCCCCTCTCTCGCAACAATGCTCACCGCTCACCACGCTCAACTAACCAAACTAACTGTAAAAACAGGAGTATAAATAAATAAAACCCATGAAGTCTGCCTCCCATCCATCTATCGATTGCGATATAGGTCCGCTCGCTTCCCCGCATTTCCCCCTTTCTTTTCTGCAAACTCTCATGCTATTGATAAAGGAAAGACAAGCATCACAGAACTCCCGCGCTCCACAGCCTCAGCACATCTGACCATCCACGCATCCGACTCTCCCAGAGTCGCATTCCTTCCCTCGCTGTATAATATCAATCCGAAGCGCATATCCGAAGTAGTTTTTGAACTATATAGGAATAGGTTTCGCGCGTGGGCGGTAGGCTGAGCTTGCCGAGTAGCATCAAACAATTCCAACAATCCCATCATTAGATGTAGAAAAATCTTCAATGTATCCCGAGTAAGTTAGTGTGGGTAACAGTACAATTTACGTAATTTGATATCACTTGGTATACTCATGGCCTGGAGATAAATTACTTATCGTTACCCTCCTATAATATCATCTAATACCGTAAGAACTTGAATAATTGAACCTCGTGCTAAGACGTCCGAAATTCCCTCTCTTGGATAATGGGGCTGGGGGGGGATCACTGTGAGAACTGACCGATTGAGCACCGGCTTGAGACAGAAAATAGACAAAAAGGTGCCAGACATTGCCAGCAAAGGCAATTCTAACGTGTGAGAGTGAGGTTCAATTATTTCAAGTTCTTACTTTACCACTTTTCATGATCGTTTCTGGTTTTCTCCACTGCGTGGCTCTTCAAGATCGAATAAGATTCACAAGCATTTATATTGTAGGTATAAGACTATAAATCTTTAGAATACCGGGCAACGTGCCCGTGATGCCCATTTTACCGTGCTCATTTCCAATTCACTTACAGTAAAAAGAATCTGAGGTCAGTAATTTGTCCGGTTTTTATATTTAAAGTCGCATGTATTATAGGAAAGTGTATTCGATCTGCATAGTTTTCGACCTAGATCATGGAATATTGAATTATCCAAACTCGGCGCAGCCATGATCGATTACTCGGAAACTTGCGGATTTTGTGTCTGCGGTCCTGCTTCTTAAGCTTCAATACCCACGTACATTATATTGCTTCTTAGATTAAACTGGGATTCTTGGCTCTTTATTGTGGCTGGTCGGTTGCGTTGTTGGCACTTGAAGTACCTTCGGCCATGCCAATTTGCCCGGCATTCCCCAACGAAATGCTTGAAGTCTGCTGAGATGGGGAGATGGAACTTGGCACGGCCTGGGAAAGTTCACTTGTTGGGAGCTGGTTCTGCTATTGAGGAAGCACATAATATTCAGGGTTCTCTATGTAAGGGAATTAGCAAGTTTGGGAAATAAGAGATATGTGGTAAGAATATGGCTGTAGATAGTTTAACTCTTTTGAATTTTCTACAAAGTCATTTGTTTTGTACATGTAATGCATCTGTGTTCAAAATGTGAATACCAAAGACACAATCTATTTCATGTAGATGATCTTGATATTGGTAGGATAAGAATGGCACAGTGGTTCACGATAGAAAGACAATTCACACG